>Ga0206692_1019020_pt1 | contig 10636 bp, 10 predicted proteins | sample M240m12015metaT_FD_159670 | JGI IMG/M metagenome (GOLD analysis project Ga0206692, IMG submission 159670) | Metatranscriptome of ammonia-oxidizing marine archaeal communities from Monterey Bay, California, United States - M2 40m 12015... | ecosystem: Environmental > Aquatic > Marine > Intertidal... | reverse complement strand
GAAAAGAATTCCAAGAATGGTGCCTGCGCAAGCTGGGCAAGCCTGTCATTGAAATCAATGTTGATCCACAACAAGTACATGACCGGATTGATGAAGCTTTGCGTTATTGGCGCGATTACCACTTTGATGGTTCGCAGCTTGACTATCTGAAACACGAAGTCACTGCTGATGATATTGCTAATAAATATATTGAGACTGATGAAAGTGTCATTGGTGTAACTAGAGTGTTCCCAGTAGGTCATAGTTCATCTACTAATAACCTCTTCAATATGAGATATCAAATCCATCTAAATGATTTGTACAATTTCACCTCTGTCAATTACGCTCCTTATGTTACTACGATGATGCATATCCAACAACTTGAAGAATTCTTCGTTGGTCAGCAGCCTATTCGTTTTAATAGACATACAGACCGCATTCATGTTGATATGGATTGGGAGAAGGTAAAAGCAGGTGAGTATCTGGTATTTGAAGTTTATCGTTACACTGACCCGGGTCAATGGTCTGATGTATGGGCTGACCCTTGGTTACAAAAATACACCACATCATTAATTAAAAAGCAGTGGGGCTCCAACTTAACTAAATTTGTTGGTCTTCAGTTGCCAGGTGGTGTTCAGTTTAATGGTGAAAAGATATACGATGAAGCAGTTCAAGAAATCTCTCAAATGGAACAAGAGATGATTATGAATTATTCGCTTCCAGTGTTTGATATGATCAACTAAGACTATTCCTTATCTTTAAGGGCACAGCCCTATTATACATAGATTATTAGGAAGGTCAACAGCTAAAATGGAAAAGATTATGAATATTGAAGAAGAAGTAGTGAAAAAGGTTGCTGAGAGAACATCTAAAGCATATATTAGTTTAGTTCAACAGCAAATTCAGACTGAGGCACAATTAGATGTCGCCAATCAAGTGATTGAGATGTATAGTAAGCAGATTGAGCAGTTGAAGACAGAGATTATGAAACACGAAGATGCTAAAGAACAATCAACAGAGAGAAAAACAAAGAGTAGCAAGTAATGGTTGATATAACAATAACAGAAGTAAATGCTAGTGACTTTGAAGTTCTTGCCGAGGTAGATGGTGAGACTAAGAGATACGTATTTGGTCTATCTCAGTGGGGTGGTAATACATTTCTCCGTGATGCAATTGCTAATATTGAATTCAGAGATACTTCTGGGGATTATGTGGAACCCACGCCATCTCCTGTTACAACAGTTGAAATTATGACACTTATACATCCTTCAACAGATCCAAACAATAAGCCACAAATCAATAAAAACTCAAAGGTATTGTAATGGCACTCAGAACAAATCTAATTACAAACGATATTGCTACCTATGACAACGATACTATTTGTCTAAGTGTTACTTACACAACTGATGGCGGATTCTTACAGAGAACATCTGTAGAAGATGGTATGCCAATCAAGGATGGTGTTGTTGAATGGTATCCAGCTTCAAACAATTTCTTCAGAAACTACAGCACACACGATATTGTTGATGGTAGTTTTGAATTGTCCTATACATGGACCAATGCCCCAACAGATGCAGAGGTAAATGATTATATCGACTTTATTGAAGACGATGGTCATCCGAATGCATCGTATTCATATAATAGCTCAAATTCAACCATAACAATGACTATTGATTCATCTTCGTTTGAATCATCTACTTGGACAGATGAAGTGTTTATTAACTGGGCACCTTATACTAACTTTATTGAACTAAAGTTTACAAGTCCTGGTAGGTTTGTTTGTGTTGCGGATCCAATTGAAGGTATAAGCACGTGGAATAGATCCAGAACTACTATTCCTGCTGGTCAGTCTAAAGACATAGAGAAGGCTGGTAATACATGTTACTTTTTTGTTAGCTCACAGGCTTCTACACCATCTGCTACATTGGAAACAGATGAACTTTATAAACTAAATAGTTCAAGTATAAATTTAACAAACCACAACAATACATATATTACAGTATTGAGATATCACAAATAGAGGTTATACCATGTGGAATCCACTCAAGATTGCAAAACTTTCATATCGTCTTTGGTCAAATACAGATGACCACTATGAAACAGAAAACACTTCAGCAAAAAATACAGTTGAGCTGTATAGCGAAATGTTCTTCCCTTCAAACATCTTTACCATTAAAGCATTGACTAGTACAGAGAGTGGTACAAAGCTACTTGCTGGCCAGGATGAATATTCACGTGAGTGGCAAGAGAATGAATACATTCCGCTAATTACAGACACTGAGTATATGGAAAGTCTTGCTCCAGATACGGTTGGTGCACACTACTATAATGTTGTTAGTCGTTATTCGTTTGCTGAGTTGTACAACGGTCGCTTTGATGAGTTAGAAGAAAACAGCAATAGATATACAAAGGCCTCTAAAAGACGTCAAAAGTTTGTCGTCGATAAGATTCTTGCAAAAAGGTTGCCTGAGAGTGTTCTGGAAGTTGCCCGTGAAGATACAAATAAGATTAGAGCAAACTTCTCAAGACATGTATTTCTAGCACATGACTTCTGGCATGTGTTGTTTAGATATAATACTGACCCGCTTGGTGAGGCCTGTATTCAGGCTGTAACTCATGCATTCTCTGGACACACAGGTCCTTATTATCTTAGTCACCTTATGGCTATTAGAGAGTGTATTCAAACAAGAAGTATTAAGCCTTGGGGTGCCATTAGAGATGCACATCGTCTAGCCAAGATGGTCGACCCAGAGTTCTTTTTGTTGAACTTTAAGGACCTGCTTGAGATGAACATTGAAAAGGTTCGATCTCAGTATGGTATTAGATTAAATGCTGATTATTGGAGATCGCCAAGAGTAAAACGTGGTAACGATTCTATTCATCCTCAATATGAAGATGTAAATTTGACAGCAGTGTATTTTTAGAGAACTTATAAATAGGTCTAGCACTATATAGTGTTGTTGTAAGTATATACTTTTTTAGGAATGACAAATGTCGACGAAGTTTCAAATTAAAAGGAGTTCCGTATCTGGGAAGACTCCTAATACCACCAATATTTCACCAGGCGAACTCGCACTCAACCTTACTGACCAGAAGTTGTATTCATCTAATGGTACAGCAGTATTTGAGATTGGTGCAAGTACATTAGCAACATCACAATACCTTGAAGTTGCTAATGCAGAGCCTCTAATTGCTAATCTGACTACTAAGTACCTAGAAGTTGCAAATCTAGAGTATAGCTTCAAAACATCGTTTCACTTCAATGCAAACGCAGGTCAAACAGAATTTGCTGGTACAGACCAAAATGGTCAAGTATTAGATTACTACGGTAACACTGCTGAAGTATATTTGAATGGTATTAAACAGATTCGTGGATCTGACTGGTATGCAAATACAGATAGTATCCTAACCATCTCCGAGCCTGCAGGTACAGGTGACGTTGTTGAGATTGTTAGTGTCAATACTATTACTCAGTTTGTAACGGCACCAGACTTGACAGCATACTTGGTTCAGTCAGACTTGAACCCATACTTGGAAGTTGCAAACCTTACATCTCAAACAGAACAATATATGCAGGTTGCTAACTTAGCAACCGTGGCCACAACAGGTAACTATGGCCACTTGACTGGCACACCATCGCTCGCTCAGGTCGCAACTACTGGTTCGTATAACGACTTGGCTGGTCAGCCAACCATCCCTTCGACTGCCCCATTCTTACAGGTTGCAAATGCTGTTCCTTTGATTCAGCAAAACACTTCTAAGTATCTTGAAGTTGCTAACGTAGTTGCTACAGACACATCTGCATACTTAGAGGTCGCTAACCTAGCACCAGCCACAAGCAAGTATCTGGAAGTTGCAAATGTTGCTACAAATACTTCAACATCAAGCGCAGCAATTTCAGGTAACACTGCTACATTTAATAGAGCAGATGGTTCATCATTTACATTGGATGTATCTACGCTTTATGATAGATACATTACAGGTTCATCAACTTCAGGCAATAACCTGACAATGACATTGAACGATGGTTCTTCGGTAACCGTTGATTTGGGTCCATTGGTTGCTGGTGCTGCTAATAACTTGTTTGTACAATCAGGTGCAGTGTCGGGTAATACCTTAACATTGACACTGAACGATACATCAACGGTTGCTATCGATGTATCCTCTCTTAGCGACTCATTTGAAGTTGTTCAAGATACCACACCACAACTTGGTGGTGACCTTGATACGAATGGTAATGATATTGCATTTGCTGATAACAATAAGGCAAAGTTTGGTGCTGATTCAGACTTGGAAATATATCACGATGGTACCCACAGTTACCTCCACGATGGTGGTACAGGTAATATAAAAATTAGAAGTAACACGATAAGATTCTCAAATGCAGATGAATCAAAGGTGGCAGCAACAATCAACCCTGCTCAAGGTGTTACACTGAACTACCAAAACAACCAAAGACTGGCTACCACATCAAATGGTGTATATGTCACTGGTGATACTGCAATTACTGGTAATACTACAATCACTGGTGATACCACAATTACGGGTAACACAAATGTAGAAAGATTAGAAACAAGTAGCGCTGCTAATTCAGGCATCTACTTCGGTAATAGTTATTTTATCACTGCTGAACAAACTGAAGCTGTAACCACATCGACCAGTTCAACGACAATCGCGTATGGAATATATGACGAGGCTGCTATAGAATTTATGGTGCTAGTTACAGACACAGACACCAGAGAACGCCAATACTCAAAAATTCTCTTTATGCATGAGTTTGCAGCGTATGCAAATGGCGACTATCATTATAGTGAGGGTTCATTTATGAATGAATACGCCAAAATGTATACAGGTAGCGCTGCCTTAGCTACGTTTGAAGTACGTTATGATTATGATGGGGCTATGGACTATAGTTCATATGACAATACATCTCAAACCCCAGATGAATATAATATACAGCTAAAAGCAAAACCCACAAGTACTAATAGAATGAAATTCAAAGTAACAAGAACAGGTATGAGAGATTCATTATGATAGATTCTCATAATATCAAAGGAGCACTATAATGCCTTTTTTCGGAGGAGCAGCCGAGGTGATAACCCATACTTGGGCAAACACCAAGGCATTTCAAACATCCACTGGTTTGGTTGTTGGTAATACCACTGTTGTAAAAGCTAGTGGTGCAGGTGTATATCTTCAAGCAGCAAACGCTGCCCCGCTGATTGCCAACTTGACAACAAAGTATCTTGAAGTTGCTAATGTAGTTGCAACCAATACAGATGCATATTTGGAAGTTGCTAATGCTTCTGTGTATGCAGAAATGGCTAATGTTGTTCCTAAGACTGGTGGTGAATTTACTGGAGGTGTGAATATTAGAGGTCAAGTGATTGTTGGCTATCCAAACACAGCACCATCAGTGATTACATATGGTAACATGTATGCCGGAAAATACTTTGAAAACGGTGCCCGGCTAGCTACAAATAATTATGTACAACGATATCTCGAAGTCGCTAATCTGGCTTCTGCTACAAGCAAGTATCTTGAAGTTGCTAACGCTACTGGTGGTTCTACAACAGAATACTTGCAGGTTGCAAATGCTTCTGTGTATGCAGAAATGGCTAATGTTGTTCCTAAGACTGGTGGTGATATCTTAGGTGCAGTTAGGATTCATGGTAGTGTAATTCTTGATCAAGACAATGCAGAACTTAATCTCAATTCTGGAACAACTGGTACAACTGGTGCTGTAAATTGGACAACAGGCACCGATAGCACTGACTATTATTCAATAAACATGCCATACAACAACAGACAAACCGATGGTCTGCTTATTGAAGGTTTATATCCATTAACACTTAATCCAACAACCAGAATAAACTTTAATATTAGTGGTACTAACTATGCAACGTTTGATGTTGATGGTTATTCTGGTGCGTTAAAATCAATCAGTTCGCACATTATTCCATCTGCAAACGTAACGTACGACCTTGGTACAGCAGATAAAAGTTGGAGAGACTTGTATCTGTCTGGTAATACAATCCACCTTGGTACATCACAAATCCATCAGTTGGCCAATGGTTCAATCAACTTCCCATCAGGTACATCTATCAACGGAACAGATGTTGCAGATATGGTTTCAGCAGGTCCTCAGGGTCCAGCAGGTCCTACGGGTCCCCAGGGTCCAGCAGGTGCAGATGGTACTAATGGTACTAATGGTACTAATGGTGCAGATGGCGCTGATGGCGCTCAGGGTCCTCAAGGTCCTCAAGGCGCTACTGGTCCAGAAGGTCCAACGGCAGCAATCTCAACATCAGCAACAGCATCAACTATTGCCCAGCGTGATTCAAATGCTGACTTGTATGCTGATGTATTCCACGGGGAAGCAACATCTGCAAGATTTGGTGACTTAGCTGAGTACTATCGTGCTGATGCAGAATACGATGCTGGTACAGTATTGATGTTTGGCGGAGATGCAGAAGTTACTATTGCTGATGGATTCAAGACAACTAAAGTGATTGGTGTTGTATCTACAAATCCAGGTCACATAATGAATGCTGAAATCAAAGATGAAGATAATACAGCATTGGTCGCCTTTACAGGTCGTGTTCCAACTAAGGTGGTTGGTAAGATTGAGAAAGGTGACATTATTGTCTCAAGTGAAGTATCTGGTGTTGCAACATCAACAGATGAACCTAAACTTGGCTCAATCATTGGTAAGGCTCTTGAGTCGTATGATTCAGAAGATATTGGTGTTATTGAAGTTGTAATTGGTTTGCAATAATATACTTTCCAGAATACTTGATTGTATAAATATAATGAAAGAGGTGCACAATGGCAGTTGAAAAAGTAAATATTATTGTCGACCAAGGAACAACATTTCAAGCATCTGTAGGTGTAACTGATGATGGTGGTGATTTGTTAGATTTGGCTGGCTACACAGCAGCAATGCAAATGCGTAAATCATACAACTCAGCAAACGCTCACCACTTTGACATATATGTTGATGCAAATACCCAGTCTGGGGTTCTTCATATATCCATGCCAGCCGATGCAACACAACAAGTGGAAGCTGGTAGATATGTTTATGATACGGAAATATATAATGCTGCAAACACAATAGTAACAAGAGTTATGCAAGGTATTGTCACAGTAACACCTGGTGTAACAAGAGCAGAATCGGAGATTGTATAATGGCTATCACAAGACTAAGAGGTCAAAACGCTCTTACGATTAAAACAGGTGTATCATCTGGTGGTGGTTCGTTGGCTGGTCTAAACGATGTCATTACAATCGATCAATCTAACAATGCGACCTTGGTTTTTAATGCTGAGTTAGGTAGATACGAAATCAAGCCCCTTCCTTCAATCTCTGATACTACTACTATTGAAGAGTTGGATGGTGGTAACTTCTAATTATGATAAATACAACGATAACATTAAAATAGTTCAAAAAAGGATAACAAATGTCAACTATTATTCAGATCAAACGGTCACAGACAACTGATGTACCTTCCGGTCTTGCTAATGGTGAAATGGCTTACTCATTTAGCAATGATAAGTTGTTCATTGGTCAAACGGATACATCAACTGCTGCGATTACAAACGACATTATTGGTGGTCGTTATTTCACCAATATGTTGTCACACGCTCACGGCGTACTGACATCAAATAGTGCACTCGTAACAGACTCCAACTCACACATCGACCAGGTTATTACTGGTGGATTGGTATTGGGTGCTTCTGGTACTACTGCTAACGCAATCACAGGTATCCAGTATGATAGTGACATGAGCACAGCCAATGGCACATTGCTTGTCACTGCTGCTGCTGTCAAGTCATATGTTGATGCTACTGCTGGTAACATCGTTTCAGAATTTGAAATTGGTGATAACACTGGCTCAAACGTATCATTCACAACTGGCTCGCTGTTGTCCTTCTTGGGTAACACTGGTGAAGTTCAAACATCAACTGCTCACATTGAAGGTACAAACACATCTGTAACTTTCGGTTTGGTATCAACTGGTGTTGAAGCTGGTACATATGGTAATACAACATCTATTCCAACATTCACTGTTGATGAAAAAGGTCGTATTACTTCTGTTTCAAACAATGCTCTTTCAACTAACCTTTCTATTGCTGGTGATTCTGGCACGGATGGTGATGGTGTTGAGCTGCTTGGTCAAACACTTACCGTTTCAGGTAACACTGGCCAGACAATCTCTTATGTTACGAACAATGCCATTCAGGTTGCACTTACTGATTCAGTAGCAATCAACGATGCATTGACGGTTGGTGGTAACGCTACGGTTTCAGGTGACGCTGCTGTAACAGGCACTTCAGCACTGAATGGTGTTACGGCTACTACGGTTCAAGCCAACGGCACATTGGATGTAACAGGCGATACTACACTGACAACAGTTAGTGCTTCTGGTACAGCATCATTGAATGATGTTACAGCCACTACGGTTCAAGCCAATGGTACTTTGGATGTAACTGGTGACACTACTTTGACAACAGTTAGCGCTTCTGGTGCTGCTTCGTTGAATGGTGTAACAACTACAACATTGGATGCCAACAACGCTGCCACATTTGCTGACACGGTTGCAGTAGCTGGTGACACAACACTTGCTGCAGTTAGTGCTTCTGGTGCTGCTTCGTTACACGCTGTAACAGCAACAACGATTGGTGCAAATAGCACAATCACAGGCGCTGCTGGACTGAACATTGCTGGTACATCAGCATTGAATGGTGTTACATCTACATCGCTGCAATCAAATGGTGATTTGACAGTTGGTGGTTCAGGCACGGTTGCTGGCGACTTTACGGTCACAGAAACACTTGCTGCTGGTAACACTTCAATCTCAGGTCACATGTCAGTATCAGGTGACTTGACAGTCTCTGGTAACCTTTCATACCTTGCAGTTGAAAATCTGGTAACAAATGACCCATTGATGAAATTGGGTAACTCAAATGTTTCAGATACAGTTGACCTTGGTTTCTATGGTATGTACAATGGTGGTACATATGCTGGTTTGGCACGCGATGCTTCAGACGGCAAGTTCCGCCTCTTTACAGGCCTGGATGTTGAGCCAGACACGGAAGTAAATCTTTCAGGTGCTGGTTACACTGCTGCTACTCTGGTTGTTGGTTCTTTGGAACTTTCTGACACAGACGTAAGTGTAGCATCTGGTGGTACAGGTGCAAATACAATCACACAGAATGGTGTTGTATTTGGTCAAGGTACAGAAGCAGTCAAGACAGTTGTTGGTACAGAAGGTAAAATCCTTCAGTCACTCGCCAACGGCCAGCCAGTCTTCTCTGACTTGGATGGTGGTTCATTCTAATCTTAGAATAGCCTAATGTATAGAGAGGGCGGAACTTCCGGGTTCCGCCCTTTTCTTATGTTATAAATAGTTATAGATTAAAGGTGCAAAATGGCTCTAAACCTATATTTTAATAACTACGAAAACTCAGCTGAGCAAACCTTGATTGAAGATCTCATTATCGAATCAATCAAGATATATGGCTATGATACAATTTACCTCCCTCGTGAGATTGTAAATCGTGATATGGTTTGGAATGAGGATTCTATTTCTCGTTACGAAAATAACTATATGCTTGAGATGTATATCAAGAATGTAGATGGCTTTGAGGGTGAAGGTGACTTCCTATCCAAGTTTGGTCTTGAAGTTAGAGACTCGATTACATTCAGTGTTGCAATCAGAAGATTTGAAGAAGAGATTATTTCACATCATCCAGAATGCATTCGTCCAAAAGAAAGCGATATCATCTACTTCCCACAAACAGGTAGTCATTATGAAATCAAGTTTGTAGAACATGAGTCAATTTTCTATCAACTGGGTGAGTTACAGATCTACGATTTGAAATGTGAGTTGTTTGAGTATAGTGGTGAGCACTTTAGAACAGGTGAGGAAATCCTAGACCACATTGAAGACAATACGAAAATCAATGCTATTGACTATTCTCTTCTTGTTGAGTCAGGTAATCCTACTGAAGATGGATTGTATATTGCAAATGAAACTGGGGGTCCAGTTATCCTTGAGAACTACAATATCAACACATTGACACAATCGAACAATGACATATATCAAACAGAGAAGACTGCTATCATTGACTTCAGTCAGTTGGATCCATTTAGTGAAGGTGAATACTAATGTTCAAGCAGCAGTTCTATCATAGAACACTTCGTAACTATATTGTTATGTTTGGTAATTTGTTCAACAACATTTATGTCCATCGTTATGATAGTGACAATAATATCAATACAAGTATCAAGGTTCCTATCAACTATGGACCAAGAGAAAAGGCATTGTCTCGTCTTGACCAAGACCCAGACCTGATTCACGAATATGCAATGATTCTTCCACGTCTGTCGTTTGAGATGATTGCAATGAACTATGCACCGGATAGAAAAACAAATACACTGAACAGAAGAGCACATACTACAAACTCAGATGAGTCTCGTTTGCAGTATCAGTATGCACCTGTTCCATATGACCTGCAGATCTCTTTATCTGTTATGGTAAAGAATGCTGATGATGGAGCACAGATTCTTGAACAGATCTTACCATACTTTACACCTGAATGGACACAAACACTACAACTTATCCCAGATATGAACTTTGTGACCGATATTCCTG
>Ga0206692_1093370_pt1 | contig 10685 bp, 13 predicted proteins | sample M240m12015metaT_FD_159670 | JGI IMG/M metagenome (GOLD analysis project Ga0206692, IMG submission 159670) | Metatranscriptome of ammonia-oxidizing marine archaeal communities from Monterey Bay, California, United States - M2 40m 12015... | ecosystem: Environmental > Aquatic > Marine > Intertidal... | reverse complement strand
TATGTTTACATTTATAAAATTACAATTATTATTAAAACACCCCAGATCTTTAATTTAATTTCATTTAATTTTATATCTTGTTAACACTAAATATATATAATATCACTGATATCTATTCATCTGCACAGAATCAAGGAAACACGCTACTCCTTTCCTTAAATATTATTCAGGTCCTACTCTACTATCCTTATTCAACTGTAATGACACTGTACCTACGAAATTGCTTGTGGTACCATTGGATTGCAAGACTCCTTAGCGGTTGTACGCCTTGTAAACAGGACAGAAGTAGTTGTTGTCAGGTCTGGGCAGTGTCTTGATGACAGGCGTAGCTTGCATGTATGGCATATGGCTGATGTACATGTTGCTGTCACAATCCTCAATTTCAAAGGTGGTCGCATTCAGTTTAGCTTGCTCAATCACTAACCCGTTTACCCATTCACCCTTCGCTGCTTTCTCGGTAGGTTCGGAATCACTGAATGTAAACCTTATTTCCTATTTGTCGACCAAAGTGTTTGTCTGCCGTGCATAGTTTTGCAAGATGGCGGCGAAGAATGCCTGCACATTTGCGAACATTGGTAGCCAGAACACTATTGGTTGTGTTTCGTACAGCCAGCGTTTGATAGCGTTAAGTCGTTTCTGCAAATCAGTGAATTATGCACTAAGTGTGTTGGCTGAAGCCATAATACTTGTTGTCTCGTCCCAGTGGTCAGGTATAGTATTGTTGAGAATGTGATGCGAGGTCAATTCGACTCGTTCGTCGTATAAGTCTTAGCCTAAGATTGCCTTCTTCACTGCATTGAGTTCGGCTTTAATTACGCGCATGAGTTTGTTATAGCGGTGGATGTCGTTATGCAAGATAAGATTTAATGAGTTTACTTTACTCAACGGTTTCAATTTGTGTAGGTCAGCTAGTATGAATTCTTCAGAAAGTTGGTTGAGTTATTTATTGACTGCAAATTCGACTTTTTCTAAATTTTCATTGAAATTAGATTGTTAGTTAATTTCGAGTGTTTTGATTGTTTCAATGAAGTGGGTCGAATTTTGGATTTGGATTATTTTATCGCAGTAAGGATCTAAACCGACGAGTTTGGCATTTTCATGTACTGTATCTAGCGTCAGGATGTGATTACGCCAATCTTCGAGTGAATACAAATTTTCAGGTATTTTGTAAATGTTACGAATTTGGTAATCGGATTCCCTTATGTAATCGTTATTTATTTAATCACCAACAAGCTCTGATGTCAATATTTCATCTCTATAATCACTCATTTTACCCCCGTAAATGATTTCAGACAATACAGTTTGGTACATTACGATTGGGGCTTCAGAGGAATTAGTAACAAAGATCTTGAGTAACTCTTTCGAGCATTCGAAGTCAGAATTTGAGAATTTGTAATCCTTGTTGAACCCTAATGGGTTATATTGAGATCTATGATAGAAAGCAGTGTGCATAAGTACCGTGCCATACATCAATTTCTTGAGATTAAGCATTCGCTCTTCATCTAATTCAGTGAAGTAGTTCTTTTCAATCAAGTTATAGTTCTTGATCATGTGAGACTTTATTGATTGGGATGTTTCGCATACAATCTTTATTGAATTCATGGCGATGAAGGTTGGGAAGTCTGCATCAGGCTTAGTAGTTGCCCATATCCTGAACTTGGGGTCAATTCTGATCTTCTGGTCTTCACCATCCTCCTCATCTTCGTCGTCATCTTTCTTCTTTTTCTTGTTTTCATTCGCTTTGACTATGGATATCGTTTCTGCGATACGGGTTTCAAACACTTGCAAAAACTCAGGACTTAAATGACAATTTTGTTACATGATCCACTGTCCTTTAGTACGTGCATTGAGTAACGCATTCTCGCAATTCTCAGTCTGGTCGAATCCGAGAGACTTCTTAACAACGTTTTCATCACTGAGGTTGTTCTACTCGCGTGAAAACTTGACGAATTCGCTCATAGGGTCGATGGCTTGGCCCATCATGAATATGACCGGCAAGTGCGGTTTGGACTGACCGTAAATACTCTTCAGATTGAACGGCATGTGTTCATTTACCTTACTAGTCTCACCGCCTTGGTCGAAGAACTTTTGCACCACTTATTGCACCGACAGTCTGAACTACTCAGGCTTACAGATCCGGATCACCAGTAATTTACTAAGCAATTCCCTAAGTTCTTTTATCTCCTTTTTCTCCTTTTTGTCCTGTAAGTCCGATATGCCCGGGAATGTCCGCATGATGCACTTTGGGTCTTCAAACAATTCATCCTATGTGTTAATGCTCAGTGCGAATTTCTGGTGGTATCCAGCCAGACCTTCCAACTTGTTCGACACCTCTTCTAACTTTGCCCAAGTTTCCTTTGAACACCAAGTTGTAGATTGTGCAGCATCAGGTTAACTAGTTTCGTAAGTGGTCAAAGTGCCGCCAGTGATCAACAAGTAAGACAATTGAGGTTCGATTGATTTGTCTAGTTCCATCATTTTTAAACAAATCAACAAACTAACTATCAATCTATCCTTTTCAAAGATGGATAAACTAACACTTTCTTACAATGATTCTTTGAATTCAGATTCTATTTTGTCTTTTTCCTTGTTGAGTTTCTTGACGTTGGATACGAAAAGTTCACGCTACCAGTCCAAGGATTACACTTACATAGGGTTGAGTAACCAGAGTTTATCTAGGACAAAAAATAGGTGCGAGACTTTTTCTGACACTTTGTCAAAGATCTTTTTGAGTTCTTCGTATCTCTTCTTGGTGACTTTTGCTGACTGTTCTGACTTTCTGATTGATGCTTGAGCCTTCTCTGACTCCTCTAGACTGTTGAGCAGTTCCTGATTGTCTAATAATTCACCCTTGTCTTTGTTTGACAATTCCAGTAATATCTGTATTTCGAGTTTCTGTTTGACCAATTGTTGCTCTGACACATCTTTAACTTACGCGAAATAGTGGTCTTAAATCTTTTTTTCGCCACTGAATTCGATACACTTATTTATAAGTAATTCTTACAAACCATTAGTGGTTGCAGAGAAGTTGATTAACCTTAAGTTAAGCCAGATTTGCAATGATTAGATTGGTCTAGGATTAGGATTTAGAAGATATATTTGAAAGTCTTTGTTGACCTCGATCTCCTCTTCTTCAATAAGAACCATTGTGGAATTGCCTTTTTTGTATGTTTTATTCAAAACCAGTGGTTTGATCAAAGGATTGATTGGTTCCTGGAAATTCTCAATCATGACACAATTACCGTGTTTAAGCGCAATTTTAAGGTTTTTAATCTCTGAATCATAATTCGTTATGACATTTGACAACTTGACAGGTTTCTTATTATCAATTAACTCAATCTTTTTCCTCAGGAAGTTAGATGCTTGCATATTTGGATCAATTGCGAGAGTATATTTGTCACTTTTGTGCATAATAGTGGCATTGTCGACTGAAAAGTCATCATTTGGCAACTCAGACTTGTTCCACCCACTCAGAATGGCCGGATCGTTCAACAAATTGCTCAAACTAGTGTTTGCAGAAGTGTCCATCGAGTCCGCTTTTAAAGTCTGAATATAACTTTGTACTTCTTTGTCTCTTTACGTTTTGTTAAAGCATGACAAATGCGTTATAATTGCACTGTATAAAATTGAGTCTCCGAGAATGTTTTTCTTCCTTAGATCAAAATTTTTGGAATTAGTGATCCAATTGTTCTTGTCAAGCTTAAGCCCTTCTGTAAGATGAGACGCACGTTCGAGTCTGTTGTTGTATAGCACCATAGTATTCTCTAACTCTTGTTCGTTAGTGACTTTGTCATCAACCCCTCCTTTGATTAATTCAATTTCTTCGTTGTATTTGTCATATGCAGATTGTAACTCATTCAGTTCTGTATTAATTGCCTCCATCCCATCTTCCTTCTCTTTGATTAGTTTGCGTTCAGATTCTAACTGTTAATCTACATCATAATAAGATATACATGCTTGAATGAATTCGTATATAGCCATTAGAGCAGGGTTTATTTTAGCTATTTCGTCTTTTACGAACTCTTTGAACTTAGGCGTGTTTATTTCAAATACTTCACTCTGCTACTTTAAATCCGCAAAATTAAACTCAGCCATTTCGTCTTTAAATTTGTGTTGTTTCGACAATGTCTTGATTGTACGAGATACCGACTTGACATTTACTTTGTTTCCTCGCTCAACTTTCGTTTCGAATTCTTAATTAATTCTTGGATTCTTAATCTTGTAAATTTCTAAGAATATTTCGAGCACATCAATCATTTTCTGACTTGGAGTGTTTTGGTTAAACAATTCATTGTACACTTTGTCATCGATCTTTTTGACTTTGGCGACAGCATCCTTCACGATCGGATCGACTTTAAGCAACTTGTTTTCTATCTGTTGATTATCAGTTTCAATTTCACTCACGTGTTTGTCAATGATGGCTTTCTTTTCATTCACTTTATTTTGTTTAGTTTGTAGTTCTTCCAAAGCTTGTTCAACTTTGTCTCTTTCGACAGCAAGTGATGATTTAATCTTATCAAGTTCAGGCATTATTTCAGCATTTTTCTGTTCGAGCTGGACTACTTCTTACTCGACTTTTTCAAGATTTTTGACGCCATTGTCCTACATATCTAGGTTTGAATTTATCATTTCCAACATACTTGAGTTGATTTTGATATATTACTCTATCAGATCTTTAAAGTTCAAAGCAGTTATAAAAGATTTGAATTTAGTCTCCAAATATACTTGTTCTGACAATTTTTTGGCACTGAAATGTATCTTTTTACAGATGGCAATGATTTCTTTCTTTTTAGTTTTGTCGAGTGTGATTTCTTTCAATTTAGCTTCAGCAATCTCGTCTTATGAACTTTCAGACCATGGTTGATATACAATAATGTTTGATTGCGTATTAATCACAGGGTAGTCACGCAGCAATTTGCGGAATTTGTCAATTTCATATTCAATGATGGCAAAAGTAAGATTCTTACCAACATTTTCCTTAAATAAGTCCCATGACTCAGATGGTAGCATGTTTTTCTACAACTCTTGCATTTTGTTGATGATTTCTTCTTTGGTCAATACCGTTGTGAGAGGAGAATTGTTTAGTTTGACAGGCAGTTTGTCGAACAAACCAGACACTTCACTAGCGCTGATTATGTTTGAGACATTGTCAAGCACAACACTTGAATGCAAATGTCTAACTTTTAGTTTGACCACGAGTTTTTTACCAAATCCAGCGATATTGAAATAGTTTTGTAACAATCCATACCAACGTTCATCGTATTCTTTACCGGCAGGTATGTTGACTTCTTCATGTTTGATATTGTTGATATGGGCAGTGAGTGCTAATAAAGTATTTTTGCCTAATCCCTGTTCGCCTGTAAGAATTGCATGCCCTTTATCTTTGTTAAGCAGTCTGCTTAAAATGCATATTTTAAAGACAGCGTAGTTAAATATTGTGAGATCTAATTTAGAATATGGTTATGCAGTGTTTTACTCATGTAGTTTTGCTGTGCATGTTTTACGCACGATACTCATATCTTATTATTCGGTATAATCTCTTTTTTGATCATCATGTATTTCGCTTAGTATGCCACCGAACTACAAGGCACCGTTATCAATTTTTTCGAAATCTTTTTGGAAGTTTTTTGTAAGAACTGTAGAAATTATTTTATCTTAAGCCTCGTAATCTTCTTGATTCAATTTATCCCTAATATTTCGATGCGTTTCATGCACCCATAATTTACATAGACTTACATCGTCATAACATGCGGTTTTATTACTCAATGACAAACTATCTATAATGTTGAATGAATCTTTTTAATTAAATGTTTATTGTGGCGAGATAGGTCTCGGTTTAAACAAAATTTGTATTTCATCGACAATTTTGACAACAGCTTCAATGACATTCAACCTGACAGCATACACTTCTGAATTGTAACCACAGTCTCTGAATATGGTTTCAATCTGGATCTGCTACAACTTGCTTAAATTATCTTTATCCAACTGATTAACCCTGAACAAGTGTTAATGTCTAGTATGACGTAAACTCATCTCATCTACACTGTTGCAAGAGGCAACCATTGTCATGTTAGCAAACTATTTAAATGTCAACTCACTTATTTTCGTGTCATACCAACCCCCGTAGTCCATCAGCTGTCTTAGCAGTTCCAGAGGTTGTTTGACCTTGTAAGAATCAGCCTGCGGCATGTGGATGTCATCCATGAACATGAGTACCCATTTGCTTTCAGAGGGACCGTATGTCCTTGGGCGGATACGTTGGGTCAGTTTGCCTTCAATCCGTACTTGCAATGTAGATGCTTTCATCTATTTGAAGAAGTCAATGTAAGTGTGAGATAGTTTTTCATTAATATGAGTTAGATGTCTGATTTCGTTCTTGATTATTTTAGTTTTGCCGACACTAATTGAACCGATGACCAATAGGTTCTGGTTTTACTTGTAGACTAAATGAAGTATGTAGTTGGTAAGACATGTCTCTTTGTTTTGCACATAAATGTCATTGTTTGTAGTTGGTATCCATTGCCTTTTATCTACATTAATCATTTTCATTTCATCGAAATCCAAACAGCTACTGAATTAGTCTTCTAGGCTTGCCATTTTCGAGCACACTTTTTCATCGAATGTCCAACTTTCTTCAATATTTAATTTTTATTTCTCATTAACATCTGACTTTGACCTCAAAATTTCGTTGACTACTATTGTCATTGCATTCCTTTGTTCTGTGTCAAATTCTGCGCCATAACTTATGACTAATGCATTCAGTATAATTAATCTTAATTCAGATTCAATTTTGACTTTATCTACTGGTAGTTTGGAATCTAAATCTTTTACTTTCTCTTATTTTTCTGCCAAAAACATTTTCATAACTTTTTAAAATTGCGCAGCCATCACTTATCTATTAGTAATAGTTTTACAAAACTTCTCTTTCCATTACGTCATGGGTATCATCAATTACATTGCATTATCAATTTAGTTTTTAATCTTGTCATCCTCTAGCCTGAAATTACCCTACTCACTCATAACCACTTTAATTTCTTCACTTTAGTATGCAATTAAATTTTTAAATGTAAATGTGTTAGATTCAAGTAACAATACTCCTGACCGTGACACCAAATCAGGTGAACAGTTGTCTAAACTATCTGTTTCGAATATCATTTTAATATTCTCATTCATTTTTATTAACTCTCCGGAGAATAGTGTCAATTTCATATTGTCGTCAAGAACAGGGTTGAAGTCGTCCGTCCATGAACTATCGATAGGTCCATCTGCTACCACCCAGTTTGAGCAATTTTTATTTGTTTGTTCAGAAATGAATTTTTTGAATATTTTAGGCACTATACCGTTTACATAAGTTTCGGTATTCTGTTCGTAGTAACCTTGAATAAACATGGTGTCGACTGCTTTAGGATTGATTTAATTTATATTAACATTTAATGGATTAGAGTTGTTGGTATGACTTAAAACATCTTTGTACATTTTCAAGATGCTTGATTTGCCAATGCATGCTTCACCTAGAAGGATTAATGATCGATTAAACTGGAATATCTCATGCATGCACTATATTTTGTCCAGGATTTGTTCTGTGATAGCCAGTTTATGCTCAGTCATAACTTGCTTGATAATTGGTAAGACTTCATGCACTTTTTTACTTTCTTATGTTACATCATGGAAATAATCTTTGAGAAGATCTTTGAAACTTTCCTTGTCTACACTTAACAATCTTGGTAGTATGCAGTCTTAAAACGCCTTGTGTAATGCAACATTTTCTGGCATGTTAAAATCAATTCTTAAATTATCAGTCCACTTAATGATAGTCTGCATCATGCGCAATCCAAATGTATTAGCCTTCGAGTCAGAGAGGAATTTAGTAACATACAACATTATATTGCACATTTTAAGCGATAAAGATTCTTATTCTTTAAACCCTAATGTATACAATGTTGTATTTGCAATAAGTTGCTAGTCCGGTGTTTTTAATGTGCACTGTCTGACCAAATACCTTAGATTATCAGGCAAACAATCCAACTTTGTGGATTGTGGTCGCATTGTAAATGTAACAAACATCGAATCCTATACTTTGGTTCCTTCACTGCCATAGAAGACTAAGTTGGTCTTCTTGCCTCTGACTGCCTCAATAAGTTCAAACAGCATCATGGAGAATACGGACATAGAGACCGTGTTGAACCTGTCGAATTCATCAAATACTGCCCAGGCACCTGTGCCAGAGATTCCTTTGAATATCTTGCCAATAGTGTCTTCAGTCATGAACATGGTACTGTTGAACATTAAACACTGGAAGCCAACAATCCGTGCAAGGTCTTTGATAGTCTCTGTTTTGCCCACACCCGATGGACCTTCTATTGAATTAGCGAAATTGAGACATTTTGCTGCCATCAATGTTCTGAAACACTTGTTGGTGGCAGGTGTCAATACTAACCGAGTATTTGCACCTTGTTAGTCAAAATCTTAATTGATTGTAAAGTCTAATAGAGTGACTTTCAAGTTTGTTTCTTTGTTGAAGTCATAGTAGTATCTAATTTGAGATTTCCAGTAGAAATCATCGATTTCATTTATATTGTTTTCTTATATATATTTGACAATGCTTTAATTTGCAAGTTTGAGAGTAAGAAGTGTTATAATCTTATTTTTAAGTGCTGGTTCATGTTGTGATCTTGCTTACTCAGTAAATGTTTCAAGATCTTCAGATAATGAGTCTTATTAACTTTTAATTGACAATTTATCAGTTGGTATTTTAGCAATAGCACTTTCACATTCTGTAGTCCACTTTTATGAATTGATGACTACGCAATTCATGGATGGCCATGAATTGATCCAATTACTAATATGAGTCTTGTTTTTGATTAAATCATTGTGACAATCTAAGTTTATTTGTTTTAAACTTTTTTTCATTACATTCTCAAATTCTTTCAACCACTTTTCTACACTGCCTTTAAATTCTCCATCGTCGACTGGTATTGATTTGTTAAGTTTGACATACTCACCTTCATGAGAATTGAATCCTATTATTTTGCTGCTGTCGAAATGTAAACTAGAAATGTTCTCGAATAAACGAGTGACCTAATCTTGTATAAGTTCCGGTGTCTTGGTTATAGCTATCACTTCGATTAAAGTCTTATCCAATAGGAAGAAGAAACGTGCAAAATGGAATCTCTTTTTGTTCAGGTACACGTTCATTCCCTTGGATATCTCATCGAGTGAGCTATTGCCTGCCATAAAGACTTCATAAAGATTTTCTGCGTCAATGTGAGTTGAAACTTTTTTGTCAGCATTGGACTCCCTCATCCTTTCGATCCATTGTTTGTTTTATTGTTCAAACTTGGTCGACTCTGACCTTAATTGCTCTTTGATGTCTTCATTGCAAAATATTGGTTCCAGTTAGATCCACAAGCTCTGTACGCGCACCCATAGATTCAACACTCTTGAAAACCTTTCAATCTTTGCACCTAAATGTACACAATCATGTTTCAGTTTCTGGTTGATGTCTGGTGAATTCTTCATGTTTTGAAGTGCTTGCACCTTATCATCTAGATCTAACACAACTGAATCTACATCTTTGATCAGGAATTAGGTACCGTAAGGTACAATTGACAGTTCACGGTCTTTAATTTGTATTTCGATTTTCTCCATGTCTTTCTTGATTTTGTGTTGCTTGAACGCCTTAGAAGATATCTCTTCAAGTTCAGTGCGATTTTGCTCAACATTGATGTACTGAATATGCTTGAGGAATATTTGAACTTCCTCGGCAGCGACACCTGTCTTGGTTGAACTTGGTGCTTCATGTTGCTTTAATGTGACTCCTGTTATACGTTCAATGTCGTCCCAGTGTTCTCGTTCAATAGCTTCATTACCTAATTATATAATGAGAGGGAGAAGTTTATCTGAGAATTCATTTAAGTCAATAAAGAACTTATCAGTGACTTCTTGGATCTGGAGATCTTCTCCTGTCTCCTCAGCTAGTGTCAAAAAGTGTGTGCGTATTTTTTGGCTTTTAATCATCATTTCTTTGAATTTGCCTTCCATTCCTTCTTTTTGCAAGTGCTTCAACTCAACAACCTCGAGACATTCTGTACAAAATTTGTGGTACTCGTATATGTACTTCCATAACTCGACATAAGGAGAGAATTCATCACGTGTTTTTTCAATATCACGGGTAGGTGGCATGCGTTGGTCGAATTCAAGAAATTTGCATCTATCTTCCAGAATCTAAGACTCTTTAATGCTTTTTTGAAGTTCATCGTTTTACTCATTAACTTGCATTGATAATTTCTCGTAGTTTTCTTAATTATTTTTGGTTTTGACTGAGTCAATATTATCTCTCAACTTTTTAAATTTAGATTCAAATGCAATAATTTCATCTTCTAATTTTTTAGAAAGTCTTTCTTTGATTAACTGGCGCTGTTTCCTACACTCAGTTAGCTTATTAGTTATCATACATTGTTTGGCTTGAATAGTAAATTGTTTTTTCTGCGTGTCTCTAGATTAATCTTAGCCTGTATCTTCGAGAACAGTAAGTAATTCTTTTGAGTTGTCATAACGTGCTTCAAGTTCAAGCATTTCATTGGTAAACTTATTCTCAAGTTAATCTTCCAACTTGCGCAGTGGTTCTTCTTCATCAGGCACATTTGTCAATTTATCCAATATTTTGTTTAGTTCCTCTGCAACTT
>Ga0206692_1659999_pt1 | contig 10883 bp, 19 predicted proteins | sample M240m12015metaT_FD_159670 | JGI IMG/M metagenome (GOLD analysis project Ga0206692, IMG submission 159670) | Metatranscriptome of ammonia-oxidizing marine archaeal communities from Monterey Bay, California, United States - M2 40m 12015... | ecosystem: Environmental > Aquatic > Marine > Intertidal... | reverse complement strand
GGCGTGAACTTTTTAGTAAAAGTGAATAATATCTGTGGCAAGACTTAGGGCAACTTATAGGCCTGCTTTAACCTTGGTAAATTTGAGCTTAATTACTCAATCGTTGGTCTAAGTGACCATGGCAACACCTCTCTTAATCCAGTGTCCATTGGTGTGCTGACGTTACATAGGCATTCCAGTCATCATGACATAGTTGTTGGAGATTCCGATGGTGGAAAGGATACCCTTACGCTCGAGGGTAATATAAAGAGGGCAATCGTAAACGTGGTCACGTACAATCTGAGAAGACTTAACGGGCATGAGCCACATAATGGGTACAGAGGAAAGCAACACCTTGGGGTGAGACTCTTCGAGGTACTCGTTATCAGAGTCCCATCTGCAACCTTCAATGAGCAGTCCATGGATAAAGGCACCATCTTCAGGTTTCTTAGAGGTGTCTACACTCTTAGGGTCAGAGATGATCTTAAAGTTGTACTAGATAGCATCAATAGGAATCTTATACTTTCTGGCATAGTTTTGTTTCACACCAGTCAAGAAAGAGTGAGTGAAATGGAACCCAGAGATCCAGAAACAAGCAGGATGGCCCTCATCAATCCACTTTTGATATTCCTTAAGTCTCTTCATGAGATCGACAACAAAGGAAGCAAGGGGTTTGAGAGTGTTGTAAGACCATTTCTTCCACTGTTAAGGCACAATGTTATCGTAGAGTCTATCACAAATTTCTTCAAGTTCTTGACTCATGACGACTTCTCCCTTGATACCCTTCTGCAAATTAATTAGAGAGCTTCTAATGGCATTGATAAGCCTGTTGTAACGGAGAAGCTCTTAGGAAAGCACAGTGTTCATAGATTCTTCGTACATAATGGGATGCTTCTTGGCAGCTTATTCGTTATTGAATTACTGAGGGAGCTCGTTCAAAATGCCCTTGGCTAGATCAATGAGAGTCTCATCTCTAGACTTACCGCCTCCAGAAGTAACTCTTGGCTGTAGAGAAAGAGCAACGGAAAGAAGAGCGTTTGTGGCATTGATATCAGAAGTGATAGCAGCGTTAGCATGCATTCCAAAGATTTCACAATCGTCTTAGATTGGGAGAGACTCCGCGAACTCGACGTAACCCTTTTGGTCTGTATCACTAGGAACGACATAAGTGCCACTTTCAGTCAAGGGATGGTTTTCCTGTTAGACAACATCGGTGTTGAAGTAGTCGGAGAGATGAAGCTCAATGAGACGCTTATCTTGGGCATCAGTTACACGTCCTCCATAGTTGGCCTTAGCAACCATATAGTTGAGAGCAGCATAAGGAACTTCCTTGAATTCATTTAAGAAAAGCATGAGTTACTATTTGGAGATACGCAAATCAGACATAGCAAAAGAGTACTAGATATTCCATCCGAGGGGACCGAACTTTCTGCGCTCAAGAATAAGAGCGTTGAAGAAGCAGAGACCATAGAAGAGACGTTTAAATGCCTCAGGTTAGTCACACTGATCGAATTCTCTGTCAGTGATATTGTTCTTATAAGCACGGATCAAATTGTTTCTCATTCCATTTGGAGGTTCAAGAGTGGCCTTGACGGAATTCTGTACAATGGTTACAGGGAATTTATCAGATGGCAAGGTGGTGAGCCATAGTCTGAAACCACTGCTTTCATCAGGCTTAGTGTTATCGATAATTCCATCGAGAATAGGCATGAAAGAGGGAGCCAAATGACAATTCTGTAGCACGACCCAAGTACCTTGTTCTTAGGCGAGCTTAATAGCGTCAATAGCAGCTTGTCCTTGACCACGACCGAGAGAAAGAGCCTTCATTTGCTGCTTAAGCTTCTTTTAGACTTCCATAATATCAACCATAGGATCAGCTCCAGGAGAAAGCACGATAATAATGGGAGTATTGTTCATAGAGTCATTAACGATTTCTTCCATATCAAAAGAAGGAGGAATAATATAGTATTGCCCCATTTCTTCTTCAGCAGAAATAAGCTTCTGGATCATCATAATGACCTTATCAGGTCTGAGAAGGCGAATGACAATAGTTTTCTGTAGAATAGTAAGTTCATCATTCCACTTTCCAGGCCAAATATGCTCATCACTAGTAACGTTAGAGCTGTTATAGAGATCTTCCCAGAATTTAATGTGCTTTTCCATGTCGAGATCGAAACCCTTGAAGACAGGAATTTCTCTAGACAATTGCATGAAACCAGCCCAAGATTTGTTGGAGAACCAAGTGCCTTCACCAGCAGGGTTAGGTCTATCAATAGTAACAGAAGTTCCACCAGTCATTAGGAAACGTACCTCAGCGACGTTAATGCCTCCTTTATCAGCTAACTTTTCGTCCATAATCTTAAGGCAGATAAGGAAAGAGAATAGAAGCTTATCTTTTACGAAGAGAGAGCGACTAACATTTCTGTAGAGGTTACCCAAGAATTCTTTGATGAAATACATCTTACGGGCTCTCTATTTAAGTGGGGGATCTTCCTTGTCAGCATTCTTGATAGTGACTCTATAAATAGCTCTGAAGAATTCAAGGGAATACTGGTACATAGGATCGACCTGCACTAAATCCATGAGTACAAAGAAGAGGCGCGATACACGTAGAGCAACAGGCATGAAACCAGCACGGAGTGTGTTCATCTGAGCAAAGAGGCCTTCCATTTCTGCAAGAGTAGTGGCAATCTCAGCTTTCTCAATACCGGATTGATCAAGAGTCTCCTTAAGCTTTCTGTCTTCAAGAATATCATCACCAGCGTTAGAGACAAGACTGAGGATCATATCTTACAAGTCCTTCTTAATTTTAAGCTTCTGAGCGGTAATGATAATACCTCTGTTTCTAGCTTCGGACTTGGCGGGTTCTTCAAGCTCGACAACAATGTTAAGCATTTAATCTTAGAGACCTTCTTGCGTGACCATAAAGTTAAGGAGAGTAACCTTAACACAAGTCTCTGGAGGGTAATGAGGTCTAGGCATCTTGGTAGTAATGAAGAATTTAAAGTCCATGTTGTAGTTGATGGGAGTCTGGTTAAAGTTAATGAAGTAATCAGCTCCTCTCTTCTGGATCTGTCTAGAGATGATAGGCTCAAGCATGGGGTCAAAGGACTCAGTAGCATCAACAAGAATGACGGGGTATCCTAAACCAAGAGCAAGTTCAAGTCTTCTAGACATAATCTTCTGTTCCATGGTGGGCTTAATGATCTAGAGGGTAGATTCTTCACCTTCTTTCTGACCATAAGTAGACATAAGCCAGTTATAGCCTTGCATCTGAGGATCAATCATAAGAGACCATCTGTCAGAGTTATCGTCAATAATGGCGTTCTCAGTAGAGAAGGCATCCTTGGGTAGCTTATTAATCTACCAATCTTAGATCTTTACAGGCTCTCCCAAGATAGTGGTGAGATCACACTGCTTGTTAGATCTAATGTTGTATTTGAAGAGCATCTGAGTCCACTGAGTCTTGCAATCTTCACGGTAATCAGCCAAGAAAACACCCATGTAAGCAATGAATCCAGCACAGATGATAATATCACCAACAATGCATTCTTCATTAATCTTTTGGGCAGCTAAATCTTCTTCCCAGGAGATCTTTTCATCAGCGAGTCCAACAATAAGAGCTTAAGCAACACTGAGTTTAAACTCACAAGTGTCCTTCTATTTAACGAGAGATGCTTCTTCATCCTTGACACGCTTTAGTTCATTGACCTGAGCTAGTAAATTCTTCTGGACTTCATCGAGTTTAGCAAGAGCAGCATCCCAAAGTTTCTGAGCAGCAGCAGAGGATTCTTTAGCTTCCTTAAGTTGGGCCTGACGGGGCTTAACAACAAGAAGAGCATCGTGGAAAGAGATGATGGCAATAGCCCATTCAGCAATACCAGCGGCAGCAGAAGAGGCACCAGCGATAATCTTAGGATCAAAGGCATCAGTTTCAGTAACTGTTTTGACCTATTCAACGACATCAGGCTTTTGGTCTTCCTTAGGGTAGGCCTTAAGCTCTTATAGTAGCTTGGCGGTAAGGAGATTCTTTTTGCAATGTTACCAATACATTTCCATAGCATCTTCCTCAGGAGTATTCTTTCTTACTTTAGGAGGAGAGTTCTCAAACATTAAGCAGAGAACCTTGGCTACCATCTTAACACCAGCAGCGACCTTGTTAAAACCTCTAAGCTCTACGACATGCTCATTTCTAAGTCTTCCGACAGCCTTTACGGCTTTCTCGAAGATAGGCATAACCTCAGCAAGCTTCTGATCACAATCAGCAGAAATTTCATCGGCATCACCCTTCTGTTTCTTGGCTTGGTCTTCCTCAACGGCACAAGCAGCTTGTTCGACTTCGACTTCTTTACGTTTGATTTCGATTTCAACCTGCTTCTTTCCAGCAGCTGCAGCCTTAATTTTGACCTAGGGAATCAAAACTTCTAGATCAGCTTGTAGAGCCTTGACAGTAACTGTAGCTTTAGCGAGTGCAGTAAGTCCACGTTCATACTTTCCAATAGTATCTCTGATGAAGTCACGCTTAATAGTGAGTTTTTCCTTAAACACCTTAATCAGGATGAGATAACTAGTAGGAGTAACATAATAGTAGCGACTCAATTCAGTCTTAAAACGCTGAGAAAGCTTGTGAACACGCTCTTGCATATCAACACAAATTTCTACTACACCTTCAATTTGAGGTAAATCTTCAATAGCGGATAGGAAGTACTGAGCGACAGATTTAAGGGCTTCACGAGGCCAGGGCAAGAACCAATCAATTGTGCAGCAATTTACAAGTCCAGGGAACATACGAAGTCTACGTTTAAAGTCATCTCCAATGTAAGAGAAGGCTAGGCACAAATGTAGACTCTGCTTAGCGGCAGTGATATATTTGTTATAGACCCATGCGTTATCAGCTTCATGCTCCTTGAATACTGCGTCATTCTTGTTAGCATCCTTCACAAACTCAAGAATAGTGGCATAGATTTCACCTTCTGTGAGGAGGTTAGGAACCTCTCCACCATTGAGGATATTGTTGATATCTTCAAGGAAGGCTTCATCGACTAACTGAGTGTCTGAGAAGAAGAAAATCATGTTCTTGATTTCAATAGCCAACTCTTTATATAAGTTGACTTAGAGATCTTCACGCCAGGCTGCAAAGTTGTAACCCTTAGGAATTTCCAAATGGACAATAGTGAATTAAGCGAAGAAAGTAGCTAGTTCGGTTAAAGATTTACGTCCAGAACCACCAACACCGACAAGTAAGGCATGACCATACTCAGTGGTGATAACACGATGAATCTTAACAGCATGCTCAATAGCATCAGCGAATAACACAAGATCCATCTTTTTAGTGCGGTTCATAACGTTGAAATCAACAAGCTAATCTTCAGCGATCTTAGTCATCTTTTCACGGTCAGTGAGTTCACAGTAGATATCCTAGTAAGGCTTCTTAGAGGTATCGCCATCAGGGTAAACAGTAGGTACGAAACTAGCGAATAAGAGAGGCTTTACTGCAACAATAGAGTCATAAGTCTTCTTGAAAGTGTCCTTCATTTAAACCTTGATCATTTCGATGAATTCTTATCTATCTTCATCAGAGATAAGACGATCATGGAAAGTTCTAATGCACTCGTGAGCCCAAAGCTTAACGAAATCATCTTCAGTACCAATAGCCTTAGGGTTAGACTTGGAGATGCCCTGGAAGACCTTAGACACATCTCTTAAATTGTAAGTGTAATGAGATTTAGCAGGAGTAGGTCTGAATTTGATAGCTAACTCTTAATAAGTGGCGATAGTAGCGGTCACAATCTTCTCTTTTAGGCCGCGAATAGGAGTTCCATAAGCAGGCTTTTCGTGTTGCATGAAGTTCCAGTCCATAACGTTGTTGAAAATGGTGTTTAGAGAAGAGTTGGAGTAAGGCTCAATGTACAGAGAGTTGAAGTGACGAATGAATCTGCCTGTCACATTAGGTTTACCAGCTCCAGGAGGTCCCATAGCTCCAGCCATACTGAATTTGGAGATTTTGCGGAAGTCTTTTTCTTCACTCTTAATCTCGAACCAGCCTTGGTAGTCCATCCACTGACGGAGAAGCTCAATAGCAGGTTGGGTAGCATTGATACCAGGCTCTTCAATCTTGGGCATAGAGACATCATCGATGAACATAATACCTCTCTTATCACCTTCAGGAACGTAGTGACCTTTTCTAAGCTTCATAACTTTACCGTCAAAAATATCTTAAGTTTGTCCAGCAGTAGTCTGGGCAGAGAAAGCCATTCCGATGAAAGTCCAGTCTTCGTTAGTGTAGGTCTCACGGAGCTCTTGGTTAATCATAACAGATTTACCAGTACCAGTAGGTCCTACGAGGAGAATGTGTCTTCCTGCTTCTAAGAGACGATTGAATACACCCTTGCATCTAATAGAGTCGAGCGTAGGTACAATCATTTCACTGTAAGGGGCGGTGGCGGGAATTGTGAAGGGTTAAACAGTCTTTTCCCATGGCACCCAAGAGCAGCTATCTCTCTCAAAGAAGATTGTGAACATGGAGTCTCCTTTACCAATCTTGTGAGGCATCTTTCTAATTTCATGGAGAGGGTATCCGTTTTAAACAAGATCTAACTTGTATTTTTCTAAAACGTCTTCTCCTTCGATGAATTCTTGCATGAAAACATCGAACTTTCCACGGCAGTGTTCATCAGTTTTACCTCCAATAGACCATATAGCAGAAAAGATAAGAGCGTTAATCATCTTTTCTTCAACGTCAGAGGGTACAGTAGCATCCTTCTTGCTCCAATCGTTAACAAAAGTATCGAAAAGTTAGAGCATGTTAGCAACTAGGACGTTAGAGTGCACAGCTTGAGGCATCTTAGAGTGGTAGATAGTGAATACACAGCAGATATCAGCAACATAATGGAGATAGTCAGTTAGGAAAGCAATGTTCTTTTCAGTTAGAGTAGCAGAAAATTTGTTCACATAGGAAGTGATAAGAATAGTGTGTCCAAGTTGATGAGGCTCTAGGAAGATCATACCACATCTAGAGACAGTAGCAGGAGACGCAAAGGAAAGATCATCGACTTCAAACATCATAGTCATAACGTTAGAAAGCTTAATAACAGCTCCTGAGTTAAGGCAGAGCTTCTTGTTATCATCCAATACAGTGTTCATGTTTTCGATCCAGACAGCATCGACTGGTCCATCAAACATAACCCACTTTCTGTCAGGGCTAGTGCTTTCGGCAAAGTCACGAACAATAATAGCAAGGACACCATCAGTCCATTCGTTGGTAGATTCATCAAGGTTACCATAAAGTTGGTTTTTCTTGATAGACTTAGGGTTCATAATCTTCATTTGAATCTGTAAGAAGTCCTTAATGTCAGGCTACTCTTTCTTAATGCGAGTCATAGCATCCTTTAGGACCTTTACACATTCAGTTTTACCAGCAAAGGCTTGTCCAACCATCATAAGTCCATGTCTAATCTGAATCATATCATAGAGCTCAAGGGTCTTCTTAATGAAGGTCTCTTTAGGCTGTAGGTTCATGTTCTTCATACTCTTGTGCATAGACTCGAGTAGAATTTCATAGTCAGGCTCAGGTAGAGTGACTCCAGGGAATAGATCAGAAGTAATACCATTGTATAGAGGAATATCCTCGAAGGTGTACTTAGGAATGTTAGAGTCTTACAGGGCACGGAGACAAATCTAGTCTTCTCTCTGTACTTCTCCAAGAATGCGTCTCAAGTTACCACAAGCAGTGAGAATGGACTTAAGAGCACGCATACCGAAATCATAGTGGAACTGAGAAGAAAGCTATTCGTTGGATAGGGATAGAGATGCAGTGACCTTGACGGCAAGGGGACGGGCATCAGCAAATCCGAAAGAAAGGAGCTCAATTTCAGCAATCATAGCGTAAGAGGGCACCATCATAGCTACAGGTCTGAATAAAGCTTTGAGGTTATCAGGGAGCTCAGATCTTCCAGCGTAACCAGGGTTCATAGTAATATTTACACTGCATTAGTCTTTGAGTACGAGCTCAGTTCCAAAGAAATCAAAAGTCTTTTCCTTTCTTGCGATAGCGTTCTGGATGACAGAAATCTGAGAAGCAATAACGGAGAGCACTTCAGGGTTAATTCTGTTGAACTCATCGAAACAGAACCAAGCACCAGAGGAGGCTTGACCCTTGAAGAACTTAGCCATAGCGGTGTGATCGAGATCATCAGAGCAGTTGAACACTACACACTGGAAGGCAAGGGCCTTGGCTAAATCTTTAACAGATTCAGTCTTACCGGTTCCAGCAGGGCCTTCAGGAGCTCCACCATAATTCAAAGTCTTGGCTCCCATAAGAGTTCTATAGCAGAGAACAGTAAGGGGAGTAACAACAAGACGTAGAGAGTTACCTAGATACTCATAACCGTAAGGTAGAGAACCAGTAACCATCTTAACGTTGAGTTGATCCTTTCCTTCCCAGTAATAACGAAGCTGGGACATCCAAGAGAAGGATTAGAGATCGTCACACTGGTCAGTGATGAGGCCACAGACAGTATCTTTACAGAACACTTCGAGTACAACCAGGGCCTTAAGAGTAACTCTAGTCATTTCAGGGAGATCACCTCTCACCATTTCGACGACTTGCATAATCTTCTTGTCACACTGAATACGGAATTCATCAAGACCACCCTGGTCAAATTCTTAGATACCAGCAGCAGCTCCAGTAGTCCATTGAATCTGATCACAAGCAAGTACAATTTGACCAGCCCACTTTTCTAGCCATACCTCTCTAGGAGTGACTTCGTAATCAGCTAGAGCTTCCTTAACCATATCACGTAGAGTGGCCTTCATCATTTCTTCAATTTCGAGCATCCATTTTTCAACATTACCCTTCTTTTCGCCTTCATTTACATCAATAGGCTTTGTAAATTTGACAACTTCTCCTTCAGCAGAGACCATACCAGTAACGATACCATTTCCTTCGAAGACGACTTTCTTAATACCCTCGAAACACTTACTCATGTGAGGCTGTACGAGAGTAGGGTCTTTAGTCTGAGCAAGAATCTTTAGTAGATCATCATCGGCCAAGAAGTAGAATCTAGGGAAGGACTGACACTTATCATCAAGATAATCGTTCAAATGACGCTGGATTTCAGTGAGGTTCTTGTTAGCTTCAAGGAACTGTTGGTTAATGTTTTCACGATCAACCAAATCGTGGAGAAGAGGGTTCTCAACACAAGCATCCATAGTAATTCTCCAGAGTCCATCAACTGCCTTGAACAAAGCGAGTTCTTCGGGGAGAGTCTTACCGATATCTTCAGACGCGAAGATAGGTTCGAGGTACATCCAAATACGTTGACACTTCTGTACTTCTTCAATGAGATCGAATAGATCCTTTAGGCGCTTTTCCCAGGTCTTAGACTCGCGGTAAAGTAGGGATCTCTAGGCTTTGGATCCAATTTGAGCTAGAATACCTTAAGTATTAACAATTTGATCTTCAAGCTTGGTCTGCATTTCTTCGTAACCACCTAAAACGTTAGTAGTAGGGTTGTTACGAGGATAAGGATTGAGTGCTAGAGGGAATTCTCTCATTTCTTCACGCATAAGCTTGAGTTTCTAACTCAACTGGAATTTCTTCTGAGCACTGGCTGCGATATCCTCAATCACATTGATGTGGCTTTGGAGGTTGTAAGAGGCAAACTTATCAACAGTGATCTGTTCACGCTCCATTGTGTCGTTTCCGACAGCCTCCTTAATTAGGCGCCAATCTTCGTCTTGGAGGGCGGGAAGAGTAATGCATTTAATAAGAGGAAGGTGTTCTCTGAACTCCTCAATAAGCTTTTTAACCTCAGTGGCGACAGCAGATGCATCTTCGTGGTCTTCAAAGAGATTCTTAGCTAACTGGAAGCACTTAGAGTGCCATTGAGCGACGTTAGACTCCATAGAATCGTAATCGTGAGTGAATAGAGGGTTCTTAACATACTCTCCGAGAACGTAAGACTTAACGTTAGTCGCGGTTTCAATCAATTCGTAGAAAGGCTTGAAAGCAACTTAGAGTTCATTAAGTTTAGGGTATTCTTATTATGCTTCCTCCTTTATTTTGAAAAGTCGCTCACGCTCCTTGAACGCAGCAGCTTTATCTTCTCCATCCTGTAGGTATTTGTTAAGCTGGTAGGACTTAGTCATGTATTCTTAAGTCTGAGAGAAGCTGCTGTAGGTGATGATGTACTCGTAAAGCTTCTCATATTCTAATAAGTCCTTCTAGAATTAGATTTGCTCGTTTTCGAGCTTACCCCTCAACATTTCTTCCTGAGCTTCAATTTATGATAAACACTGGGCAATGACGAATTCGATTTGAGTAGGCCAGATCTTCTGCTCCATGCAGTTCTCAAGATCCTCATGCTGGTACTCAACGAAGTATTCATCTAGCATTTTGTAATGGTTCTCAACATCTCTAAGAAGATCGACAAGCATAGGCTGAGTCTCTTTCTTAGACACATCAATAAAGGCTTGTAAATCGACGAGCTCTTTTTCAGTCTGGGGAATAATGTTGATTCTCTCCTCCATGGATTAAAAAGTGCCATTGATATAGATAATCTTTTCCTTGCACCAGGCCTCGACAGCTTCGATGAGGTAGTTCTTAACAGCTACGGCTCTATCCTTTAGGGCAATTTTGAGAGTCTGGGCTTTGACTCTGAACATCTAAAAGTCGATTTCATCGTTAGAAATGTTCATAATGTCTTCTTCAGCCTGGTTGAATAGGTCAATTTACTCTTAAATGTCAGCTAGAATCTGTTTGCCTTCAGGTTTGACATAGACTTCTGGCTCTGGCTCAGGCTCAGGCTCGGCAGCCTTTGTTTCTTCACCATCAGCGCCAGTTTCACCAGATCTAGGAGTCTCAATGACCTCAATTTTCTTTTTTGGCTTAACTACTTCAGCTT
>Ga0206692_1295005_pt1 | contig 10923 bp, 16 predicted proteins | sample M240m12015metaT_FD_159670 | JGI IMG/M metagenome (GOLD analysis project Ga0206692, IMG submission 159670) | Metatranscriptome of ammonia-oxidizing marine archaeal communities from Monterey Bay, California, United States - M2 40m 12015... | ecosystem: Environmental > Aquatic > Marine > Intertidal... | reverse complement strand
CCCGAATTTGTTGGCCGCTTCTTCGATTTCCGAAGATGGATCTGAGCCTGCACTGGTAATGATCAGCACCGTACTGTTAGCATTGTTGGATTTGATGATCCGATCCACAGACTGGTTGGACGGCTGTATGTTGCTCACTTTCAAGAAATCACCTACAAACCTTGCAACAGCGTTGGTAAACAAGTCAGGCTTGATCCACTTGATCACAATCATTTTGGTCTTCCATGCGATCTTCTCGTTGCCCAGTGGGACTAAGTAGTTGAAGTCTTGGCTGTGCTACCACTCGCGCCATTCGTGCGTCTTGAAGTTAATTTCATTCTTCAGTTCAGGCATGCAGTTCAGCATCTAGTTGAAGTCTTCCTTCTTCTCGTGTGGCAGCCAGTCGGGCTATGTATTTTCGCCGGTGTCAACTGGAGTCAGTTTGCCTAGAATCAGCTGGTAGCAGTTGTCTGGCAGTGTCTTCGGGTTCACCTTGTTCACTTACAGGAGACCAAATGCTAGTCTGTCGCCTTTGAACAGAGTACGTGAAAACTAGAACCATGACTCCAGAATAAGAGATTTGACTAAAGCACTGATTTTCAACTTCAATTCCGTGCCTTGAGATGTATCTTAGCCTTTGATTACCTTTTTGTACAAGCTGAACTATTGGTTCAACCCGAATTGGTACATATGGTTCAGGTTGATTAATTCCTTTGATGCAAGGTAAATACGTGAGCCAATTATGGACAGGTTTTTGTAATTACTCCTCTGCACTTCTATGTCATCAGTCAATTTCTTCGATTCTTCTAGCGAATTATTAATTTCGAGTGTTTTGGACTTTGTTAAATCCAAGTTGGCAATTAATTCTTTGTTTTCCAGAATGTCAGAGTCATCTTGAGCCAACTGAGTGAGCAAAGACTTCTCGAGTTCATTTAATTTTATCTTTAGGTTGTTTTCGCCCTCAATCAGCTCTTGCTTTCTCCTCTCCAGCTCAGGCTGTTCAATGTCTATGGTTATGCTTAACAACTGGTCTTCCAACCCGGAGGAGGTGACACTGAAGCTGAGCACATTCAAGTATGCGCTGCAGATGGGGTCCAAATGGAGTGTGTCGTCACGCGTGATCATCTAGAGGCAGAATTGGTCATTGTAGTCCAACTGTTTGTCGTTGATGTGGATGGTTTTGCGCGGCCCGTTCACGCAGATTTCGTTTTTGATCAGCGGCTACAGCACCGCAGGGATGCTATTCATTTCATTTATTAGGAGTGTTCGACCGAATCTAATTGCGAGTTCCAGTTTGGTCATGAACTTCTCGTCGGTTTGTGATGTGATCTCCTAAGTTTTGCCAGCTGCATCGAGATGTTTTTGCAGCCAGTTAAGACAATTGTTGTTTGGATCTATAATAAATGATAGACTTTTATTGTTGACAAGATTGACTACATTTTCAATTGACAAGTTGTCGCCTGAAATGCCCTGGTTCTTGTAGGTCAAGTTGTTGGTTTCGTCGGAGAGGAATTTAAGCATTTCGGAAGGTTCGATCTTCATAACCTCGTGCCACTTGTTGAGTAAATTGTTTCTAACATTCTCACTTTCTTTGCCAAGGAACGTCAAGAATCCAGACGCCACGATGGACCGCTGCGGCAACTGGGAGATTGTCTTTTCCAAAAATTTGGCTAAAACACCCCATCTTGATCTCTCGCCTATCAATTTGCCTATCAGGTTCTGTGCTGAAAATACCACCTTTTCTTCCCTCTCCAAATTAGCTTTGAGCATCGATGCTTCTTGGACTTTCTCTTCGTAAGTGTTGGTTAAATTTTTGACTATTTTGTCAATTTCTTCCAATTCTTGTTTGCACTTGTTAATTGAGATTTTAGACAATTCGAGTCCATTTTCAGTTTTTTCGAGTTCCTCCCTTAGCGGTTGTATTTTGCCAACCACTTTGGCTTACCTGATTGACGAAACTGCCCATTCACACAATGACACACACGCTGACGACTTCTGTTGGATGACTTCTTTGTCGAAGGAGCGTTGGTTTTTGTACATGAAGTCATCGATCTTGAACAGCTCGTTGTCTTCTAGCAGCGGTTCGAATGACACAATCTCATTGATCACTCCCCGGTTGCCCAGGAAGCGTTTCATGTTGGTGAGTCCGTTGTCTTACTCTTTAAAGAACATCATGATGACAGTGATCACATCCTTGATTTCAACGGGCATTATCTTGTAGTTCTTGATTTCGTTCATGTCCTGCTACTTGATGTTGCCGACTTTTTTCTTGGCTGCGTCTATCATGGGTTGCACTTCTGAAAGTTCTCCTTCAATCATTGCTTTCTTTTTTGCCATGTCGCCTGACTTGATTTCTAGCTCACCTTCCAGCCGCGATGCGTTCTGTTTGCGGTCGGCGGCCTTCTCACAAGCTGCACTGATTTGCTTCATAACCCGAGAGCACTCTTCTTGTTTGGTGGTAAGTTCTGTTTTCTTCTTTGCTGCATTTTCAGCCATCTAATTCACTTTGTCTTCAGCTGATTTTAGTTTTGACAAGCCTAGTTTGTATTATTCAAGTTGGTCGTTGAACTGTTTGTCAAATTTATTCAAAACATATACTTAGTTTTCTAGCATGCGTTCGAGTGCCAGAGGGAATTTATCTTGAGAATTGATCAATGAACAAATAGCTTTAGACAATTTGGGAGCAAGATCTGCCTACTTGGGCACCTTGTCTTTCAACTTCTTTAGGGACACATTGGTTTACAAATTATTAGACCATTCCTGAATTTGTATCACCTGAGAGCAACACACAAATCCTGGATTCTTCAAGAACATGTTGGTCCTGTTAGGATTAGTGTAATCGATGACCATGATAATTTTCAATCTTTCACTGCACAATTTTTGTATTAGTTTTTCCAAAGACAAGGAGGTTTCTTTCATTTGATCGGCTAGACTTGTTTTTATCGGTTCTAATTCTTCCTTGGTGAAAATAAGCCATGGATCTACTCCTTCCATCAGCGAGTTGATGTATTAAATAGAATCTTTATCTATCATTTTGTAATCTTCGACAAGGTACAGTATTGATATTTTTTCAACCAATACTTTGTTTAGAATCTGCTTAATCTCTTTGATAAATGTTTTGAAATTGTAATTAAATGTGATTTGCGGTTTCACTAACTCTTACTTGAGGTAAAATGCGACCATCATGATTGCCTCATAAAAGCCAGTGCCAGGGCGGGAGAGGATTGTGGTGTTGCCCTTGGGTTTGAGCATTTGACACTCAATCTTCAAGAAAGTGTGCAGTTACTCTTCCTCCTCCAAGTGCAGACCCCTCATTTCCTACTACTCCCTTTCGAACAACCGCAACTGTGAGGTAATCATGCTGTTGAAATCAGCCGCTTTGTCACCCTGTAGGTACTATTCGCCATTTTCTACGATAGCAAACTTCCAGAGGGTTTTCCTCACTGCCGGAGCAACACTTACCACTTTGGACAGAGCTTGGAACAGACAGTTGTCCAATTCAGTTTTGTGAGATTCACCCACAAGTCTGTCGTGAATATGCCGGTCTACTTCAAACACAAGAGAGTATACCAAGTCATTCATGCTGGATATAGTGTGTTTCCTCAGGGCTAGAATGATGTTGCAGAACTGTCGCATCGTGAAGTCATACTACGGTTAGTCTTCGTGCTCCAATTTATCCTTGAGGTGTTTCTGGATTGCACCTAATGCTTTGCCGACTGTGGGCAGGTTCTGGCTTGACATTTCTTTGTTTGCAGATACAACTGCCTGGACCATAACCTAGTATAGCTAGCTGCATTCTTCCTAGGTGGGTTCTTCCATGACCACTAACTGCATGCGGGATGTAAACCTGGTCGATAATGTATTTCTACCGCGAAGGGTCGGATTCTGCATAGTTATGATCATCTGGATTTTCTCGATTTGTACGAATTCCAAGTTTTCGTCTTAGAACCCCTTATATGTGAGAATTTGAAGCAAAAACTCAACCAAGCCAATTGTTTCGTAAATATCTGGGTCAATAATATTTAAGTTCTGCAATTAGATGATGAACCTGCTGCCTTCCTTAGGCTTGTACATCTTGCCATTCACACTGTTGACCACCAAGCTCTGCGCCTGCAGCCTGCGGATCAAGTCCAAGGCAGTGGTGGATGCATTGCAACTGATGTGCAGCACTGATGCATTGCGCACGCTGTTGAGCACGCTAGTGACGATCATACTCTTACCCGTGCCCGGTTGGCCTGTGAAGATGATATTTTCGCAGTTGTTGACCAGTGTTTTGACCATGTCCATCGACTTCAGCTGTGACGGCAGGCCTACCATGATCTGCTTGTCCAATAGTTTGTTGAAGTCTCCCTCACTAGGACTCTACTGTTTTTACTCTGTCCAAGTACCGTTGACCACCTTCATGCTGAGAAGTTTGTCGGACTTGTTCGAGATTTGGCCGCCAAAGTACTTCTTGATGAACTCTAGACCTGCTTGCTGACCCTTTGCTTTCAGATTTTGAGTGACTCCATTGAGCAGCGCGCACAAGAATTCCTGTTTGTCAGTTATCATCATATCTTCGCTCAGTTTCAAAAGGTTGATCAGGTTGTTAATAAAGCCAAGTTGAGTGTTTTCTATCACCTCTTGGTGTGACCTGACAGACTTGCCTATGCGCAACATTTCCTGGAACTACTCGCTGATTAAGCCATGAGCCTTGTCCTAATTCTTCATGTTCCTGAACCTGTACTTGAGCTAGTTGTCCACATCGAAGTCTTGCTCGTTGAGGTAGATGACTGCAACGCGGGAAACGGTGGCTGGACTTGCCTACTTAAGCACGTGTGTTTCAAAGAGGAAGTTGACGTTCGAGCCGAACTGGATGCGTTCGCCGTTGGGCAAGGTCAGCAGTTTGTTGTCGTCCAGGACTGAATTCAACGACTCCACCCACTTCGGGTCGATGTCGCCGTCGCACACAATCCAGCAAAGCGTGTCTTTGTGTTCGGCAGCTACTTTCCTTGAGCATGCAGTCAGAACCCCATCCTTGAATTCCCGTGTTTCTTGGTCTTAGTCTCCCAGCAGCAATGATTTGCTGATTGCCTTGGGGTTGAGTGGGAACGTTTTCACAGTTTTGCCTAGTTTTTCAAGGGCACTTTTACACAGATTCCAAATGGTGCTCTTGCCTGAGCCAGACGGGCCAACCAAACAGACCCCAATGCGCTGGAATGTTGACTCCTAGAACTGTATGATTTTCTTAATCTGCATTTGCGAGTACTCAAGACCTCTCTGCTCGATGACTTCCTTTAACTTTTCTTCCAACTCCTTCATTTCGAAATCTTTGATGTCATACTCTGGGAATATGTCCTGCAGTAGGTTGTCTTATCGCACACAGTCGTCTGAAGTGAGTTTGGGGCAGGTGTTGATTCGCAGTGATTTAATTATGATTTCGTATTCAGTGGTCATGTCTTATTCCGACCCGTGCTGATTAATTTGGCCGGTAAGCATGTTGCCGCCTGAATTCAAACATGTTTTCAAGGCCCTTAACCCCCAGTCTTAATGTTTCTGGTCTGACAACATTTGTTTACTTAAACTAAACAAAGATACAATCTTGACTGATAATTCCTTTGCAGATCTGAATCCCTCTGCCTACAACAATGTTTCACTGATCAAAATGCTGTCAGGAATACTCATAGCCACGGGTCTGAACAACATTTTCAAGTTGTCAGGAAGTTTAGATCTAGCACCTTAACCTTTGCCCGCTGGATTTAAGGTGACAAATATCCCTGAATTGAAGTCCAAATGTGACACTTTGCCTAGGATTTCAGCAGTGTTTTTCTTTTCCTTGATTGCGGCTTGGATGGTTTGGATCTGCTGTGAGATAGCAGACAACTGTTCTTCCAGCAAGCGATTGAACTCGTCAAAGCAACCCCACGACCCACTTTTGATGATGCCGATGAATATGCGTCCAATCGACCGTTAGTCTATTGCCTCGTCGCAGTTGAAGACCAGGACCAGTCTGCCCATGAAACTGCCCAGTGCCTTCACTGACTCAGTTTTGCCCGTACCTGCTGGGCCTTACGGGTTGCCGCCCTAGCCCATTTTCATCCCCTGCGTGAGAGTCAGCTAACACTTGTCAGTGAGCGGAGTGTGCACTAGCTTAGATTCATTCCCTTGGTACTCAAATGTCTAGTCAAAGATTGCATCCACCATCTTCGCCTTCAAATTGCCTTGCATTTCGTATTTTATCAACCTGAGGTATCCCCATGAGTCTAAGCTATTCACTCTGCATTCAATAAGATCTTCAACCACTGCTATGTTATGGATTAAGTCGAGTATTAACGATTTCAACTTCAGTTTATCAAGTAATGAACCCTGGTCCCTGAACTTCGTGAATGAATCCAGCTTTGCTGCCTGGTCTTCGCGGAGTGCGATCAACTTGTTGCCCTTGATTGACTTCTGCACTGTCTGGTTGAAGTTGAGCATTTCACTCAACATGAGTACCTGTGCAGGCTACTTGTTGATGTCTAGGTCGCTGCTGATCAACTCCTTCAACTGCGCTGCCAAGGTGTCCTTCATGGCATTGGTGAGTTTGTTCAACCAATCTTCAACCACCTGTGTCACAGCGACTGGTTCAACCAGTGCAACTGACTCATCCTGTGCTGAGTTGATTGTCTGTATTTTAGTAAATTCATCATCTGAGGTTATTTAGTTGATTCCGTAGTATAACTTACGAATGTGTGCCAGGATTACTGTTTGATTCCGAGATTGACCTAATATTTCAAGCAAATCTTCATCTCCAATGAAATAGAAACGAGGGAATTTGGATCTTTTTTCTTCTAGGAAGTCATTCAGTGCTTTTTGACATCTCTCGAGTTGTTCAATCAGTCTTTCTAAGTTAGTTCCGATATTAGGCATGTCTAGGAGTGCTCCTACTCTTTTGTTTTCCTACAATTATTGTTAATATTCACGGAATTCCTTGTCAACCATTTCAAACCGTTCCTCTTCTTGCGGCAATGATTTCCTTGCAAATATTGGTTCAAGATAGATCCATTTCCTTTGCAAAATGCTTAATTTGCCAATAGCATAGTCCAACTGAACCATCCTTGAATCCTACAAATTAATATTTTCAGCATACTTCTGGAAGAATTTAGAATCCTTCACTGAACCGAGGAGAGAGATGTTATCCGAGATCTGCAGTGTAAGATCTTTCCACTCTTTGATGAGATTGAAAGTGCCTGACTCGCACTTGTAGGACTAGAAATTGAATTCAGTGACTTCGAACCAGGACTTGATGTCTGAAATAGACTCACGGATTTGCTGTTCACCATATGCGCGTGCCTACAGTTCTTTGATTTTGTTCACCTGTTCATTCACATTTCCTAATTTCTCAGCAATACTTTGGAACTTCAATGTTTTAATCGTGATGTTTTTCTCGATACGTAAAATACTGTACATCAAACTGGCCCAATGTTCTTGTTCCTAACATTCTGCATTCATTTACTTGAACACAGGCAGACAAAGTTTGTACCTGTTCAGTTCGACAATCAGGAACTTAGACACTGTGTCGGTTCTTCCAGAGGTGGTTATGGTGTTTAACCAGGCATTAATTGAATCCTCGAATTCACCATACCTGGCCGGGAATTCTAACCACAAGTCTTCGAAGAAGGACTGTAATTTCTCCCAGATCTCATTGAACATGCTCCAAGCTCCGAATTAGTCATCAAGTTCAGCTTTGGATTCCTCTTATTTAGGGAATGAGTGCAATTCCATTTCAAAATTGCGGGATTCGACTTAGATTTGTTCAATTTCTTTTTTGACAGATTCATAGCCTTCTTTTTGAGCAAGGACTTCACTCTAGATGTTGAAAACTACAAACATGTCGGTAAATTCGTCTTTTTTTGGTTTAGTAGTAGCAAATTTGGCACTGAATTTCTCGAATTTCTTAATCAGATTTTCAGCCTTTTCAAGCAGAAGTTGTTTTACCTAATTCTTTTGTTCATCAATTTTTCCGTCAAAGTCTTTAACAGATTCAAATAGATTGGTTAATCTTACCTTGAAATCTTCGATTTTGACATACTCGTTAGTTATCTTCTTGTACACCTCATTGAGTGAGACAACATTATCGTATTCTGTTTTGATGTTTTTTAAATCTTCATTAACTCCTCCAATTTCCATTTTACTTGTAGTGATCTCTTCAAATGACTCAGGTTTTTTGTTTATCACTTCATTCGTTTTTGATATGAATACATCAGTTTTTGACACAAATAATTCTATTTTTTCACGTATCTTACCTGTAATCTGGGCGCTCATGGACTTTAAACGCACATCTAATGATGTTTTGAATGAATGAATGTCTACGCGGAAATTTTCGATGATTTCGTAGTCTGGCAAACGTAGAACCGTACTTTGCACTTCACCGCACTGGTCCACGAATTCGTCCATCTGGCCTGACTCGAGAAGGAGGTTGAGTGACTCCATCTGGGTTACTTACTTTTTGTAGTTCTGTGCGCCAGCCGATAGGTGTTTCACTGCTTCTAAAATGACATTGTACGTGTTAGCCAGGTTAGAATATTTGCGCACCAGAGGTTCAAAGCTTACTTTCCCTGAAATTCCTTTAAAGCTGTCTACTTGTTCGAGTTAATTAGATTAGCCTTCTTAAATGTCGTTGACTATATCAAATTTGCTGGGCAGATAGTCCAGTTTGCTTTCATTAAGATTGAGTTTAATTGATTTTTCACCTATCAATTCGCTGATTGATATGTCTTGTTTCATTTGGGCATTTAGTGCTTTTTAAAGTTGGCAGTCAATAAATTCCATTTAGGGGATTAAGAATTTTTCCTGGTGTTAATTTTTCAACTGGTCAAACTCTCCTTGGATCTTGTTAACCAGTTCCAAGAATTTTCGCCAGTCGCGCATGGGTCTTAATTTGAACGCATCTTTACATATTGTGATTATTTTGGTGTGGAAGTCCTGCACACTTTTAGTAGCAACTGTTATTTTTAAATACTTCTGGTGCAGTATGTCAACATAATTAGCCAGGACAGTACTGTTGTTCCAAGTGATTTTCTGCTCCTTGATCTTCACAATTTCTTTTTCAAACTCAAGTGCTGCATCCAAAACTAAAGGCTTTTGTACAGCAGGGACACGATTACCCCATGAATTGTATTATTCCACGATCTGTCTTAATGAGACTGCGTATTTGTAGAACTTTGTACCCACTTCGATGGTTTTGGTCACATCTCCATCCAGTTTGTAACCCATCTCGCCCAACAATTTGCTGTCGCGGATCAGCAACACAATCTTGTCCGACTACCGCAGTTGCAAGCGGCCGGTGCTCTCTTCGAAGTGCAGCAGCTGCTCCCCCAGTTTCAAGTCGAAATCAGGTTCATTGACGACCCATTGGTTCCAGTCCGCAAATATTTCCTCTTCCTAATTTTTGAAATCTGCCCTTATCTTTTGAATGGTATCTTTGGCTTTAATGCCTGAATCTAAATCTGCCATTTAGCTAAGACAGAATGTCTCTAATCTTTTAGTAGCTGTATAGTAATTCCTCACCTGGGCTAGTTGGTTTAGGTATTTAGATGCGCATTCGATGTACTGCAGATTGGAGGACAGGTCTTCATTCTCAAGTTTCATCCCCAGCAGTGACTCGACCTCATCTTTGAGAGAATCTGCGTAGGATGCAATGTCTTTGCACAGTTTTTCGCGGTCTTTGGCAAATTCTATTGCAATAAACTCGATTTTAAGTAGGTGTTGGAATCTCTCTTAACTCGATATTTTGGTAGCAATAGCACGACTATCGTCGAACAAGTTGTACCTCAATTTCTGACTTGATTTCTTTAGGAATTGACTGATATAGCCGTTGTATTTCTTTTTTGCCTCGTCCCATCTATCATGCAAATCAGCCGTGTTTAATTATTTGATTTTGCAGAATATTTCAAGTGTCTTGGACAGCTGTTCTTTGTCTGAAGAATTGTACCCCAAAATACTTAACATTAGGTCATGTTGTGATCTGATTTCCTGTATCTCTTAGATTCTCTCTTTGAATTTCTCAAATCTGTTCAAATCAAGTTCTTCACGCACCCAATCGATTGTAACAAGATATTTGGTCAGATTATCTTCGAAATGACTAAGTGAACTGTATAGCTTCCTAATATGATGTTTAGCTTCCACAAACAGTGAATCCCAAACCCAGTTGATGTTGTCACCCCTCCTGCGCTTGGTCTTCAGGTTCAAGGAGAAGTCATTGAAGTACTAAGATTCCCTTTGGATAAGCCACTAGGACAGGATGTCAATGATAGCTATTTTCCTAACATTGGGTTAGTTCTGTTCGGTGTGGTTGTTTAAATTATTGAGTATATCTTAGGTCGTGTCTATGACTTCAATGTCAACTGTGATTGAAGTGTTAGTGTTAGCTTCCTTGAGTCTCTCGTCTAGTACCTTGAATCGTGCTGCGATGTCTTGGTACACATCACTTGCAGGTTACTTCTCGAGTACCTGGTTCCAAAATGTTATTTCGTCATTAAATGTGAATATAGATTTAACCTGAGTCAGGTCAAGTTCGCCGTCTTTTTCGTGTATCTTTAAATTGCTGCCTAGTTATTTGATAGCAGTGTCTATAGCATCCTGGCCTTTAGAACGACTCGCTTCGTATTGGTTGAGTTAGTTCTGCCAGAATATGTTGAGACTTGAATAAAGTGACATCAGTGGAGTATTGACGTCAATGGTGTTTTAGTTGAGTTTGTTGTTGATGTTAACAATAAGCACTGCACGGATTTAGTTTTGTAGTTCGGGTATTTTGTTGAAGTTGCTGGTCACGTCGATCTTTTTATTCGAATCAATCGACACCAGGATTGCCTCATTGGATCTGCATTCGCAAAATTCCATAAGGCGTGGGTTTGTTTTAAGAAACTCAGTTAGTTTTTCGAATTTTTCTGGAAATAATAATATTGATAAAGTTTTGCATAATAT
>Ga0206692_1576585_pt1 | contig 10957 bp, 13 predicted proteins | sample M240m12015metaT_FD_159670 | JGI IMG/M metagenome (GOLD analysis project Ga0206692, IMG submission 159670) | Metatranscriptome of ammonia-oxidizing marine archaeal communities from Monterey Bay, California, United States - M2 40m 12015... | ecosystem: Environmental > Aquatic > Marine > Intertidal... | reverse complement strand
GGGTTGTAAACATTTTTTAAGAGAATGGTTTAACAGGCTTTCCAAAAGCTCATTTGTACTAGTCGAGCTAGTTTGTTCATTCGCCTTGGAGGTAGTAAATCCATGGAGGCAAGCCCTTGGTGGAGACGAGCATGCGGCCGGTCGTGGGCAAGTCAGCCTTGCCCTCGAACTTGATTTGCAAGTTTGTAACCTTGCCCGGATCGAGAGGACCAGCAGGCTTGCTCGCGAGAGAGAAGTTAGGGTTGTCAAATGTGGTGGCAAACTCTGCCTTCTCGTTGAGCGGGTTCTTGAAGTCGATGCCAGCGGGTTTGGCGCCGCCAGGGCACTTGATTGGGCCTTGAGGCTGAGGAGCCGCTGAGCGACCGTAAAGCATGCAAGTGTACTCGAGGCCTTCGGGGCTGGTCAATTTCATGACACCGCGTGAGTCGCCAATTGTAATTGGTTCGTATCTCACGTTCACTGACAACTCAACGCCTTGGAATGACTCGGCAATAGGAGCTGGAACTGTGGCAATTTCAGCCTTGAAGTCGCAAACGCCGGTGCCTTCGACACGTTCAACTTTGACAGCGTATTGCGTTGCTTTCTTCATGAAATGCATGAACTTGAAAGCTTGCATCTGGTCTTGTCCAAGAGAACACTTGAATGCAAGGGATCGTTGGCTCTGGTTGGGAATGCCCTTGAGCTGGAGAGCGTATTTGAATTCACCAAGGACGGGATTCTTCAAAACAATGTCAGTCTGCTGCTCAGAGACGATCAGGGGACGGAAGTTGATGTAGAACTCACGAGCGTCCTAGGCCTTGACGGTAAATTCTTCAGGAGTGATTTCAATGTACTCGTTGGATACAGTGAACATGGCCCTGTTGATCTTGATGTCATCTGCGGTGGGGTTCTCAATGACAACACCGTGGCTGCAGCTTTCGCGCACTTCGCTCACAAGCTCCAAGTTCTGAACTTCTTTGCTCTCCTCCACAGTTACGGTGAAGTTGTAGAAGCAGTATTCGCCAGTTTCCTTTTCTTTGAAGGTAAGCACAAACTTGTAAGATCCAACGTGCAGAGCAAGGAAGTTGAGTTTGTACTCGTACTCATTGACACCGGAGTGGTAGAAAGTCTTGGCACCGCGAATGAACAAAGCAGGGTCTTGCTCGCCTTCGATCTCCCAGCTGGCGTTGAATGCCTAGGTCTTGTTGCTCCAGCTTGGCACCTTCACAATGAAGTTCTTAGGCTTCTTGGCCTCAACGGTTTCAGTGATAGTGCCTTCAGACTGGGGAGCGGTTGCTACACCCTTGAGTGTGTACAACAAAGCTGTGCCATTGGGCAGAGGGAAGAACACATTACCTTGATGGTACTTGTCCTCCATTTCTTCGCTGTCGGCTTTCTTCACTTTCTGGGTCATGGACTTGGGGCAGTAGGTGACCGTGTAGTTGGCACTGCCTTTGGCAGGCACCACGAAGGTCGAAGCGCCCTTGAAGTAGTCACCGGTGTCGGAGCTGGTTGAGATGGACGGGTTGATGGCCCACTCGCGATCTTCAGGGTTGTCGATCTTGATGACTTCCTCCTTGTCCTTGCGCACGATCGTGGAGAACATCAGTTCTTTGGTCTCGGAGGTGTCCTGAGGGATGGACTTGCCCATCATGTTGAGTGTAAGCGACTCACCGCCCTGCACCTGGCACACGACCTTGGACCTCAGGTCGTTATCAACTTGCCGAGGGTGGAAGGTGACCTCCAGGTCCAAATTGGCGTTGGGGTTCACGTAGCCGTGGTCAGGGCTAATTGTGAAATGCTTGCCGAAGGCGGACTTGTCCCAGGCGAAGTTGGCCTTGACGTCGCCAAAGTTGCTCATCTGGATGTATTTAGTCAGTCTCGAGTCGACCACCACGGAGCCGAAGGCAGCCACCTCGTCCATCAGACGCAGCTCGATGCCGTGGGCCACGCCAGAGACAGTGCACATCTTTCTTGGTTCTTCGATGCCTTCGACTTGCAACATGATTTCATGCTCAAATGGCTTGATGCGTTCCTTGGGCTTGAATTTGATCTCAACATGGTGGACCTCCTTAGGCTTGAGCACGACAGTCTGCGCCTCAATTGGCGTCATGGAAAGGGCGCACGAATTGAATCCTTTCTTGTCAGCCGGTGTGACCTTGAACTTGACAGTCTTCAGAGATCTGTTGATCAGAGGCACCGTGCGGGTCACTTCTTGCCCAACCGAGACAATGCCGAGGTTGGTGTAAGCCTGGTCGGGGTCCTTGAGCTCCAAATTGAGCGGGATGCCCTGGCCCTGGACGACGACATCGACGAAGTAGAGGCCGTTGTTGAAGTTGAGCTTGATTGTCTCCTGGTATTTGCGGAGCTCGCGTGGCGTGAACGTGATGGGGATCTCCAACTTGTCGTCGCCAGGCATCAAGACTGTGCCAGGGACCAACGGGAAGTCCAAATGCACTTTCTTCTCAAAGTTACTCTCAACCGAGATAGCTTGGGAGTCGATGTTCGTGATGGTCAAAGTCTTCTTGATCGGGGCAGGCTGGCTGGTCACGAAGCAGCCACCGAAGTCGAACGTCGATTGACTGAGTTTCACTCCGGGCTTTCTCGCGCTGCCCACCAGTTGGAAGTCGTACTTGGGGCCTGAAATAATGCTCATCTGCAACTTGTAGTTCTTGAGCTGACTCTCTTGCTAGGGGAGATAGCTGATTTGCACAGTGATCTCGCTGCCTTTCTGCACAGTGCCAGTCTCAGGGTTAACAACGACTGACTTGTTAATGACTCCACGCTTCCAGACGAAGTCGAAGTTGAATTCTCCTTCGTTCTTGAGGACAACTTCCTTGGTGCGGCGTTCGTTGATGAAAAATTCGCCGAAGTTCAAGGATGTTGGCTCGGTAGAGAGACACTTGCGCGCGGGGGCATCGGCAAGGACCTGATGGTGGATTTGGTAACCTTCGCCCTTGACATTGAGCACGAGGGGACGAGCCTTGCGCTTCAAGTTGCAAATCAAGTTGTAGTTGTAAGTCAACTCGTACTTGGGCGAGAACGTTATCTCAATCGGTAACTCACCGAATGCAGGCACGGTGCCAGACATAGGGGTCACCTTAAGAGAATCTCCATAGTCAGGCGAGCCTTTGACCGACTGGTTGGCGAAATTGAAAGAGAACGGAATGTGCTCTTAGTTGATAATGCGCACAGTTTCTTTCTGCTTTCCAGACAAGAGCAAAGGTCCGAACTTGAGCTTGCCAAGTTCAAAGAGCACATTGGGCTCATTGACTCTGCCCACGACGAGGAATTCCTGAGTGATTTTCTCGGCTGGGATCTTGAAGAGCCATCTGCTTTCGTGTTCGCCGACGCTGTCGGGCGTGTACTCAAAGACCATCTCGCTCTTTTTGCCGCTCAAAATGAGGCCCTTCGGCGTGGTGCACTTGAACAAAGGCTTCTTCTTCTGTCCCTTGTCTTCAACGATCTCTTCCCACTCGAATTCGTATCCCTGGCTGGTCGGGTTGACCGCCATGAAACGGTTGGTGTTGCGGACGAAAGTGCCGAGCGACTCGAACTCGATGATTTTCAAGTTGGCGTCCAGAGCGGTCATGTCTTTTTGCTTGCGCTCGCGGTAGGTCGTCAGAGGCAGCTCGAAGTGGATCACAGGGCGTTCGGCTGTGCCGTTGCACTCAATGATGAGCGGCTCTTTGTCCTAAGAGAGGTAGCGGACATTCGCAGAAAGGATTCTGTTGAAGTCAGAAGAAATCTCTACTGGCGAGAATTTCACGATGTAGTTCTCATCGCAACCAGGAGCAATGGTACCAGTCTTGGGAATGATCGTGTATGGTCCAGCGTCGAGGACACCAGTGAGTGCGTTGGCAATCTTGAAGTTGAATTCAAGGCCAATCAAAGACGTGTTTTTGACTGTGAACTTGTAGTTACGTGTCGCATACATCAAAGTGGGCTTGAAATCAATGCGGCTGACAGTGCATTCATAAGAGGCACGGTCAATAACACAGCTCGTCTTGAGCATCTGCTGATGGGTGGAGCCTTCAAGAGTGGTGTGTTCAGGCTCAGGAATAACGTCAACAAGCTCAACAGTGGGTTCTTCACTCTCGTCAATGACGATTTCCTCCATAGATGCTGTAGCAGGAGCAGCCTTGGCAGGAGGCTTGCCTCCTTTCTTGCCTGCGGCGGCTTGAGCGGCGGCCTCTGCCTCTTCCTTGCGTTTGGTCTCGGCGAGTTCGCGGTCGCGTTGGATTTTCTTGAATTCGCTGGGACGCACCATGCGCATGGTCTTCATGGTGTCATCGAAGTCGGTCCAGCCACTGCCTTCACCTTGCTTGATTTCCGAGGTTTCCACTTGGAAGTCGACCTTGTCGTACTTTTTGGTTTCTTTACCACGAACGATGACTTTGATTGTCTTGGAGGTGCCAGCGCGCAGGTGGCCATATGTGGGGTAGAAAGTGAATTCTTCACGGTCGGGGGCACCTGCTGACCATCTGAACTTGAGGTCTTTATCGCTGCAAGTGTTAACCATCGTGAATGAAACTGCCTTGGCTTTACCAATGACGCAGTCTCCAATGATTAAATCCTCTTCCTTGCCCTATGGCAAGTCCTCGAAAATGACAGGCTCAGCATATCCTTCGCCGACCAACAAGACCTTGTGCTGCTCGTAGACATTGTTCTGCGTCTAGAAAGTCAACAAGAACTTGCCCTGGTTGACGGCCTTGGGTGCAAACTTAATATCGAAGTGGTACGATTGCTTGCTCATGATCGTGTGGTTCATGGAGCCTAAGAATTCGAAATTCTCATTCGTGATGGCGTCGAACTTCGCAGTCGCAGGCACTTGGCCCTCGTTCACGAGCACAATCGATGAGATGTGTTCTTTGTTCACCCTGGTGCGGGGGAAGCGAACGATCGGGTACCCGTCTGTGGCGTCTTTCTCCTCGGGCTCTGTCACTTGCAGAGTGGGCAGGGTGCCCTCGCCACGCAACTCGAAGGTCATCTTGCCTTGCTTTGTGTTCGCGTCGCCCGACTGGACCATGGCCTCGAAAATGCCGCCGTACTGCTTCATTTCGCTAGGGGCGAACGTGACAGTGACGTACTTGTGCTTGTGAGGATCAATGGTAAGTCCCTCAGGCGCAACTGAGAAAGCGAAGCCTTCAGACTTGCTCTGCGTCCTTGGCTTGACAGCAAACTTGACAGTGCAAGGGACCTTGTTGGGGTTGATGATCTTGAACCTCTCGTTGGAGCCCTCGGGCGATTTGCCGGCGATCATGGTGCCGAACCAGAACACGTTCTCTTCGATCGAGTAGAGACTGCTCGAGATGATCGTCTGAGTGTTCTTCTTCGGGTCCAAAGAGGGAATCACGGTCTGCTCTTCGAAGATTTGGTCCAGGTCTTCAGTGTTGATGCCTGGGATCGAGGATTCGGCGGCAAGCTAGAACGGGATGCCGTCAGGGCGGTCACCGTAGTCGCGGTTGGCAATGTCAATCGCTAAGGTGCTGTCGTAGAACTTGGCTCCTTGAGCGTTGAATGTGACAGTGACAACAGCTGAGCTGCCAGGTGCAACAGATCCGATAGCAGGAGAGATAGCGTATTAGCTAACTTGGATCTAATCAGCAGAGGGAACAGGATCTCCCTTTCCGCCTTTAGGTGCTCCTTTAGCTGGAGCAGCTGCAGCTTTGGGATCTTTCTTGCCTTTAGCCTTGGGATCTTCCTCTTCTTTGGCTCCAGTTAACCTTTCTTCGGCCTCGCGCTTGCGTTCTTCCTTGATCTTTGCTTTCTCTTCCTCGTTGTTATAGTCGCAAATAGCGTATTTAAACTCAAAGAGACCTTCATTTCTAATTTCGAAAGTACGAGTTCCGGTTTCCCCGTACTGCATGGGTCCAAAGTTGAGATTCTTGAGAGGAGCAATTTGGTACTTGCTGAAGACAGCATTGACGTTGACAAGGATGGGAATCGACTGGTGCTTTTCATTTTGCTCGCCTTCAAGGATGTTCAAAGTGATGTCTGCCGTGTTCTTGGTCGTCTTAAGTTTAATTTCTTTCTGAGAGAGGAACCGCACGATGACGTTGATTTCTTCGTTTGGCTGCAACTTACCGACCATAGGCTCGATTGTGAAGATTTCTTGCGCCTTCTTCTTAATGTTGTAGTCGAATTTAATGGGGTACTGACCTTGGTTCTTAAGGAAAATAGGCAGCTCTTTAGGCTCGCCAACTCTGACGGCTTCGAAGTCCAAAATTTGGTCAACCGACATTTGTTCGTTCAAAGTGATATTGAAGCCCTCAGCATCAAGGACAATAGTTTTGTCTTCTTGACGGATGCCAAGGTTTTCGTTATCGAATACCTCAAGCACGATGGACTCTTGGAACTTCTGTTGCTTGATCGACTTGAAAGTGATCTCAACAGGCTCTTCACGGTAGGGCTTGAGCAAGCCAGAGGTCTTGCTGACTTCAAATTCCTCACTCAATTTATCGACATTCTTCAATGCCCAATTGATAGGCAAAGGAGAAGCATTCGAAAGAGTGAGAGTCTTCTGCAGGGTCTTTCCAATCAGAGCACGGTCGAACTTGACGACGTCGTGGGATGCGTTCACAACTGGCTTAGCACCGAGGCACTGGATGGGAATAATGACGGGGTTGGGGTTGTCCTTAATCAAAACAATAACCTCATCGGTGTAAAGTTTGTCTTCTTCAGGGAAAGCGTAGACCTTCAAGTTGCAAGTGGAGCTTTCACCTTCGACTGACAGATGGCACTCGCTAGGTTCAAGAATGAAGGGGGACTTGCCTTCGGGACCGCCCTCGTCAGCTGGCAGCGTGCTCCTGAGAGTGAAAGTAGCATCAACTTCATACTTGCCGTTGTTGGTGATCTAGAAGAAGGTGCCGTTCATCTTGGCAACAGTCTCATCTGAGCGCTGCTCGGGGTCTTTCTTAATCAAAAGAGGACCGAAGTCGAAGACGCCTTCCGATTGGATAAAGCACTTGCTGACGATGGACTCCTTCTCGACAGGACGAGTTTTCTTTTGATTCAAGTACAAGTTACGAGTGGCCTGATTGATGGTGGGGAACTCGCAACTGCCAGTGACTGGCAGGGTGAATGTCTTGTAGCTGCCTACGATTTCGAACTGCAAGTTCTCGTTGAAGGAGCCGATCTTTGTGGAGAAGAACTTCATGTACAGCTTCTTGGTCTCACGGGGCTGCAGGACCCAGCGGGTGATGTCCTCACGCAGGTTTGGCATCTTTGGCTTGTTCTCATCCTGGTCCTCATCACCTCCTTCCATGGACTGGCGGTCTACACCGGATGCAGAGCCGGGCTTTTCAGCCTCAGGAGTGCAAATGGTGAACTTGGTGATCTTGGCGCGCTCGTTACGGTTGGGAGGCCTTTTGAGGATCGAGTGGATGGTGGGCTCAGGAAGAGGTTCCTTATCTGGATCGGGCCATTCGGGAGAGGGAACAATTGTGCAGACATTCTCGCAGAAGAAATCGAGGTCGTACTCAATAGAAGCTTCTCTGATGATTCTCTTGCCGAACATGACTTTAGGTTCAACCTTCTTTTCAACACTGTTCTCAGCGAGATCGCCTTCAGCGGCTGCTTCAGCGCCTTCGGGCTGGGCATCAGCTGCAGGTTCCTGCTGTTCAGGTTGAGCTTCACCTTCTTCACCTTCTTCTCCTTCAACAGGTGCTTTTCTGGGCGTCTGTTGTCTGATAATGAGCTCACTGAAGAATTGCACGAAGTCGTTGACGTACTCGGCCCAAGCCTTGCGTGCCTCTTCTTCTAAAATGCAGGGTTTGAACATGTTGGCTTTGGCTTCTTCAGCTTCAAGTCTGGCTTTCTCTTGGATCTGCTTAAGACGAGCTTCTTCAGCAGCTTAGGCGTCGGGGTCTTGGCCACCTTTAGCGGCAGTGCCCTTTTTGACGACGGTAGCCTTCTTTTTAATCTCAGGGGCCGGCTTGAGCTCGGTGCCCTGCTTGGAAGGCTTCAAGCCCATCGCGTTCTTGCGACGCATGTAACGGTAGTTCGTGCAAACTTCAATGCCTTCGTTTTCTTCATCATCTTGGACTTTCTCCATGTTGGGCTTGAAGATGGTGACTTGGATGTTTTGCATTCCAGAAGCTTCAGCAATCATCTCTACAGTGCCCTTCTCTTCAGGGAAGTGTTCGCTGACGAGGTTGTCGAAGATGGCACCGGCATTGCAGTCCTCTTCTTCGAGGCGCTTGACGATCATGCGCTGGAGCAACTCGCTAGGCAGCTTCTTGTAGTCGTCGGGAATGACTTCTGCGGGTTCCTCACCCTTCTTGAACTTCTTCTTCTTGTTTTTCTCTTGTTCAGCTAGAGCTTCTTTGAGTTCTTCTTCGCGTTGCTCCAAGAATTTTGTGGCTTCCTCAGCCAGAGCGCCGTTACGTTTGTACCAGAAATCGACGAGTTAATCCATGCGGATGACGCAGCGCTGGTGCTCCTGAGCCATGTAGTTGGCAGCAACGGTTTTACCGCAGCCTTGAGGGCCAATCAAAATGACATTCAGCTTTTTCTCGTCTTTCAAGGCAGGAGGAAGTTTCACTTCGAGGGAATCAGCGGCCAGGTCGGCGAGCTGAGACTCGATTTCACCTTTATCGTTGGTGAGGCGGTTGCGTTCTTCGCTGATGGCTTCTTGGTCACGCTCGGGCTCAACAAGCTCGGGCAACTTGGCAGCAGCTTCAGCCGCAGCATCAGGCTCCATAGCAGCAGCATTGGCTTCTCTCTGAGCTTTCTCTTTTTGGTATTCCGCCAAAGCAGTCTCTTCGGTGACGAGAGCATTGAGTTGATCTTCAAACTTCTTAATCATACCTCTGAGACTCTCTTGCTTGAGCTTGATCTCATCTGCTTGCTTGATGGCCGGCCAGAATTCACCGCCAGCCTTCCTGTAGCTCTGGTAAATAGGCTCATTCGATCCATTGGGTCCGAAGTTGTCGATGCGCTTGAGAATTTCTTCCTCTTCATTGTACTGCTTATCGAAGTCGAGGGAGTAGATTTCGATGGGGTGCTCCATGGGGTTGCGAATTTCGAAGGAACTGATCGCTGAGGTGTCGTACGGGAGGACGGGGCCCAACTTCAAATTCTCAGGCAACAACTCCGACAAGTTATTGATGCCCTGACCTTTGACGAGGAGAGGGAACTGCTTGAGGTTCTGAGTGCACCTGAACAGCAGCTTGTGCTGGAAGGCTTTGTCTGCGTTGGGGCTGAACATCACGTCGATGGTCTGGCGCTGGCCAGGCTGCAAAGTGCCGCCCAGAGGGAACACCGAGAAGAACTCCACTTCTTTCTTTTTGTCGGGACCCGCAGAGACTGAAGCTGGAGGGTTCGGGTTCAAGTACCACCACTCGCACATGACCTCGCGCAAATTCTCAAGACGGATTTTTACGGTCTTGCGAGTGTTCAACAACACACGATCGAAATCGACCAAGTCAGTGCTCATTGACAGTTCAGGAATGGTCAAGTTCGCAACGAAGTCAATAGTGTAAGTAGGGCCGCTCTTGATGTCAATAGGGATTTGATATCTGACACGTCCATACTTAGAGTTCTTCCTTGTCGTGTAAGCGACTGTGAAGAAGACTGATTAGTTGGGTCCAATTTTCTGCACCTTGTCAGGCTCGATTGCGAGGCCGGCTTGTCCGAGCAGCTTCTTGTCGAAGTTGAAATTAATCGCAATTTTACCAGTGTTGGTCAATCTGAATGACTTTTTCTTTGAGCCTCCAACGACCACGTTGCCGAAGTCGCAGAGGTAGTTGGTGATGTTGATGTTGTCAAGGAAGACAGCGGTGCCGCCAACACGGATTTGGTTGGTTACAGTGCCTGTCATGCTGCCCTCACCTTTGGTTTCGTTCATTGGGTCTTGTCCTCTCCTTACGGACGCCTGTCTCTGGCGAGCGGCTCTCGGGTCTTAAGAGCGTGGCGTCTCTGGCAAGTCGGCATTGCCTGAGGCAGCTTTGGCTTTGTTCTCCTCAAGCTGGTTCTGCACGAGGGTAATGATTTTGGAGCAAAGCATTTGGCGGTCCACCTCGGCCTCCACGTCCATAATGAAAGTCTCCTTCTCACGGATAATCGCCTTTTCTTTGTCAACAAACTTAGCTGGAGGAGGAGGCATCACACGGAGAGCATCGGTTCCATGGAAGAGAGCGGAGTAGTCGATCTTCTTTGAGTTGAGCATGGACTTGATCTTCTCGAAGTCCTACGCGAAGTCCTCCTCGTCGCTCCTCGGGAAACTCAAGAGACAGCCTGGGTAGATGCCAACCGCCTTGACGGTGAACCTCTCAGCTGTGAAGTGGCTGCACTCCACGAGGAACATCTCGCGGATGTTGTCGGGCACACCAGCGAAGAACCTGACCGTTACTTTGAATTTCTCGCCTGCAATGACTTTGCCTGACATCACAGAGCATTCGATCACGCCAGGTCTCGACACAGTGCCCAAGTTGATGTTGAACTCGAAGGGGACCTTGCCGATGTTCTCAATGTAGAAGTCTTTAGTTGAGGACTCGTTGTACGCAACCTCGCCGAAGTCCAACTCGTTCGCTGACAAGCGGTAGGTCACCAAGTTAGAGTCACCGTGGATGGGCACTTCGTAGTCGGGGCCACCGTCGCAAGAGCAGACGGCAGTTCCATTGTAGGTGATTCCGTTTCCAGCGTAGAAAGTGAACTCGACATTCTCGGTTTGTCCGGGCTGCAAGATGCCAGACACGGGCAGGATGTCGAACACTTCGTTGATTGGCAATCTCTTGTTCTTCTTGCGCTTCTTCTTCTTCTCGCCTTGGGCAAGTTCTTCAGCCTCGTCAACGATTGGGACGTCTTCAAGGAAGCTCCACTCGTAGGCGACAGGCATCTCACTGACGTTGGAAAGCACGAGGTACTTCTTCTTGCTCGTGTCGTTGAGGATGCACCCGAAGTCGATCTTGGGAGGCTCAATCTTCAAGTTAGGGAAGCACACCTCGCCTTGCAAAAGAACGTTTTCCTTGTGAGG
>Ga0206692_1130275_pt1 | contig 10965 bp, 9 predicted proteins | sample M240m12015metaT_FD_159670 | JGI IMG/M metagenome (GOLD analysis project Ga0206692, IMG submission 159670) | Metatranscriptome of ammonia-oxidizing marine archaeal communities from Monterey Bay, California, United States - M2 40m 12015... | ecosystem: Environmental > Aquatic > Marine > Intertidal... | reverse complement strand
GAAAGTGTTGCAGGTCTTGTACTCCTTGGTGTAAGGGCAGCTGACACCGCCAAGTGCGTTGGTGGTGAGGATGGAGCGAGCGCGCTTCTTGGAGCCAGTGGCGCAGGTGACAGTGCAGGCAGTGAAGGCAGTCCAGGAAGTAACCTTGCAGTCGATGGGGCAGGCAAAGGTGTTGCAAGTCTTCACAGAGGAGATGGCAGGGCAAGCGACACCACCGTGGGCAGCAGCGTTTACAACAGAGCGAGAGCGCTTCTTGGTGCCGGTGGCGCAAGTGGCAGAGCAGGCACTGAAAGCAGACCAGCCGGAAACCTTGCAGTCGATGGCGCAGGCGAAGGTGTTGCAAGCAACCGTCGTGCTCAAAGCAGGGCAGGCAGCACCACCGTAAACAGCAGAGTTGACAACGGAGCGGGTCTTGGTCTTGAGTCCAGCGCCGCAGGACTTGGAGCAAGCACCGTAGCCAGTCCAGGAGGAGACCTTGCAGTCGATGGGGCAGGCGAAAGTGTTGCAGGTCTTCACACCAGTCATGGATGGGCAAGGTACGCATCCGTGGCCTTTCCCTGGGGTGATGATGGAGCGAGTGCGCTTCTTGGTACCAGAGGCGCATGTGGCAGAGCAAGTAGTGAAGGCATTCCAGTTGGTCCATACGCAGTCCACGCAGCAATCGAAAGTGTTGCAGTTCTGCACAACCGTGAGGGTTTTGGAGGAAGCAATGCCGCCATACATGGCCGCGGTAACAACCGAGCGAGACTTGGTCTTGGTACCAGTGCCACAAGTCTTGGTGCAGGCAGAGTAGCCAGACCAAGCAGAAAGCTTGCCGTCAATGGGGCAAGGCTGGGTGTTGCAAACACGATCTTCGGCCGACGGGCAGGCGTCACCGCCGTGCTTGGCAGCCATGTTGATGCTGTGAGTGCGAGACTGCTTGCCAGAGCCGCAAGTCTTCGAGCAAGTGGTCCAAGCGTTCCAGGTATGCTCGCAGTCAATGGAGCAAGGGTGGGTGTTGCAGTTCTGCTCGGCAGAGGTGATGCTGCAAACAATACCGCCATGTCTGGCTGCGGTGACAACAGACTTGGAACGACTGTGGATGCCACCACCGCAAAGCTCGGAACAGGTTGACCAAGCAGACCAGGCAGAGAGCTTGCAATCAACGGGGCAAGCGAAGGTGTTGCAGGAGAGGACGGTGGAAAGAGTGGCACAAGCCACACCTCCGTGGGCGGCAGCGTTCACAACCGAACGAGTCTTTGTCTTGGAACCAGTGGCGCAACTCTTGGTGCATGCACTGTAGCCAGACCAGGAAGAGACCTTGCAATCAATTGCGCACGCGAAAGTGTTGCAAGAAACAGAGGCGGAGAGAGCAGGGCAAACGACGCCACCATGGGCTACGTCCGTGGTGATTCTGCGAGACTTGGTCTTGGAACCGGTGCCGCAGGACTTGGTGCAAGCACCGTAGCCGGACCAGGCAGATACAACGCAGTTAATGGGGCATCCGAAAGTGTTGCAAGAGGTGGAAGAAGACAAACCAGTGCACACTACGCCACCGTGGGCAACGTCGGTCATGATGGAGCGAGACTTGGTCTTGGAACCAGTGCCGCAAGACTTGGTGCAGGCACCGTAGCTGGACCAGCCAGATACCTTGCAGTCGATGGGGCAAGCGAAGGTGTTGCAGGAACCAGCAGAGGAAAGGGAAGGACAGACGACGCCTCCGTGGGCAACGTCGGTCATGATAGAACGGGTCTTGGTCTTGGAGCCAGTGCCACAGGACTTGGTGCATGAACTATAGTAAGTCCAGCCAGAGACCTTGCAGTCAACAGGACAGGCCTGAGTGTTGCAGATACGCTCCTCGCCGGCAGGGCATGCATCACCACCATGCTTGGCAGCTATGTCAATCTGGTAAGAACGGGACTGAGAGCCAGTACCGCAAGTCTTGGAGCAAGTAGTCCAAGCGTTCCAGGAGTGTTCGCAATCAATAGGGCAAGGGAAGGTGTTGCAGTTCTGCTCAGCATTGATAGCATCGCATACCTTACCACCGTGGGCAGCAGCAGTGATAACAGAACGGGCACGGCGTTCAATGCCGCCGCCACAAAGCTCAGAGCACGTAGACCAGGCGGTCCAGCCAGACACAACGCAATCGATGGGGCATTTTTGTTCGCCACAAGACTGGTAACCGAGATCGTGGACGCATGCCTTGCCACCGAACATGGGCATGGTTACAATGGAACGGGTGCGAGACTGGGAACCAGAAGCACAGGAAACGGAGCAGGTACTCCATGCAGACCAGAAGGACATCTTGCAATCAACGGGGCATTCGAAACTGTTGCAAGTAGCCTCGTTGGAAAGGGCACCGCAAGGCAAACCACCGTGGGCAACATTGACAATGATGGACTTGGTCTTGGTCTTTGAGCCATTGCTGCAGGACTTAGAGCAAGCACCGAAGCTAGACCACTTGGAAAGAACGCAGTTGACAGGGCAGCCGAAAGTGTTGCAAGAAGCAGACTTGCTGAGTTCAGGACATACTACACCACCGTGTTGCACGTCGACAATTACGGAACGAGTGGTAGTTTTGGAACCGGTGCCGCAAGACTTGGTGCAAGCACCCCAGTTGTTCCAGCCAGAGACGGCACAGTTTACAGGGCACGCAAAGGTGTTGCAGGAGGTAATAGAGATCTGGAAGGCGCATTCAGCACCACCGTAGTTGTCTTCGGTGATTACAGAGCGAGACTTGGACTTGGTGCCAGTGCCGCAGCTCGCGCTGCAGGTACCGTAGGCAGACCAGCCGGAGACCTTGCAGTCAACAGGGCAGGCAAAGGTGTTGCAGCTGTTGGACCAACTGAAGGAAGAGCAGGCCTTGCCGCCGTTGGCGGTGGCGGTCACAATGGAGCGAACCTTGGTCTTGGAGCCGGTACCGCAAGACTTGGTGCAGGTGCCAAATTTAGACCATCCAGACACCACGCAATCAACAGGACAAGCCTGGGTGTTGCAGACGCGCTCTTCAAATGAGGGACAGGCGTCACCGCCGTGTTTGGCAGCGATTTTGATTGCGTAGGTACGAGCCTGGAGACCAGAGGCGCAAGTCTTGGAGCAGGTAGTCCAAGCGTTCCAGGAGTGTTCGCAGTCCACGGAGCACGGGTGGGTGTTGCAGTTCTGCTCGGCAGATACAGCGGGGCAAGCGACACCGCCATGGGCAACAGGAGTGATGACAGATTTGGCACGGGTTTGCACACCACCACCACAGATTTCAGTGCAGCCGGTCCAGGCAGACCAGGCAGAGGTCTTGCAGTCGATAGGGCAGGCGAAAGTGTTGCAAGCGGCGCTGGCCCTGAGGGCGGTGCAGGCAACACCACCGTGGCGAGCCTCGGTGATGATGGATTTGGAGTGGGTCTTGGAACCACCGGCGCAGGACGCGGTGCATGCAGTCCACCTGTTCCAGTTGGAAAGCTTGCAGTCGACAGGACAACCGAAGGTGTTGCAGCTCATAACAACCTTGGTGTTCTCGGTGCAAATACTGCCACCGTTAGCGGCAGCAGTTACAATGGAACGGGTCTTGGTCTTGGAACCAGTGCCACAGGTGGCAGTGCAGGCAGAAAAGGCAGACCAGGAGGAGATCTTGCAGTCGATGGGGCAAGCAAAGGTGTTGCAAGCGATGGTCTTTGTTGCAGCGTGGCCGCAAAGGCCGCCGAACAGAGCACCCTGGAGAACCTTGCGGGCAAGCATCTTGGTACCACCGCCACAGGACTTGGTGCACTCGGTTGCTACAACGTAGGTAACGCGGCAGTTGACTGGCTGGGGGGTAGGGTAGGGGGTAGGGGCAGGGGTTGGCACGCCCAAGATGTTCCTGACGACGACAGCCTTGGCGAGGTCCGTCTGTGCAATTAGATCGCCCAACGAGTCACTGAGGAACGAAGAAAGCTCGTTCATGCTGATGTCACGGGCAGTAACGACGACCTTGAAGACGCCGTTGTCAGCACCGATGAGTCTGCGGGAACGATCAACATTGACGTTCAGAATGTTGCGTGCGCCGAAGGTATCCTGGAGGAGCTTCAAGATCTGTTTCTGGAGAATAGAAAGATCTCCGTCGAACGTGGCATCGACGACCTCCATGTCGAACGCGACATGGACACGAGGGGCGGGAGTGGGGGCGGGGGTGGGGAGCTGAGGAGGCTCGACGATGATGTTGGTGTCGGGGTCGTCCTTCTGCTCTTCAGCAAGCGCGCAGGTTTCTGCGGCCCACTTGCCTTCGTCACAGGTCTGTCCGATGTCATCGACGCAAGAGTCGAAGTTAGAACCGGCGCAGCAGTTGTTGAGGGCCCAGGTCTTTTTGGCGGGACAGCCATCGAAGGGCATGGGAGGAACAGCAGGAGGATCAACGGGGGCGCAGCTGCCCTTGAAGACCTTGTCAGAGATGGAGCGCCCGGCGTCGACCTTGAAGGTCTCACCGAACTCGCGCTGGAAGCGAGGAAGGTCACCCCAGCCACCCCAGCCTTGTACGACGGCACCAGTAGCAGTGGTGTAAGTGTCAGCGAGCTGGGCGTTAGGATTGTAGTAACCGCAGAGACCTTCCACGTTGCCGCAGTACTTGGCAGAGGGAAGCCACACCTGAAGGGTGATGTGAGAGCTGTACTGGCCCCATCCGTTGTAGCAACGTGCATGAACTTCTTCGCCTGCGTTGGCCTTTCCGCCGGCAACCTTAACAGTGGCCAGGTTGCCACTCTTGGCCCAGACGATTCCGTTCTTGGAACCGCTGTTGGCGGCTTCGTTGTCGAACTTGATGTTGCAAGTGCTGTCAATGGTGAGCGTGTGAGCGCCATACTTGATTCCGATGGCATGGTGAGTGCAGACAACAGAACCGGGGTAGAACTGCTTCATGCAAGTGCGCACGGAGAACTTGCGGTCGATGCTCTGGGTGAACACGTACTCGCCGATGCCCTGGAAGTGGTGCTGGTAGCCAGAGAAGATGGTGTAGTGAGGATCACCACTGGCCATGCAGTACATTACTTTGCCGGGGGCGCAGTCGCAAGACTGGCTGTTGCAGGGTTTCGTGGAGGTGGAGATGGGGCAAGGCACGCCGCCGAACTGGGCCGCAGTGATGACGGACCTAGAACGCATAGCCGCACCAGTGCCACAGGTCTTGGTGCAGGCACCGTAACCAGTCCAACCAGAAAGCTCGCAATCGATGGGGCAACCGAAGGTGTTGCAGGTGGTGGAAGCAGAGAAAGTGGGGCAGCCAGCGCCGCCGTTGGAAGTTTGGGTTACAATTGAACGAGACTTGGTCTTGGAACCAGTGCCGCAGGTCTTGCTGCAGGCGCCGTAAGCGGACCAGCCAGAAACCTTGCAGTCAGCGGGGCAGGCCTGGGAATTGCAAGTTCGCTCTTCCTGGTCAGGGCAGGCGTCACCGCCGTGCGCTGCAGCCTTCACAACAGTGTAGCCACGAACTTGGGTACCGGTTTCGCAGGACTTGGAGCAGGCACCCCAGGCGTTCCAGGTATGAACGCAGTCATCAGAGCAAGGGTGAGTGTTGCAGTTCTGCTGGCCTTGGACAGGATCGCAGTTTTTGCCACCGTGGGCGACGTTGGTGATAACAGACCGGGCACGGTTTTGGACGCCACCGCCACAAAGCTGGTCGCAAGTTGTCCATGCATTCCAGTTGGAGAGGACACAGTCGATGGGACAGGCCTGAGTCGCGCAAACGCGGTACTGTGTATCGATAGGGCAGGTTACGCCACCGTGCGCAACGTTGGTAACAATGGAACGGATGCGAGACTGACTGCCAGTAGCGCAAGAAACGGAGCAAGTCGTCCATGCAGCCCAAGAGGACATGACGCAGTCAACGGGGCAACTGAAGGAGTTGCAGATGGTTGAGGAAGAGAGGACGGGGCAAACCACACCACCGTGAGCAGTGTTGGTGGTCACCGAACGGGACTTGGTCTTGGAACCAGTGCCGCAAGTCTTGGAGCAGACACCGTAGGCCGACCAGGAAGTGACAACGCAGTTAACCGGGCACGCGAAAGTGTTGCAATCGGAAGAAGAAGAGAGGCCGGGGCATACGACACCACCATGGGCGACGTCAGTGATGATGGAACGAGACTTGGTTTTGGTGCCAAAACCGCAAGACTTGGTGCAAGCACCGAAAGCAGACCATTCAGAAACCACGCAGTTCACAGAGCAAGCAAATGTGTTACAGCTGGTTGCAGAGGACCTAATGGGGCACTTGACGCCGCTGTAGTTAGGGTAGGTGACAACAGAACGGGTTTTGGTCTTCGATCCAACACCACAAGATTTGGAGCAGGTTCCGTAGGCAGACCATCCGGAGACCTTGCAATCAACAGGGCAGCCGAAAGTGTTGCAGTTGGTTGAGAAGGAAAGGGCAGGGCAGACGACACCGCCAAATGCAACGTCAGTAACAACGGAGCGGGACTTGGTCTTGGAGCCAGTGCCACAAGACTTGGTACATGCGCCGTAAGCATTCCAACTGGAAACTTTGCAGTCGACGGGACAAGCCTGGGTGTTGCAAGTGCGCTCTTCATCGGTGGGGCATGCATCGCCGCCGTGGCGCTCAGCTACATTGGTCTTGAAGGTACGAGATTGGGTGCCGGTGCCACAGGTCTTGGAGCAGGCAGTCCAGGGGTCCCATTGGTGTTCGCAATCAATAGGGCAAGGGTGGGTGTTGCAGTTTTGGTCAGCCTGAAGAGGTTCGCATGGCTTGCCGCCAAATGCAACGTTGGTGATGATGGATCTAGAGCGGCCGTGGGTGCCACCACCACACACCTCAGTGCAGGAGGAGAAGGCAGTCCAGCTAGAGAGGACACAGTCAATGGGACAGGCTTGCTCGTTGCATGTCTGGTAGTTTACATTGTTGGGACACTTGTCGCCGCCGTGCGCGAAGTCGGTCACGATAGAACGAGTTTGCTTCTGGGTTCCAGTAGCACAAGAAGCAGAGCATTCACCCCAAGCAGACCACTGAGACATAACACAGTGGATGGGGCAGGCGAAGGTGTTGCAAGCGGCCGAGGAAGTGAAAGAAGGGCACTTTACGCCACCGAACTTGACGTCAGTGGTGATGGAGCGAGACTTGGTCTTGGAACCAGTACCGCAAGACTTCGAGCAAGCGCCGTAGCCAGACCAGGCAGAAACCTTGCAGTCAATTGGGCAAGCCTGGATGTTGCAGACACGGTCTTCAGCCAAAGGACAAGCATCACCACCGTGTTTGGCAGCGATATCAACCTGGTAGTCGCGAGACTGGGTGCCGGCGCCACAAGTCTTGGTGCAGGTGGTCCAGGCGTTCCAGGAATGCGCGCAGTCAATGGAGCAAGGGTGGGTGTTGCAGTTCTGCTCAGCAGAAACTGTATCGCAAGCCTTGCCTCCGTTGGCGACGTTGGTGATGATGGACTTGGAACGAGTCTGGACACCGCCACCGCAGAGTTCAGTGCAGGCGCCCCAGTTGGCCCAGTTGGAGAGGACGCAATCAATTGGGCAGGCGTTGTCGTTGCAATTTCTGGTCTTGCGGTCTTCGCCACACTCAACACCACCGTTGCTGGCAACGGTAATCACAGATTTGGTGGTGAACTGAGATCCAGTACCACAGCTTTGGGTGCAAGTGCTCCATCTAGCCCAGCCAGACAAAACACAGTCAACGGCACAAGTCTGGGTGGAGCAGGAAGCGGTCTCGAAAATGCTGCTGCAAACGATACCACCATGGGCAACGTTAGTGATGATGGACTTGGTCTTGGTCTTGGAACCATTGCCGCAGGTCTTGGTGCAAGTACTCCAAGCAGACCAGCCAGAAAGGGAACAGTCCACGGGGCAAGCGAAAGTGTTGCAAGGGGAGGAGGAACTAAGGGCAGGGCATACAACACCGCCAAGAGCTACGTCGGTAACTACAGAACGAGATTTGGTCTTGGAGCCAGTGCCGCAAGACTTGGTGCAAGCACCATAGTCAGACCAGCCAGAAACCTGGCAGTCGATGGGACAGGCTTGGGTGTTGCAAGTGCGCTGCTCAATGTCAGGGCAGGCGTTGCCTTCATACTTGGCGGGGGTGATAATCCTGAAGTCACGGGTTTGATCACCAGTACCGCAGGTCTTGGTGCAGGTGGTCCATGCGTTCCATTGGTATATGCAGTGAATTGCGCAGGGGCGAGTATTGCAGTTACGCTCTTCCTCAAGAGCGGGGCAGATGGCACCGCCGTTTTGGGGAGCGGTGGTGATGGTGCGAGAGCGCTTCTGGATGCCGCCGTGGCAGGGTACAGAGCACTGGGTGTAAGCACCGAAAGAACTGACTACACAGTTTACAGGGCAACCGAAAGTGTTGCAAGATTTGACGTTGCTGACAGCACCGCAGTTCTGGCCGCCGAAACTGGGGGGGACGATGGTGGACTTGGTACGAGTCTTGGAACCGGTTTCGCAAGACTTCGAGCAAGCAGAGAAAGCAGACCACTCAGAAAGCTGGCAATCGACGGGACATTCCTGGGTGTTGCAAGTGCGCTCTTCGCCTTCGGGACAACCATCGCCACCATGGCCAGCAGCGGTGTTCACAACATAAGAGCGGACCTGTTTACCGGTACCACAGGTCTTCGAGCAGGTGCTCCAGCTGTTCCAGGCATGCACACAGTCAATGGGACAGGGGTGAGTGTTGCAATTCTGCGTAGCTTCAAGCACAGGGCAGGGAACACCGTTGTACTGGGGTTTGGTCATGATGGTGCGAGTACGGGTCTGTACACCACCTCCGCACTGTTCGCCGCACGTGCCCCAGGCACCCCAGGCACTGACGTGGCAGTTGATAGGACAGGGTCTGGTGTTGCATGCACGAGATTCGGACAGGGTAGGACATACGACACCGCCGTTCTGTACGTCTTGGACGATGCGGCGAGTCTTGGTCTGAGAACCAGTGCCGCAAGTCTTGGTGCAAAGGCCGTACGCGTCCCAGCCGCTGACACGGCAGTCCACAGGGCAGCGCTGGGTGTTGCAAATGCGCTGCTCGGCAAGAGGGCATGCTTCACCACCGTGGGCGGCCTTGACGAGGGTGTTGAATTCTCTCATCTGAGTGCCTTGGTCACAAGATTTGGAGCAAGCACCCCAAGCAAGCCAGGTGTACTCGCACGCGATAGGGCAGGGGTGGACGTTGCAGTTGGCCTCTTCGATGAGGGAATCGCATTCAGCACCACCATGAGCAGGAGAAATCAGAACCCTGCGTGTGCGCTGCTTCACGCCACCGCCGCACTCTTCAGAGCAAGTCTGCCAGCTGGCCCATGCGGTAAGCTTGCAATCAACAGGCTGGGGGGTAGGGGCGTGAGTGGGAGCCATGGTTGGCTGATTGGTTTCAGTTCCAATGTCGCAAGTATCCCAGCCAGTGGGGAGCGCAAACGAGATGGTTGGGGTGTCTTGGTAGTAGCACAAGCCGTAAGCCTCAGCACTGGTGAGCTTCTGAGAGAAATCAGCAGCATCAAGGTGGAGGGCATGGAGCTTGGCTTTGACAGCCTTGGCATCAGATTCATAAATGGAACGAAGGTTCATGGATACGGTAACGCCACCGTTCACAAGCTGCTGGGCATCTTGCTGAATCTGATCCCTGGCAGGCCAGGCAAGCATGTTCTTCTCGACACTGAGTTCGGAAGCAAGAATGGAGCGAAGAGCGTTCTCTTCATCCCAGTCAAAAGAAGCCTCCGTGCACTTGGGTGAGGTAAATTTGACCTTCACAGTGATGCAGTAGTGGTGAGTGGGGGCAACCTGGTAGACGGTGCGGCACTTGGTGATTTTGTTCAGCGCAGCATCAGTACAGGTGTACTTGAGACCGTAGGTACCGGGTTGAAGAGCTGCATCAACGGAAGCAAGTTTGGTGCCGACACCAGTGCATTTGGTCCAAGCGCCATTCTTGAGGCAGGTGAATTCACCACCACAGTTGCCTTCGTAGATGTTAGTTTGCTTGGTGGTCACGCCTCCGTTGCATCCATCAGTACAAGAGAAACCAGCAAGATAGCCCTCGATGGTAGCTTTGTTGGTGAGAAGACCAGCTTCAAGCTGGTAGGTGTGGTCGCCTACCAAGCTGAGAGACGGAGGAGTGGTGTCAACAACCTCAACCTTGCGGTTCTGGACAGCAGCACTGTTGCCGGCAGCATCCTCACAAGTGTAAGAAAGCGAGTAGGTGCCAGTGACCTTGTTGTCCACGGTGCCAGAAACACCAGCTTTGATAACACCATCATGGATGTCACTGCAAGTAGCACCGGCATCGGTGTAGGCGTTGCCGCACTCAACAGTGGCATCGGAGGAAATCATGCTCAAAGAGGGAGCAGTGCTGTCCTGAACAGCGACGTTGTAGCTCTTGGTGGCTACGTTGTTCTTACCGTCCGCACCGAACACACCTGCGTAGTCACTAGCAGAGTAGGTCACAGAGAAGGTACCCACTTTGTCAGTGGACATGCTGGTGGGCGAAATGGAAACAGGAACGGATTTGTCGTAGTTGTCCTCAGCAGAAGTGGCAGGGAAAGTGTATGTACCAGGAGCAGCTTCAATGGAGGTTTTGATGGCAGGAGCTGCGATAACAGGGGCCACAGTATCGCGAAGGATAACGGTGAACTTTACTGGGTCGGCACAGTTGTTGCTGAGATCACATGCGGTGTGCTCGACAACAAATTCACCGCGCTGGTTGTAGTCAATCTCGTCGACTTTAGTCCACTGTGGTTGAGCAACACCCTTGTCGGTGGTCATTACAAGGTAGAAATCCTTGACAAGACGATCATCGATTCTACCGTCGTGGTGGTCGTAGACATGAGCTACGGGAAGCTTGCAGTCCCTAGCTTGGACGCCAACTTCACAAACCATAGCATGACTTTGAAGCACACTTCGTGCAGTGGTTGGTACACCAACCTTCGTACGAAGTACAGCTTGATCAAGGTCAAGACTGACCGTCGGGGGCTGCTGGTCCACAGCAAGAGCGGCCGAGGCCATGTAAAGGAACTTAGCCATGACTAAGAGTCCTTG
>Ga0206692_1086487_pt1 | contig 11065 bp, 5 predicted proteins | sample M240m12015metaT_FD_159670 | JGI IMG/M metagenome (GOLD analysis project Ga0206692, IMG submission 159670) | Metatranscriptome of ammonia-oxidizing marine archaeal communities from Monterey Bay, California, United States - M2 40m 12015... | ecosystem: Environmental > Aquatic > Marine > Intertidal... | reverse complement strand
CTTCCACATTACTTAAATAATTTTCGCAGAGAACCAGCTATCACTAACCTTGATTGGCCTTTCACCCCTAACTACAAATCATCCCAGAATTTTGCAACATTCAAGGGTTCAGTCCTCCAGTAAAAACCTTCGACTTGTTCATAGTTAGATCGGTTAGTTTCGGGTCTAATAAAAATAACTTTTGTTATATTTTCATTGCGCCTACTTTAAAATTAAGCTTGCTATTTTTATTAACTCACTAGCCCATTATGCAAAAGGTACGCTATTGCTTAAGCTTTAACAGTTTATACATTAAGTTTCAGGTTCTATTTCACTTCTCTATCATGGTAACTTTTAACCTTTCGTTCACACTACTACTACTATCGATGTTTAATATTTTAGCCTTAGAAATTGATTTTCCTATGTTCAATTGTATAAGTACATTCTACAACCTACTCGGAGACTCCGATAAAAAACTAATTATTGGTTTATGAAAAATATAGATTTAAGGTTAATTTTTTTTTACCAAAAAAAACAAAAAATAACTACTAATAGTAAATTAACAGTTGAGGGTTGACCAATTAGTAACTTAAACTGAGTAACTACCTTAAAAACAAGAGGGGAAAGGGTATAATATACTAAATAAAAAAGTGTCTTAAAATAATCAAGAGCGTGGTTTACACTAAAAATACTTCAACCCTTTTTATGAACGTCAATAATTCTTAATAAGGGTCGACAGGATAATGCGATAAAGACAAGATACATAAAAACAATATAAAAATCTCCAGAATCAACTAATTCAATTCCAAACTTTTCAGAAATTAAAAAACCAATAAACCCTGAAAGTAATGCTGCAGCTCCTCCAGAAACAATATCGTAAGCTGGACTCCGAGAGTACTTTAATTTCGTATATAAACGCTCTTTCTTAATAAAATTAATATCAAAAATTAAGTGGGTTAAACTTGTAGACATTAAGTGATTAATTTTAAACCCCTCATCGGCTTTAAACATATCACCATAAAAGTGGTTTGGGCTAAACTTTCCTTTTCGTTGTAACGTTTGAGTAGCTTTACTATCTTGATTAACAGCTCGTAAATTAGATAAAAATTTACTTTTAGCCTCCTCTAACTTCTTAACACGTGTAGATGGATTTTCTTTAACTACTACTGGATTATGAAAAAAATTTGGAGCAGAAGTAAAGGTAGTTGTTGCAGCTTTAGAAGAGTTAAATTTTTGGATCTTAAATTTAGTGGGGTTATTAATAAAATTAAGGGTTGTATTAAAGTAATGATTTTTTGTAAACGATTTAGAGTATTGTAAAACTCAATAATCATTTGCACAGTTAATATCAACTTTTTTAACGTCTAATAATAAATGTTGAGGGTAATTAAATCTCATAAAATTTAAACTATAAATACTTTAAACCAGCATCTGAAAGTTTTACGGAAGAGGATAAACCTCTCTTTCTAGTAATGCCTAACCCTCAAGTTTTAAATAATGTAGAGGTTGTCATGATATATCTTAAATAAAAATATGTCTTTGATAAGCAAAACGAGTAATTAGACACGAGTGATTTTAATGTACACTGTAACACTAATAAAAATGTTAAGTTAGGAGAAGCTTTGACTAAAGAAGTAGTAAATTTACTTCTTGAGTAAACTACGGAGTTAATATATAAATACTTTAAACCCGTACTATTTTGTGAAGAAACTCCAAGCTTTACTAACCTATAATGCATCGATTGAGTTAACGCTTGCACTCGTAACTCAATATAAGGCTTTTGTCAAGCTGAATAATACTTCACATTTTGTACTCCAAACCCTAATACAGGGCTTATTAAGTTTACATTTAAGTAAAAGTAATTAAAGGAATTTGTTTTCCGTAGTCAAGTTAATAGGTTTGAATGGTTTAAGGTTAAACTCGAATTAAATCTCATTAAATTAATTATAACTTTTTACTAACTTCTGTTAATCATGTAGACTTATCGTAGGAAATAAATCCAATGTAGTCTGCAAATTGACGATCGTTAGCTTCCCAAACTTTTGTAGCATAGGGATCTTTTTTAGATAAAAAGTGGGTACATCATAAGAAGAATAAGTCTCTTTTCATAAAGTACACAATAATAGGCATTCAATGGTGATATCGTCCACAAATCTCCATACATTGACCTCAATAAATACCAGGAGTAAAAAAGATCATAATCTTATGGGATGAGTACCCAGGAACACAATCAATCTTAATTGCAGCTGAAGGAATAGCTCACGAGTGGATAACATCCTTTGAGGAGGCTAAAATTTGAAGTCGAATATCAATAGGCATTGCTACCGCTCCAGAACCTTGTAATCTCATCATACTTGAAATTCCTTTTTTCAGGGGTTTAAATTGACTTCTCCGTAACTCAGACCTATTTCCCATAGTAACTGACTTAGGTTGATCAATAAAATGAAAAAATAAATATTCATTTACTAATTTTAGGTTAATAGGTAAGTGAGTAATTGCTTGATTTAGATTTAAAACAGCCCCTTTAAATACCATAAACTTAAAATAATCGAGAGTGCTAAAATATAACTCTCTAGAGTATTCAGAATTATAGGTAATAGGATCTACAAGTAAGAAACTAGCTTTAATTTCATTAATTAAAGGGTGTTTAGGGGTTGCCCTTAAAATCGTTGGTAACTCAATAATCTTATTACGTCTCTCTAATACTTGACGGTATAGACCTTCTCGGCGAGATAGAATATCAGTTAAAGTATTTAAGTTATAATAGTAGGATTGAATTGAAACATAAGGTCGAACTGTGTTTCTAACTAAATTAGAGTAGGATGGGGTAAATTTAGCTGAAGTAGTTTTACTAAAAGAGTTTGCAGATCAATATCAGTTCATCCTATATAATGTATGGAAAGTAGTTAAAAACGAATGTTTTTGTGCGTTCCGTAGTAACTGCATTCTATCATCGGCAAATCAAATGTTAGACCGGTTATAGAGGTATGGAGTATGGATTCATTGAGGAAGGTAATTTTTCCTTGATGTTGCAATTCTTGAAAAATAAAGTTCTGTATCTGCAAGTTGACGTCCTTGTTTAACATTGAAGTCATACTTTTTTTTATAAAAGGGTACTCCTACAATTGAATACTTAGAGACAGATGAACCAGAAACTTCTCGTTGTGCGAATTTAATATAAGAATCAAATCAAACATGACGTGTTGGATCATTAGTCACTCCCTCTAAGAAAGGGAAGTCAAAGAAATAATAATTAAGCGAGTTTGTTAAACCTGCTAAGTTATTAAAAATTGGAAGTAATTTATTTGAGTTTAACGTAGTATTAAAGTGGCTTAACCGTGTTTTACCTAACATCTTATCGTACTTAACTCGTTGTTCAGTAGTAAAAGGTTGAGTTGAAGCCGAGTTAGCAAAATCAGTTAACCGGACATGGGCACGACCCTCTTCGTAACGTAACTTAAAAACTTTTTGGAATGCTTGGAAAGTTACCATTGAGCTTTTAGCAGATCTCCTTAAGGCAATTGGATTAGAAAATCTAGACCAGTTTAATTGGTTTGGATTAGCTTCATAATTTAATTCACTTAAGGAAGTAAAATTATTCGAGTTTGTTAGTGCTGTATTTAAATCAAACTCATTAGATCCCTTTGTATTAGTAAATAAATTATCAAGTTTAACCTCACCAATTGAAGAATCTTTCGAGGTTAAGTTTAATGAAGTATCTTGAAAATGAGCAAAATCCTCATAATCAGCACGGAAGCTATTTAAAACTGCGTGGTGAGATTGGGGATAATTATAAGTATTATAGACTCCTAAAGGAAGTGATGACTTACCTACATATAGGTTCATCAAATTTTTATAATCGCTATATGACTCATCCATTGCGAGGGAATCTGCAATGAGAGAAGATTCAGATAAGTTTTTTTTAGAAACTAGATGGAATGGAGCAAAATACTCGTCAGTCTGTACACTATTTGCATAAAAACTTCCAATATTCTTTAATTCTTTAGATTTAGCATTTGTTTTAAACCTAAAGACTTGCTCGAAATCCCGATCTGCACCAAGTAAAAGTGTATTACTATATGCTCATTTTAATGAGCGTGGATCATAAGTTTCACGGTATTTATTATAAATTTTTAAATAATCTTGGTGAGTGTAGGCGGAGTAGGTAGATTCTCAAAGGATATCTTCTAATAACCTTAATCCTTGAGCATTCCTAAAATCATAATCATAATACGTAACAAAGTTAGGTAAGTAAGAATTCTCTTGTAACTTGATAGCCCCCATAATATTTGAGAGTCGAGAATTTAAATTAGTGTTAGCATAATACATATACCAATAAGGAGATGTTACACTACGATCTTCTCCTGCTCTATCAACTGATAAGAGAGGGGAAATTTTATTATATTCTTTCAATCGAAGTTGTAATTCAATATTATTGTCTTTAGCAGTTTCTAACACTTCTTTAAGTTGAGAATTAGTACCCTCTTCAACTGAATTCATTTTAGTCTTATTCAAAAATGTTTTAGTCATAAAGGTATATGGGTTATCTAAATTTTGCCGGTTACTATTAATATTAGAGCTTAAAATTGGATCAACATTCTTGTAGAATAACCTATTTGAAGAAAGTTTATTAAAAACAGTCGAGTCAGATCAATTAGTATTTTGGAGAGAATAAGTATAGAAAGGACTTAAAAAATTAACATTAGCATCAAACTTTGATAAGTTTGAATTTAAACTATTAAGACCTAACGATAGGTTATGGTTAGTCGTATTGGGGTTTAAATTTTTATGCTTCCTAACACCTTGTTTAGCTGTGTCAATATTCTGGAAAGCATAATTAAGCATAAAATCTTTAGAGGTTTTTGAAGAGTTCAATAAGTTTAATTTAAAAAATAGATTACCTTTAGAGGTAGTCTCGTTTAAATTAGTTGAATTGATTAAGGATGTCCTATCCCCAAGTCGTGACCTTAAAGGTTTAATAAAACTCCGCTTAAGTAATTTCCTTAAAGGGAAGTTTACTGGCTTATTATCAGAATTATCTCCAAACTCTTGAGATAAGTTAGGGTAAGCAGATAATAACCGGAGGGAAGTTGAATTATACTTATTACTATCCAAGAATAGTGAATTTAAAGTATTAACAGAGTTAGTTGATAACTTCGAGTTACTATTTTTAGATCATAAATCAACTGCATTGTGAGATAATTGCGTTGAATCTCCAGTCGAGTTATACTGTAAATTATAGTTGAGGAACTTATTTAAACTCTTTCTATCTAAAAATGTTGAACTAACTGCTGTAGTAGCAGCTGCCGAAGTAAGTGTATGTTGCCTTTTTAATCCAAAGTTATTAGAATTAATAAGATCATTCTCATTAAAAAATAAGTTATTTAACTTAACATACTTTGAAGTTAATATTGAGGGTGTGTGTACTAAATTCGTTGTATAAACTCTAGCACTAGCCCGAATTTGCTTAAAAGCTTTCGAGGCTTGTAAGTTATCGACTCCGATATCTTTAAAACTCATTAAGTTTAAGATTTTTGAATTATCAGAAGGTAAAACTAATAAATGAGCAGGGGATACTGTAACATCATCAGTTTTACTTTGATAAAACTTTCATAAACTATTTGAGTTTAACTTTTTACCCGTCGTAGTCGTATACTTTAAGGAGTTTCCTACAAACGCAGAATAATTAGGTTTGACATTATAGTTCAAATCTGCGTGTTTCGGATAGTAGTAGTGTCAACCCCATTGATAAGCCCTAACTCCTACAATTAATTCACCAGTTCCAAAACCATCGTAATAATCAGCAGCATCTGTAGACTCACTGACAATAATAGAAATAGCTCAAGTAACTGGGACTGTTGCAGTAATTAGATCTCCACATTTCGATCGACTTACTCCTCGAGTCTCCCTTCGAGGTTGGTTCCTGTTTCCACATCACCTAACTACACATAAAAAGGAGACAAAAAAGAATACAATTAAAAAGATAAAAAGGAATCACAATCAGAACTGATATTGTAAAATATGAATATATGCAATATCATTGTGAATAAAAGATGCTGAAGCGATAAACGGCTCTGGGTAATACAACTTAATATTAGGAGTAGAGGAGTGGAGTACACTCCTTACGTGAGCTAAAGCTTCAAATTTATCAATATCATCTACCTTCGTAGAAAGGTTAATAATTTGAGCCTTATTTAACGTAGTTACATCAATAACTTGCCCCTCATGTTCATACAAGTTTGTATAATCAAGTACAGCATTATCGTACTTAGCATTCATATGTAAAGCTACTTGAATACTATCAGAACCTAAACCATTTAAGATTTTAATAGTATCCTGAGCTGTTAGGTCTGGAAACTCCCGCATAATTTTCTTAACCTCCACATCTAAGTTTGAGAATTCAGAATTTTCTGGGAAAAAGGGTTTATAGTTAGCTAAGTGAGGATTTACTCTTTTTACCTCGACTGAACTATTGGTAGTCTTATTAAGACTGGGTCGGGATTCATTAAATAAGTTGATTTCAGTGTCAGTGTTAAAAAGCGTCGAAATTCAAGTATTAGAAATTTCGGATGCTACATATAGAGAGTTGACTGAGGTAGTGTTGTTATTAGTATTAAGGTCAACGAGTGGTAAGAGCTCGGTGAACAAACTATACGAATCTGTAAAGTTTACTAAAGCAGTACTAACCTCGTTGTGGGTAAGGGAAAAATATTTTCCGTACGTAAGCAAATCGAGGATTGTACTGATCTGAAACATGGGTGGTAAGAAGGAATTGAACCTGCAACCTCTGGAGCCACAATCCAGCGCTCTACCAATTGAGCTATTACCACCATTATAGTTTTAAATAATAGTCTTAAAGAGTGTTTTAAACCTTTTACGTTTAAAAGTTGATGAAATAGGTCCAAAAATATATTTAGACCTAAGGTCTTGTTTTTTTCGAATTAATAAAGCATGGTTTGTCTTAAAATAAACTACTGAACCATCAAGTTTATTATTCGGGTACGCAGTTTGGACAATAATTGAACGACAAATATCCCCTTTACGGCTAAATTTAAACTTAAACCCTTTATATTCAATACGAGGAGGTTCTACTACCCGAGCAGAACCCTTCACAAAAAAACCTAACTCAGTTGAATGCCGCTTTCACCCCTTATATAAGTGAAAGACTTGTAATCATCGTACATTTGTGTTATCAGAGATTGCTAACCATGATAACCTTAAAATCATTATATCTTAGTTTTTTTTTTTTTTAATCAAACCCTAGTTCCCGTCGAAGTTGCTTGTTGAGTAATAAAATTCTGGTTTCGGATAAAATACGAACTGTTAATTACGCTTAATAAATTATAATTTAAAAATTGTGAAACGTTCATAAAACTAAAGATTCGCTTAATAAAAAAACATAAGAGAATTGATGAAATAATTCCATATAGTAACATAAAGTTAATTAAAAAAAACTCAAAACTATTATTATAGAAATAAATTTCCCGTAGAAGGTTTAAGTCAGTAATTGTTTGAGCAAAAAAAAAATCATAATAATCATACCAACTAATTAGAAAAAATCAAGTTTTAGAAAAACCCTTCATATATGTAGTATCTACAGGTCATGCAAAGAAATACAAAAAGGCTAATAAAAAAAAAACCGCAAAGAGAATAAAACTAAATTCACGGGATGATTTATTAATAATCGCTTTTTGATGTAAAAAGGATGAGTAATGTAAAATAAACATAAAAAACACTAAACCAACCCCTAAATCAATTACCCAAAGGAATCCAATAAAAATGTCCCCATCATCTAGTAGTAAAAGGCATCCCAATAATACTAAATAAATCCCCGCTAAGTACCAAAGGGTTAAAATATTATACGTACTTACAAAAAAACATAACGTGACTAAAGACAGGTTTTGTAAAAGAAAAACATCAGTTAACATCTAACTCTAAATTATTTATTAAGTGATTGAAAAACTCCCTTATCTGCTGTATTTGGTTGGACAAAGACATAAGAATAAAGGGTTGTTTCAAGAACTTCGTTATTTGGGTAATGAATAAGGTTACTTGAGAGGTGAACAGTTCTTGAAGATCTAGCTACATATCAACCTTTATGTTGAATGTGTAGTAGCCTTGCTGACTCATAAATATAGAAGGAGAATCTAGTATTAAACCTAGAAACTCCAAATGAATTACGAATTGCTGGTCGACCTTGTCTCATACTATCAAAACTCATAATAAAAAATGCAGTTAAACCTGCGACACTTAACAAATGACCAGCCGATAAAATTGAATGTCATCCACCGAGTGAAGCTGGGTAATCTAAGATTCGACGAGGCATACCTGAATAACCTAATCAAATCATAGGAATAACTGTCATTAACTGACCCAAAGTAAAGTAAGTTAGATGTAAGTAACCTCAAATTCGGCTAAATTTCAGACCAAAGATGGATGGGAAGTAGAAATAGAATGCTCCGAATGAGGCAAACATTGCCGCTCCAGCAAACATTACATGGAAATGACCAACTACATAAAACGAATCATGGAAAAGGATATCCATACCAGTATGTGCAACCGCCATACCACTAATTCCTCCTGAAACAAAAAAGAAGATAAAAAGAAGTGAACAAAGGAAAGGGAGTTCAACTCAAAACGAGCTATTAACTAAAGTAACACATCAGTGCATTAATTTAGTAGCTGCAGGAACTGAGATCATAACTGTTAGTGTACTAAACAACATTCGCGTAGTATGTGCAAGACCGACCATATACATATGGTGACCTCAGACAAAGAACCCTAAAAATGCAATAGTATACATAGAATACATTAGACTAGCTCTTGCTGAAACTCTCTTTCTTAAATAAAAGGATAACATAGTATTATTGAAACCAAATGCAGGGATCATAATAACATAAACTTCTGGATGACCAAAAAATCAAAACATATGTTGAAATAGAACAGTATCTCCACCACCTGAGTAATCAAAAAAACAAGTTTGTCAATGTCGATCAGCTAAAAGCATTAAAATACCAATAGCTAACATAGGATTTGCTGCAATCATCATTCAAGACGCAACACATACACCCTCAGTAAAGAAAGATCTTGCATCTCTCATTTTACGATTATTTAAGGTAGATAAGTATCTATATGTAACTAAAAAATTTGCAGAACTTACGATAGAAGAGTTTAAAACTAAAAAGACTCCCATCAATCCAAGATCAACTTTTCCAATAGCGGTATAACGTACTCTACCTGAGAATGGAGTAATCATAGCTCAACCAGGAAGAACATCTTTAGCATTCTTCTCAACTGACCATACTAGCGACTCTTCTTTTGTAAATCTACGATATAAAGTTTTTTGGTGTCGTGACGCTAAAAGTCGACACCGTCAAGCTTCTCTAGTAAATTTTAAATGACGTCAGTTTGTATAAATTCGTTGTTGCATAGTACTAGACATAAACATTCTATAAAATTTCTGATCTAATGAGTTGAGAGATAATCATCGACTATTAATAAACCCGTTTGAGTTAGAAACTAAATAAAAAATATTATAAAAACTAGCATTATTTGCAATGGTATTAGGTCTAGACCTCGCCTCAGTAACGGGATAAGCATCAGTATGGACTACTCTATGCATATAGTTACCAAAGTTCGCTTTTCATAAATCTTGGAAACTTGGAGAGAAAAACCAAGCAGCTCTCCTAACTCCTCTAGTAACATCACTTAATGATCGGAAAATACTAGGATATAATTTAATGGTAGTAGAAGGGTAAAAATCTCCTACCTTAAAGTTATAACCTACTACAGGATTAGAAGCTCGTTGCCTTCGAGTAATAGATGACACCTCTTCTCCTGACATCAATACTGACTGCTCAACTGAGGAAGAAACCCAAGATTTCGAAGCTGAATAAATATCTAAATTACCTGATGTATTTAAACTACTGAAGGAATTTCAAGAGAATAGGTTAGATAAGGCGCTTAAGGAATTTGTAGGTCAAAGTAAAGTCATTAATCGATTTAAAACTTCAAAACCTCAAGTAATAATACTAAAAGGGGAGAATGTTGAAAAGAAATAAGTAACTTCGTTTTGAATATTTGATACTGTTGTAGATAGTAAATAAAATACATCTAATTTAGCATAAAACTTAAAGTGGCTACTAACCTCCTCTAAAGTATTATTGTTACTAAGTGTAAAGTTATCCCCTCTAAAAAGAACTAATAGGGAAGATAAAGTATTGCATAAATCGGTACCTAAATAATAAAGGCTTCAACTCTGGTCAGTAATCAACATACGACAAAATTCAAATCAAGTCTTATTGATACCAGAGGTCATAAAATCAGCAGAATTTCAATCAATTACAGAGTCGCTAACCCTTGGTCAAAAACTCCCTACGTAAGTTCCTAAAGTTGCTGGATATAAAGGTAAATCTTCTCACCCTAATGGGAAGTTTCAATGATAAGTTCATCGAGCTACAAAGTTTAAAAAGTGATAAGTTCCAATTTGTGCTCAATAATAGAAGAATGAGTCAGTTGAGTTCTCTAACTCTCAATAAAAGTACGCATCTCGAGTTAATTTCCCGTTATAGGTACCGTATTGGGCATAGAGGTGCATATTTGCATATGCATTTTCAATTTCTGCTAATGCATATCTTAAAGATAACATAGTTTCATTAAAAAGTGTTCGATGATCAGTAACATCTCATACATTAGGTCGGTACCTAGTCCTTAAAAGGGTTTGTACTTCCCGAATATTATAACAATTCATTCGTTGGTATCGTCTATCGATACAAATCATTTGTCCCAACATAATTAAACCGGCAGGTAAGAACCAGAAAGCCGCACTATTTAATCGAGGGAACGCAACATCATGTACTCCTAATTGAGTTGGTAATAAAAAATTGGCAAAAGCACCAAATAGTAAAGGCATAATCATAAAGAAAACCATAACCACAGCATGAGCAGTAACGACGGTTAAATATTGTAAACTATCTCCAGCTAAAATCCCTACTCCAGGGTAAGCCATCTCTAGTCTAATAATTGTCGCTAATACCATACCAATAATTCCTGAGAAAATAACAAAATAGAAATAATTTACAGCAAT
>Ga0206692_1571590_pt1 | contig 11125 bp, 3 predicted proteins | sample M240m12015metaT_FD_159670 | JGI IMG/M metagenome (GOLD analysis project Ga0206692, IMG submission 159670) | Metatranscriptome of ammonia-oxidizing marine archaeal communities from Monterey Bay, California, United States - M2 40m 12015... | ecosystem: Environmental > Aquatic > Marine > Intertidal... | reverse complement strand
TAGGCTTTTTTGGCTATGTATACTGTTGTGGCACATTCAAATTGTATAGAATCTCCTGAGTTTGAGGCTAAACCTGTTGATGGTGTTTTAATTTCTCCAAAAGGATAATCAGGTGCACTATTGATTCTAACTTGAGTCGCTAAATCCCCACCTTGACTACCGTCAAGTAATAATCTAGTAAAGTTTTTACCTAAGGATACATAGTTTTGATAATATAAAGATTTATTTGTGGTTGTAATCGTGACAATTCTATACATAACTAAATCTGCAACTAAGTAATCACTTAATTCCATCTTTGAAGCTTTAACACCACCATTTGCACCATCTAAAAATACACTTGAAGCTGTTATTTGACCATTTGCTTTTAATCTTAAAGAGTTATCTGATGATTTAATTTCATCACTAGATAAATCAAACCCTCCTATAGTACCTCCGCTAAATAATACATTAGATCCTGTTATTTGACCACTAGATTTTAACCTTAAAGAATTATTTGATGATCTAATTTCATTAGCCGCTAGAGTAAATCCTCCTATAGTACCCGATGTTGCTTTTAATACTCCAGCATTAGTGACACTAAAAGGTGCACTAGAAAAATTAAGATCTCCCAGTTGTAATCCAGATGGGGATGCTACAAATCTACTTGTACCTGATCCTAGGAACATAGTAGCTGTAGATGCGTTTAAAATAAAATCAGTAGCTGTTAGAGAACTATTACCTAAAGTAAAACCTCCTATAGTTCCTTCGGTTGAGGTTATTTTTCCCGATATTTGGGCATTTGAAGCTGTTAGATTTCCATCAGCTTTTAATCTTAGATTATTATTTGAAGATTTGATTTCATCTTCACTTATAACAAAACCACCAATAGATGCCGAAGTAAATCTTGCAAATCCATCAGGTTGGATTGAAGAAGAAGCTAAAGTAGGTGATAATCCCGAAGGTGTAGAAATAGTATCTACAGATAGATTACCTTTTACGGTTAAAGTACTGCCTTCATAAGCTATGTATTGATTACTTGCCTTACTACCAAATAAAAATCCATCAGATGCTGTTAACTGTCCACTTGATTTTAATATAATATTATTATTTGAACTTGAAATTGAGTTACTTGTAATACCAAAACCACCTATTTCACCAAATGTAGCTTTAATACCTCCTTGTAAAAATACGTTATCTGTTGCTAAACCAAAACCTGGGTTTGGTCTGTTAAATACATAATCTGAGTTAGCTAAACCACTTAAATCTCCTAATCTAGCTTTTAACTCAACATCAAATATACCATTACCAGTTCTTTCAGTAATATCTATATATGGGGTTTCTAAATCGTTAGGATTAGCATTTAGCTTTATAAATCCTGTTCCTACTTTTCCGGTTGAAACTAATACTTGGCCTTCTGAGTAAGCTTGAGGGCTAGAAGCTAAATCACCAACAAAATCCCCTGATTGTCCTTGGCCATATCCTCTAGTTACCATTATACGACCAAAGGTTTCACTAGCTCCTGATCCATCTCCATCAATAGATGATGAATTAACTCTAATATATTCAGTAGAAAATCCAGTATTATCTACTTTTTTGGCTAATAAGATTTCACCTTGGGAAAATCCACTAGCATTTGCTACAGACATAGTTGTAGCTGAAATTGTAACATCCGATCCTGTGATAGTAGTAGAGTTTACAACCCACAGTTGACCACCTACAGCATTAACTGTTTCTTTTTCAAAAGTTGTTGTACTTAAGGTTCCTCTAATTCTAGCATTTTCAAATTCTGCTGTTCCATTTCCTTCAGCTGATATTCTCCATCCTGTTTGACCACTTGCAAAGTTTTTAGTTTGGATTAAACCTTCAGGTCTCATTATCATGCTTGGAGATTGGATTGAGCCTGTATCTACATCCCACCCACCTACAGAAGCAGATACAAACTTAGCGTATCCTTCTTTAGTTATAGATGAAGAAGCATTTGCTAAAGTAGAAGCTACACCATCAATAAGAGCTGGTGTGCGTATTTCATCTGATGATATGTCTCCTATAAAAGTATCAGCTTCAATAACCGAAGCTGATATGTTTTCAACTATAAAACTTGAATCTGGCATTGATAATGAACCCGATATGGTTATATCATATGCACCTACTCCTGTAAGAGCATCTATGGATTGGGTTATGTGACCTGGTTCTATTAAATCTCCCGTTCCTATTCCTGAATTTGATAATGTTTTTGCCATGTTTATAAATATTATAGTTATAAGTCTAAGTTAACTAATATTGTGGTATCTGTTACATTAGAACTTTGTAAGGGTTGAGATAACTTTCCTACTGCTACTAACTGATTAGCGTTGTTATATAACCCTACTGTTGTTATATAAGGTTGAAAATATGAACCTGTTAAAAAATCATATACTATCCCACTATTTGTACTTCCTGAAATAGCAGATGGGTTTTGAGTATATGTAGATTCATTTGGGTTAATAGTACATTTGTATTGCGATTCAAATATTGTCATTGTGCTTTGAAAAGAACAAGTTATATTAGAACTATTTATTAAAGTAGCAATATTAGATGAAGGAGTTGTATTAGTTACTATTACCATTCCTTGACTATATATTATATCTCCTACTTTTAAACTAGCACTTATTAACTCTCCTTCTCCGTTATCCGTGAAAGTTCCAATACTAGATTCTATTATTGATAATGTTCCAGGTTTAATATATTCCCCAAATAGATTTGAAGGGATTGAAAAAACTGCTATATGTTCTCCTGAACCTGTTGGAAAATATCTACTTGCAGTATATGTAGATTGTAAAAAATTTTCATACATAGGTTGATAAGCTCCCTTTGTAGAAGTTATAGTACCATCAGTATTAAAAGAAGCAGTAGTAACTGGTGAACCGTTACTGCCAGATATAAAGTTAGAGTAATATAGTTGTTTTACTGATTGGTATACTAAAGCTTGGGATTGAGTCTTGATGTATCCTGTTTCGTTTGAACCTGAAATATATTGTTGGTTAGTCCCATATAATCTATCTATACCTATATTAGGGTCTATAAGTTCGTTGCCCTTAAAAGTAAAACTTTTATTAACCTTGAAAGGGGTGGTTAAAACATCGGATGTGGTAAAAGACTTGTAAACACTCATTCATTTTAAAAATCTAGTTTCACTCTTATTAAACTTTCTTTAGTAAAATCTTTTGGTAGGGGTTTTGATAGTTTTGCTACGGCTATTAACTCACTTGCATCATTATACATCCCTACAGTAGTAATATAAGTTTGTGGGTTGTTTATAAAGGTATCAAATACTACTTCTCCTGTTGAACCCGATATAAATGATGGGTTTGTTGAATAATTAAATTCTGAGTTTCTTGATCTAACAAATATATAATCTGAAGTTATTGTTTCTTGGGAATTCATAGTAAATTCACTCCCCAACTTAATTGAATTAAATAACGTTTGAGGATTTACTTGGTTTGTTCCAGGGTTAGAGTTTATAGGTAAGTTTATTGTTTCTTTTAACGCTTCAGGATTTAATAATATTGTTCCTAATTCTGGAAATAATAATCCATATGAGCCTGAATTTGCTACATATCCTGTAGTTCCAGATGCTCTACCATTTGAACCTGATACTATTTGGTATACTCTTGAAGATCCCATAAAAGATTGAACGGTAACATCCTGTGAGTTGTCAGTTAAATGAACTATATCAGAACCAACTTGCAGTTTTAAGTTAAACGTACCTGGGAATATACTTTCTTTATATCTTGCCCTATTAGGGGAAAGAACCCAAATATCTTCAGGTATAAAAAAGTTACTACCATCACCAAATTGGAATGATGAATTTTCATCTTCTAATATCATGGTTCTATATTGGCCATATATTGTAGATGAAGGTGATAGGGAAGGATAAGCACTATCAAATACTACACTACCACTACCTAAACGATTACCATAAGCTACATCAAACTGGACTGCAGAATCTGGGTCTGTTATATCAGCTTGATATACACTTAAGAAATAATTTGCTGATGTTGAGTTCTTTTGAACAGATGAAGTGAAAAATGTTGTTAGTGCTGGAGTATCTGTTGACCATGCTGTAGATTGTACTGAATCAGCACTTACTACAAAATCTTCGGCGTCTAGTGTTTTAAAGCTCATTTTTTATTTTTTATGAATTTGTAGTTGTAGAAATAGTAAGTGGAATAGTTATTCTAGCTCCACTATCTAAACCAACTACTGTTAATGTTGTTGATATTGAGCTATTACTTCCAAATAAAGTATTTGTTGTAGTTGCTCTTAAATTTATTTGAGATCCTATTACTGTAGATGATACGTTAGTTCCTAGTGTTGTAGTAGAACTTGCGTTTTGAGTTGTAGCAGCTGTTGATTGGATTCCTACCCCATTAAATGTAGCCATTGTTCTAACATCTGATATTGTAGCTGAATATCCTGAAGTTTCAAATGCTGTAGCATTACCTAAATAGTTTAATGTTTGTGGGGTTATAGATAAAGATGCTCCTTGTTTTAAAGATATAGAGGCAAAACCTAAATCTAATACTGGGAGAACTGCTGTTCCTCTAGGTAAAGTAGCTAACTTATATTTCATTATTTGACTTTCGTCAGGAAATGCTTCTAATAGAGGCATATTTTCTATTGCTTCTCCGTAATAAGCAGAACCATTAGTATTTAAAGGATTATAGAGTGTGTAATCTATTTCATCATCTGCGAGTGCAAATTGTGTTATTCTAAAAGAACCATCGTTTTTAGCTAATAATTCTCTACCTTTTTTTGTTAAGATTGCATCAACGGTTACAACCTGATTATTTAAATATCCCATGTGTGTTTTATTATATGTTATAAATATGTGTATTATTTGTTTTTAATCCAAATTCCCTTTATTATGTTTTGTTAGCACCATACTGTTTTGTAATAGCCTCAAAGTTATCATCAACATATTTAGCTGTATTTTTAGGAATAATAGCTCCTGCATTAACCAATCCACCTACTTTATCTCCTATTACTATATATTCACTTTTGTTATAGCTTTCTGCTTTCCACATCAACATCCCAAGAGAACCTTTTTCTCCTGAAATAGATGAAGGGGTGCTAATATCAGGATGGGATGGAATGTTTGTGGTAACACCATTTCCTCCTATTAATCTATCTTCATTCCAGTTATGGTTAGTTAATAATTGGACAAATCCTGAAAATCTATCTCTAGTTCCTATAATTTCATATATTCCTTTATTAGCTAAAGGATAAATGTAATCTCCATTTTCTTCTTGATCTGTAAATCCATAGTTGTAAGGTGATAATGATCCCGTTGTTAAAGGGGCATCATAATTACCATCATTATCTGGATATTCAAACTGGTTAAAGAGAGTAACAAACCACCTTCCTCCTTCGTTAATATCTGAGTTTATTTGATTGTTGAACGATAAAAAAGTTGGTCTAAATGTTTTTGTGGGTTCATAAAAACCACTTTCATTTTTCTTAATTTTATTTAATAGCTCTTCTCTAAAAAGGTAAATAAAAGGAGAATTATTAGCAATAAAACCCGCAGCTGTTGTTGTTACACCATCAATTGTATTTGATTCGTATACTGATGAGGTAATAGCATATGTAGATTCTTGGGGCATTCCCCATTCAGTACTTAAAATAGTTGTGGTTTTAGGTGTTTTTGGATTCGCTCCTGCATTTTCATTAGGATACATAGTTAATTTAACTTGATTTCCTGCATATAGTCCTGTGTCTAGTGTGTTTTTATATTGGTTGGTTTGTAAAGAAGAAATCCAAAATTGTTTGGAATCCGCAGTTGATTCTCCTCTAATTTGAATCGAAGAAGTAAAGGCTGTGTAAAATTGATTTATTGGTGCAGTGTTTATTAGGTTTGCTGGGGTTCCAGACTGTGCGATAACTCTATTAAATATATCAGCACTACCTTGTCTTAATCCTCCAATAGGTTCTAATATCTCAATTGTTTTTACACCTATGTTTGGATCTGATAATTGTACTAACTCAGGAGAACTTACTTGAAGTATGTTACCTGTTTTTAAATTACCCCCACCTATTAATTCTGGGTAACCTGAATCACCCCACTCAAATTCATATATGTTAGTATCTAATATATCAACTGAAGGGGTTTGACCGTATGTACCTATGTTTTGTTTATTTGAATAGTTAATTTGTATTGAAGGTTCTAAATCAGTTAAATAGAAATCACCTATAGCTGGTGGGGTATTACTATTATAATTAAAAGCAGATAAAGCTAAGGAAATGTATATTCTGTCTTCTTCTGTATTGTTCATTAAGTTTTGTAAACTTAAGGATTGGTCAAATCTAAAGTCTATATCGTTTGTATTTGTCCAAAATATATTGTCTGTTGTAAGAGGGGAATACGTGTCAGAACCTTGTGTATAATAGGTTTGTGCTTTTTCAACCTTACCATTTATTAATTTTACAGTATAAAAACCTATACCTAATCCTTGGTAAGGTGTTTGTATACCTTTTATTGTGCCTTTTATTCTATATGTAATCAAAAGTGTAGGATCAGATTCATATAAGGATTGTAAATTGGATTTATTAACTTTAATCAAGTTAATAGGTTGATCATTGCCAAGATTATCCACAGCGGTTCCTTCTACAAATTCAAAAATCTCACTATTTGAAGTTATTGTTGATTCTAAACCAGGAAACATACAAGAAGGAGGAAAGGGATCATAAGGTCCTGAAGGAAGATGTATAGTTGATGAGGTTTGAATTAAGTTTGTAACGTCTATATAGGGAGCTTTTATTCCTACCTGTGGAAAGTATGTAGACGAAGGTACATCGGGGTTATATAAATTGAACCCTGTAGTTTGGTTTTTAGAACCTAAATATCTAGGTAATATTTGTTTTAGTGAAGTATAATATAATTCAGGAACCGTTCCCTTTTCAGCAGACCCACTAATTACTCTATCAATATTGATGGGTACTAAAGCGTTAGTAGAATAATCTAAATCCTGTAAAAATGGATTTTCTATATATTCATCTACGTTGTTAATAATAACATCATATTCTGAGTTTTGGAATAAGGATGGTAAATATGGGTTTATTACTGTTGGTAATGTTGGACCTGTAGAAGGTGTTGAAGTTACCTCCATCTGGGAATTACTAAGGGTTGCGTTGGTGTTGTATATAGCACCTACAGGAGGTATTCCTGCAGAAAGAGCAAGGACAACTTGGTCTCCTGGTTCTAGTTCTGATTGAAAAGATGTATATGAAAATGTGTGAGAAATATTATAATTTACTGGGGGATAATTAAAATTTGTAAGATCAGCAGGTATATTAACATTAACAAGCGGATTATTTAGAAAATCCAAACTTTCTCCCAATGGAACCCTAAATAACCTTAAATAAACACCAGTAAAGGTGTTAAAATTAGTTACTTGTATAGTTCCAGAAAAATTAACTGTTATATCCTTTTGCGGGATGGTATTTACTGTATAAGTATTATTTACTATAAAAGAAGTAGGATCACTAATAACATTTGAAATTGGTAGGTTAAAGTTTTTAACAGTACCTATATTTTCATTACGACCTATAGTCAACCCATCCATAGATCCTGAGGTAGAATAGTCTATTTGGGTTATTTCAAGTTGATTAAAGTATCCAGAAGTATTAGCTACCGTTAAAGTGTTATATGTTGTTCTATCAACACTTGAAAGTATTGGATAGTTTATAGTACCCGTAGACCATGGGATAGATATTGAGTTTAAACTCCCTAAAGAAACACTAAAATCATTTCCATTTTGATCTTTTTGAGCAACTTTAATAAGCTTAACATATCCACTACTACTTAAATCTACAAACAGACTAATATATCCTGGTGTTGGGTTATTTTCTAACTGTAGAAATACATTTTCAGAAACTGCAGTAGAAGAATATATTCTTACTTTATAGTTAGCAGCTATTGGGGATTGTAGTTTAAAAGGATTTTCTTCGTTTAGTTCTCCATCAGTAATTAACATAACAGAACCACTTAACTCACCATCATAAAATTCAGTTTGTGAGTCATGGATTTTAGTTACTTCACCATATAACGAAGGAGTTGTAACACTCCAACTTTGAGTAATATTAAAAGGATTATTTGGTCCTTGTTGTAATGAACCTGAAGGGGATGTAGTAGTACTATTAAACTCGTTAAACATACCAGCTGCACCGCCTTCTATTTTTACCATATCTATAGAACCTGAAAGTTCAGATTCATCAGAGTATGATACTTGTGGTTGAGGGTATTTGTTTCTTTCTAATAGGTGTTGTTTTATTACTAAACCTGATGCTAGACTTGTTCTTGCAGGTATAAAATCTTTAATCATTTTAAATAACGAGTTATCAAAGAATTTTATTAATCTGACAAAATCTGTTAAATCATATTGCTTAATATATTTTTTAAAATAATCTTCACTTAAAGAGTTTAAACTAGGATATATAACAGATCTAGATGATCTATCTCTTGGATCTCCTATATAATCACCAATATTAAAATGACCCATCTGTCCTATAATATCGTCGTTGATTTGGTTTTGTGGTGAAAATGCTACTTCTAAATAATTTATATTTTCAGAATAGGATGCACTTGCTTCTGTTGTTTGAGCTATTTTTCTATATTGTGATAAAGTATTTCCAGGTAGTACGTTATTTTCCCATCTTACCTTATCTGTAATCCTATTTTTTATACCTACTGCTGGTTGGTCTTGGAAAATATATTCAGTATTTGGTTCATATATTGGTGTTGATGAAAAGGAAGCTGTATTAGTATCTTGGAACGAATTTCTAGCAACCCAAGAACCTGTAGTTAAGGGGTGGATTGAAGATGATGTTAGAAGATCTAATTCACTACCTAAAGCTCCTCTAAATATTAAGTTGTTAGGTGCAGTATTTACTCCATTACTTTCAAAAGATAAAGGATTCATTATATAATCCTTAAATACACTTTCGCTTATAGCAATATTAAAATATCTTACTTCTTGTAATGATCCTGATAGACTATTTCCTATTGGACCACCACTTCCAAAATAACTAGTTCCAAATCCACTTGGTGCTTCATTGTAACCCCAATTATCATTTCCCCATTCTAAAGCACCCCATAAAGTTGGTGTTTGACTTACGGGTGTAGATCCTCCTCCACCTCCTCCGCCTCCACCATAAGTAGATATACCAAACTGAGCAGTTCCATAAAACTGAGTGGCTCCTGAAGAAGCTTGTGTTGTCCATGCTTGATCTGATCCAGTAACTACAGATGAAGATGCATAAAAACCTATTTTAGTTCCTGTATCACCATTGTATATTTTATTTCCAGCAAATAAATCATAGTTACTTCCATTCTTTTGAATCATTACAGACCACCATTCTCCATCAACAAAAGGTAGATATACACTTGCAGTGGTATTTGTATCTGATGTATCAGGGTAAAAAGTTAGTTTTGCAAATTTATATTCTGGGTTTGGTATTGAGCCATTATATGAACCACTATCGTTAACTAACGAACCAGAATCTAAACCTGAACCTGTATATTCTAATACTAATTCTAGGTTTTGGTGAGTTGCTGCTGTATTTTGAACTCTCCAAAGGGTTTGTTGAAGGTTAGATAATCCAAAAGGAGAAATATTAGATGTAATATCTTGAGTTTTAAATCTAAACTGAACAGAGTTAGGTTGATTTAATGGAGATGACCATTCTGGGTTTACTGTCCATTCTGTGTACATTGAATTAAAACCATCTGCTTTAAAAGCATAGTTAAAATGGTTGGAATATAAATCATAATCGTTAGCGTTTACCTTATCTTTACCGCCGAATTCAGATATTTTTAGTATAGTATCAGGTATACCATATGAAGTTATTAACGCTCGTAATCCAGCAGTTGTTCCTTTTTTATTGAGCAGATATGGTAGGTTATGATATATTCTTTTATATAAAGATTTATTAGTGTCATCCATTGATATAACATCGTTTGATGCTGATATTAATGTATCTACAAATTCAAATCCTGTAGGAACTGGTAGTGATTCTGTTATTTCAGGAAAAGGGAATAAACTTCCACTAGGAGTTATTCCTAAAAAGGCAGTATATAAATCACTATTTGAAAAGTTATTTTGATATAACTTTAAACCAAAATCTTTTATAGCATCAGATACTAAATCTTTACTAACTCCAAAATCTAATCTGTTATCTGTATTATATTTTTGTGAAATATCTTTAGTGTATAACCAAACATTATCATAATATTGAGCAAGCATATCAATAAATAAATCATATGGTTGATTTTCAGAATCTTCTCTTAAATATTCTGGTATAGTACTATATAGATAATCTGGATTGTCAAGATCAAATAATGAAGCTGAGGCTATTTGTCCCCCAAAATCAAGGCTATTTTGGTTTGATGTACCATACCAAGTAATAACTTCAGCACTTCCGGTTTTAGCTAAAGTATAAGGTTTAGTTTGGGATGTTTTAGGCCACGAAGTTGAACCTGTTTCATAATATAAAAATTTATCATAACCATCAAAGTTAGTAATAATAGAACTAATTTTATCTTCTAAAAGTTGGATGGAAGTAGATGAACCTGTTGTATTATTTAAGGATGATATTGATCCTGAATATTGTTCTAATAAATTAACTTTATAATAAAAGTTTTCTAATCGAGTTTCAGCTGAACTAAAATGTATAAAATCGTTATAATCTGTATAGTCTATACTGATATTAATAGAGGATTGGGATAAAATACCCTGTATTTGGTTTGATAGTGTTGTTGTAGATCCTAATAAAATATCATTTGCTGATAAATTTTGAGATGAATTATTTACTTCACTTTTTATGGGTAAGTTAAAATTAGGACCTTCTAAAGAAATTGAATCATTAAATTCCGTTATGGTAGGAGAATATACAACACTAAAAGCTTCAGGAGATGAATATGAAGTAACTATATAAAGTTGGGATTTTTCTTGAAATATGTCAGGTAATTCTTCATATAACTTAATTAATATAGTAGGATTATTTTCATCCTCATCATCTAACTTAATATTATTAGCTATTACTTGTTGGTTATTTCCAAAATTAAGAAGGAAGTCTGTAAAGTAAATATTTTCTTCTCTAAAATCTA
>Ga0206692_1206341_pt1 | contig 11304 bp, 14 predicted proteins | sample M240m12015metaT_FD_159670 | JGI IMG/M metagenome (GOLD analysis project Ga0206692, IMG submission 159670) | Metatranscriptome of ammonia-oxidizing marine archaeal communities from Monterey Bay, California, United States - M2 40m 12015... | ecosystem: Environmental > Aquatic > Marine > Intertidal... | reverse complement strand
CTTATATAACAGTTGATTTAAAATGTTTTACAAGCCTGCAATATTCCAAAAGAATCTTGGATAGCAGAAACAAACAAATAAAGAGGAATGCACCAAGTCGGACCAGTGACTTGGAGTGATGCAGTGGCTGCCAAGGCTCAAGAGTAAGCCGAGGCCACTCTGGTAAACGGTACAATGACACATTCAGCGAGTTAAGACATCCCACCGCCGGCAGGACCAGCGGGGGAGAACCTGGCCAAATTCTCACCTGCGCAGGGTGCAGATGCAGTCGTCAAAGCATGGTATTCAGAGGTGAACGACGTCGAGAGTTAGGACCCCTACAAATGCAAGGACGGCAAGGTATGTGGGCATTTCACAGCCCTGGTCTGGAAGGGTGCTAAAGAAATGGGATGTGGTTGCGTTACAGCCACAGACAACTCTCACATGACAATCTGTCGGTAAAGAGCAACTGACAATCTTGACCTTGAGGTGCCTAACATGCAAAAGCCAGACAACTAGCCGGCACACGTCCTCCCTCTCAAGGCAGTGCCCAATGCACCAGCAACTACTAGTGCATCAACTGATACCCCTGACCCAACTAAACTTAATCCAGTGAGTATGGTGGTCTCTGTCAATGATGGACCATTCAGTAATACTTCCATGACTTTCAGTGGTAATGCTGGTACAATCAGCTTTTCTTAAGATGGTGTAAGCTACACTGTCGAAGGGATTGACATCAATCCTATCTTTACTGACTCAAGTTTGTTACAATACGACAACTAGATTGCGTTCTACAACGGTATCGCCAAAAAGTAACCCCAGGCAAAGTATGAAGATGTTGTAAGCTTTCTAGACAAAAATGTAAAAAATGCGAAAATGGAAGAGGGAACCGTCGTGGCTTCCCTCGAATTCTAATCTAAAAAAAGTGATGACTCTGACAACACTTTCTTGACCATGACTATGGGACCTGAAATGTTCAAGGAGTTCACCAAAAACATTGCCAAAGTCATTGCTAAGGATTTGAAAGAAGAGACTATTGACATCCGCAGAGAAGTGCGCATCATGGCCGAGGCATTCCCTTTTAAAGTCTAGGCACGCATGGGTGGCGAGACTTACCTTTCATCAAGCCTAAACATCAGTGACAAAGGTAAAGTCACACTTTTAAACGATGAAACGGGCAACGTACTTAATTTAATACCATCTACACCTAGCTAAGTTAAACATTGTAGATTTAAATACAATGACGTGAACTTTAAAGACAAAATTAAGCATAAACCAGAGTGTTGTTTCCACTTTACCAACTCTATGGACCAACCTGAGTAAGTGTGTTCCACTCTAGGAGATCTCTGTAGGTAACAGGCTCTTTCCATGCTCAAAAAGATGAAATTGACTTGCGAAAAAGAAGTAATCAAACCTGTGGAGAACTCAGCTGAGTTACCATGTCTAATTGAGCTACCCATCAAGCCAATCAGTCCTATTTAACCTTTCTAAACTGTACCTAGAGACAAGACTTCGGGTGCAACTGGCAACGCGGCACTAACTGCATTTCTTAACAGCCCTCAAGGCAAGTTCGATGCTCAGTTCAATCTTAAAGAATACTTCTACAGTGTTCCTGACGATAACATACAGTTTGCAGTGTTTTCCGAAAGCGACTTCAAAAAATATGGGGACATGGTCGAACCTACGTTCATGACCGTTGAAACCATGACGATAAAAGAAGGCAGATTCACGATTGACTTCAAAGATTCTGAGAAGAAATATATCCGCAACCTGGCAAATGCACGCATTTACAACCACCAAGACCCTGATCCACTCGACAATACTCCTGAGGAAGTTAACGGTGCTATCTTCGATGCGCTCAACTACTACAACTATATGAAAAACAGAGTGTTCCACTCAGATGTTAACAAACTCAACAAGTTCAAAGCTATCATGTTCAGACTACTGGGCGCAAGGGGCATCTACAACCAAGGCCTCAAATGCAACATTGCCGAGTTTGAGAACCCAATGAACACCCGACAGGAAATTATGGTTCTGTGTTAATGCAATCCTTTGTCGCCTACTGGCAAGTGCAAGGTTGTTGAATTCGACAATGAGCTCTTCATCTCACAGTTCACCGACCAGGTTAAGAATGCTTAATACTTCGCCAACTTGGCTACAGACATTCGTTTACTAAGAAATGCAACCCCGCATAACATCAAGTAATGGACTTCAGCAGAACCGAAAGACAACAGTGAACACAAAGTACACTAAGATGACAAGGGAGTGAAAGACATTGCTACCAATCTGTACCTATTCGAGTTCAAAGTCATTGATGACTCACCTCAAGACCCAAACAACAAGTGTTTAGTCTACTATAACAACCACGAGGAAGTACCAGCCTTCAAGAACTGGCATTCGGAGGTAGGAGAAAAGAGGGAATGCTGCCACAGGTTTTTCAGCGAATCAGGAATAAATCAGCACTATGTATGTGTTCAAGGTGTGTTGTGCACGGCTTGGAATCGCATGTTAGTGAAGAAAACTAAAGTTTAGTGTGTCGACGCCAAGACTAGACCAAAAGCACACGATCCGACTCAGTCCGGCCAAAAGTTCTTAACTGAGGCGGCAGGTATATACGACAGAGATTACGTTCATTTCAACCTCAACTACAACAGTGGTCTCGTTTTGGAAAAAATGAACAAAGTTCAAACTATAGCAGTGCAAGTGGTCGAGTTAACCGATGACTTGGTATATAAGACTGATAATGAAGTTGAACTTAAGTCAAACACATTCCGTCACCTCTATCACGGAGATTTCTACAGGTTCAAAGAAACAATGACTGGCATTTCCTAAAAAGCCAACGAACCACGTATCATGTTCTTCGAAATGTCGCCCACACATGTACGCCTGTTTACGAATCCCTCGGACGATACAAACAAATTTGACATCGCACAGATGCAATAGCTATGCCAAGACGCTCTCTTGTGTACTGTTGGAGAATTCAAAAAGACCACAATAAAGAACAAAATTAAAATGCAAGTCGAAGCCATCTCAAGACAATTACCAGGTGTTCTTATTCCTTTGTGCAAAATCATGTAATTCGTTGACGCAATTCTAGGAAAGCGTAAGATCTTTTTCGTCTGTCCTGCTACAATTGTAACCACTGATGAAATTGAAGAAAAATATAAAAAGAAATTTAAAGAATAACTCGACGTATTGAGGTAAAACATCGAAGATTTGCAAAAACATATGCCTTACACACTCGAATCTTAACCCTTCAAAGTCACTGTGAAGTCAACCTCCATAGAGTATACCGATGCTATCGAGGTATCATTTAGAGCACAAGGAATGCTTAAAGCTGACGATGAAGAACCGATTTAGTTGTAAGATAACGGAAACTGCCAGGTTGTGGTGGGTATCAAAGACAAATTGAACTGCGTGAATACGTACATCGACTCAGAGGGCAGCTCTGAAGTAATGGAATTGTGTATTAAGAGTCCATCAACACTGCATGCACAATAAACAGCACTGCTCTTAGCCAAGAAAATCGGGGTTGACTGCGCCCGCTTCAAAGACAAGAATAACGACCTTGAGTCTATCACAAAAGTTAACAACGAGATGCATCAAGAATTACTCATCAAAAAGGAATCAGTTGCATAAATTGATGGGAACAGATTCGAAGCATTTGGAAAGAACCCTACGGACTTGAGACTTCCAATTATGATTCTTTCGAGTGCACAAGCTCCAGACGTGAGTAAGGACGAGGAAACCGCTAATGATGAAGAGAGTGACGAAGAGGAAGCCGAGGCTGATCCTGAAAACACTCCAGCAGGACCAACAATCAGCGTCGAAAAAACAGATATAACCAAAGGCGTATTCAAAGACAAGGCTTTTGCCGGCGAACTATCTAACCAATATTCCAAAGATGCCGTAGACGTTATGATGGATGGTAATGACTTTACTATCGGCGAAAATGTATCAGAAAAAATCGAGAACTTAGTATGGCCTTGCAAAGATGCCAAGGATCCATGCAAACCAGCTGAATTCTTCATGACTAAGGGCTAAGATGCAACTTTCGTGCAAGGCAAGAAGACTGAGTATGATAAATTCAAAGCAGACACAGGCGTGACGAACGATGAACACTGTCTTATCATTGCCTTCTGGCAAAACCGAATCTTTCCTATCTGTTTCAATAGCGAGGGCGTCAAAGCTGACTTCATCGCCATTATTATTAAGAACTTCATTACCAAAATGGAATCTCGGAAAATTAACCCAGTTGAGATCAACAAAAAACCTTTTGATGGCTAAAAGTTCCCGGCTAAGGTACTCATGAATGGCATAGTAATAAGCGACGACATCATGGTGAAAAAGACTGGTATAGTTAAAAACGACGGTGCAGTCTTGATCGAGTACACTAAAATCCAAGACAACTGTGCATATTACTAAAGATATGGGAAAGAAAAACAACCTGAAGTTCTATCCCAAATTGACTTCAAGTGCTGTATGAAGTTCAAATAAGACACAGGTGGAGAGTTTGTGCATGTGTGCATGAACCATGAGTACAGATGCCAGTCGTAACTCAAGTGGTTTATTAAGAATTCACACTTCTACTGCTCAGTCACCCAGGACACCTCCACCTTCGAGCAGTAACCAGTCGACCCCACTATCGGTGAGTTCCCTGTTGTCCCCGGTGTACATGCGCCAATTGTACAAGCTGCCAATGTGCAAAACACCAACCTGAAAAGTAACCCATTACAAACCGGATTAGCTGATTCAATCGTTGACCTTTAAAGGAAGGACGATTGGGCATTTCATTTCTTCAAACAGACTGCAGCTCAACCAGGAAACTTACTTGAACCAGAGAAATGCAAACAGATAGATGGCGTACACTTCTAAGGATTCGTGAGAGGATGGTATTTCGACAATAAGGAAGGCGAAAGTATGATATCATCTTCACCACAGTTCCTTAGAGTGCATGAGGATGAAATATGCTTGTGTCCTCAATGTCGCGAGGGTTTCAACACTGCAGACTACAAAGACGAGACATGCACTTGCTGGAAAGTACACAACATGATTTTTAAATGCAGTCAAAGATACGATGTGTGCACTTACAATCAATTCTTGCACAAATTGGGCAATTAACGTGAATAATTTAAGGAAAATATGCTCGTGAAGTCAGGCATCGCCACAGACTCAAATGAAATCAAGAAAGAAAATTGTTTATTTTTGCAATTCCAGAACATGTTTAAATTCAAAGAAATGTTCCTCTGTACATATGGCGAGAAAGCATCCGAAGAGTCGACAAAACTCAGAAGCTTGTTGAACAAAAGCTACCCTAAAGTAACTGACAAAAGTCAAGTGCACTTCGAAAGGCCGTTGCTCGATGACAAGGCCGAGTCCAAAATCATGTTGTAAAACAAAACTGACAAAAATGTAATCTAAGACGGCAAAGTCCTTCTCGATGTGACGCAGATTGTAAAACATCCCAACAACGCAGATGTCTTAGTCAAATACAAAGAAATCAAAAGCTGTTCTATCAATTACCAAAACCAGATGTACCCGAATATGACAGACTTCATTAAAGTACCTTGGGCTGCTTGTTGTTTCTCGTTTATCTACAATGACAACGGTACTGAGAAAAACTACTTTATGTGTCACAGTGATCCTTAGGCTTGCATTGTCCCCAGTCGCCGCCTCATGTATAAGATGCGCTCTAAATGCAAGACTGAGTTCGGAATGTCTATACGTGAATATTTCAACTACTCACTTTCTGACTAAACTAAAGGCTTTTGGCGTAGCTGGGCCTAAGTCCTCGATTCCACTGAATATGACGACCCTGCCGCAATCCCAGCAACTATTGCTCCCACCTACATGGAAATTGACAAGGGTCGCGAAATAAGTTTGATTAACAATGTAGTCAGTTTCATGAAAGCGGAAGAAACAGATACTGATGTGTCAGTGCACATAGCAAAGAAAATTAATTTCAAATAGCTAGAAATCAATACAGGCACATATCATGCATTGACACCTTCAGAGTATGAAATATGGCATTTGAACAAACGCAAAATAGATGCAGATGCAGGTGAGATTGCACGTATCAACATCGTACTCGACACACTCGCAGCCATGCTCGTCAAACTCAAAGAGTAATACAAAGAACCTGAAAACTGCATTGTCGTAGATCAGGTTTTGTACGATACAAGCAGTGACCGCACCTTCTACATCTTCTGTCCGTAAATTGCTAATCCAGTCAACATGTATAAGTTTAAGTGGTCATTCACGATCGCATACAATTAGTTTATGATTAACTCAGATCAGTAAATGTAGGGTCCCGCGAGTGACAAGGATAATCTCTTAGCAGTGATAAAGACACCTGTTATGACTGAAAAGGACGCGCCAGTCTAAGTTAAGTAAATGAGTGCTGACCGCAAGCTGGTCAAAGTTGATGGCGGAACTGAAGTTATGGATATAAGTACAAACATTCTTGACAATATTGCTAATACAGACGACTATGCGCAGATGTGTAAAATGAAAATACGGGATCTAGAAGTACCCGAAGAATTCCTGAGTGCCGGATACAAGTTTGAGTCGTAATGCTGCGTCATGTTTAAGACTAAGTATACATTGCCTAGCGGTGAGATCAAATTGGGTACAACAACCATGTGTAATGTTGACAAACCAAGATGCTGGTACAAGATAAGGAAGTTCGCACGCTTATTGCGCCAAGAGTGTCTTAAGTTCAAACTTAACCCACTAGGTAAGGAAACAGAAGGTCTGCAGTCAGAAAAGTAGGCCACAGGCAACGCAACGGCCGCACCAGCAGCCGCGACCCCTACTTTCAACACCTAAGACGCTGACTAAGTCAAGTCAGCAACCGAGCTCAAAACAGTCTGTGCCGTCTAGATGGTGTCAAGTGCAAACACTGCCACCACTGTTAAGATGAAACTGCACATATCCCAGGTCAACGGACGTTGGACTATGGTTTTCGACGACCCTGCAAATGCAATAACAGACTCACAGAAGAAAGAGGAGTAAACAATCTATCTAGACAACTTTAGCTATGCATGTAAGCTCAAGAAAAATAGCTGCACTATAAAAGAGTATTCTAAGGTAATGTCTAAGTTTTCAAGCGAGGCAAATGTCACATTGTAAAACACAACTGTAGGCGATTACTTAGCTAAGCTCAAGAACGAAAACTTCGACCCCGACATTTTCAAGGATGCAATCATCCTGCAATCTAAAAGACATGCTACTCATACCTCCAAAACGTTCATGTTCGCGCCTGCGAACAAAGACAAAATGACTGAAATCGAGGCTTTTATAAGCGAAAAGTATTTGGGTGCGCAAGTCGGTACCATTCGAGACCAAATCTGGCTTAATAAGAATGCTATTGGTCTTACACCTAAAGACAAAATCCCTGCCATGTAATTCGAAATCATTGGTGGTAAGTCTTCGAAACTCGAGACTATCGAGGTCGATATACACGCAGATGGTATATAAAACAAGAAGACGGGTGATAACAAAATCCCGTTCAAAAGCGTGCAAGAACAAAACATGATATGCAAAATTGAGTTCAACTTGGCCACCTCTGTGCCTGATCTAACGACACTTGTGGATGGAATTCGAGACAAACTGTGTTGCATCAACATCAAAATGGATGGGTATGCCGCACATATTTGCACCATGAACACCGAACGATGCACACACTACACAAACAAAATCGTATTAACCGCAGTGCAGAAATGCAACGGGTTCAAAGACGCAATAGTCAGGATCAAGAAGTAAAAGGATGCACACCCTGTCGTAACTTACGATTACTTAGCTTTTGACCACGGTAAACTTCTTAAAGACAAATAATACAGTTTCATGAACCTTGCTTTCGACACACAAACAGCTGTTTCTGCTGTATCTTAGGAAGGATGGGGTTAAGTGATGCAACTATCGACCGCTACTATGATTGCCGAACACGCACGTTATTGGCTTAACTTCACGCCTGACTAAGTCGAATTCTAATACGACAAAGACATGAAGCATGTGCACATCAAACACCAGATCAAAACACTAATGCCGCAATGCGACGTGATCTGTACAACAGATGAGTGGCAGACACACACCCTTGGTGAAATGACTGACGAACTCAAAATAACCAATGCAGCGCATGTCAACTTCAAGTACAAAAGGATGCAGATTATGCTCAAACGTATGGAGGTCTACAATGATAAAATAACTGGTAATAAGCTGCTGACAGACGCTACTAGTAAAGGCCACAATTGTAGCATACTTACATTCCAAGACATAGGTACATACGTTACATAAGAGTAGTATGTATGCACAGACGATATCAAAAACATGAGAGAGGCATTGAGGAGCTCAATCAAACATAAATCGCTCGAAAACGCAGGCGACCCAAGCAACATAAGGAAACACTTCAACACGTAATTCATTGACACCGAAAAAGTGACAATGAAGATCAATAGATTGTCTAGGGCATTGAAGTTTGGTGAAGACGGTTTGTAAATCGAATAACCAGATAAAAAAGAGTACGTCATCGAGTAGTCAGGAGTCAACCGCGGCGCCAGACATGAAATTTGTCCAGTATGGTAGCAGGTGGTCGAGAAACACTTGGCGAGCAACAACGCTACGAATAATCCAGAGTGCTGTTTCAAAGTTGCATAAAGTAACAAAGTGATGACAGTGTGTGTCGACGAAGATGTTTATGGTAGCACTTGTCACTTGAACAAAATGCGAGCAGCGGTCACTTTCAAAAACCATTGTATGGCTAAGGTAGAAAAGCTTGATGAAGCTGCCGCAGCCGCTGCTGCCAATGGGGGTAAATCCGGCGGATTTGATCCTCTTATACCTAACCCTGCCGGAGGTTTCATTGGTGACATTCATATCGCAAAGTAAGATGACTTGCTCAACGTGTTCGAACCAACGTCTGTCAGGAGATTCGTTGCATCACCTCGACAGATATCATTTAGTTACGACTAGAACGGGAAGGCAATGGTAAAAGAATTTGAAAGCAACCTCGTTGACGTCTTGCATTAATCCGAGGCGGACAAAGAACTGACAGGAGAGCAGCTTGAAAATTTCCAAGGAGCTACAGCTATAATTTTACAAAAAATGAACTTGACCAGAAACACAATAGAACGACCATCTCTAGAAGGCAAGGACTGTGTCCTTTTGAGATAAATGAGCAAGGATACTTATAACTTCGAAAACTTCTTATTGTGTCCTAACGACATAAAAAACACAAAGGTTCTAGAAATGGGCATCAAAGATTCAATCTATATGAGTGTAGTACAAGGTAAGGACTAGGTTAGCATGGCTGAGGCTATGGATGGAGAAAAATACACGATTTCTGTGAATGGCTTGGAAAATGGCGAGGCAGAACTCAAAGAAGGTAAGCTTAAATGGAAGATAAATGGTAATGACGTAATTGACTCAAGTCAGATCGAAACTGTGAGGGGGCGTAAGTGTGCAGTGTGGTAACATTATCTGTAGACGGGCAACGGAGTTGATGCAAACTGTTGTTTTATTGTGAGCATTGGCAGTCAGGAGAGGTCGATCTGTGAAGTCTCAAGTTTCTGTATTGTTAAGGCCATGAAGATGCTCAAGAAAGTGCACGGTGACTGCTTGGGTTCAGAAGGTGGAGATTCAGGGTTTAAACCTAAATACACACCAACAAGTCCATTCTAAAAGAACACTACCACTAAGAACTAAGGATGGGATAAATTCCTAGCATACAAAGATCCAGCTGTTGCAGCTGCAGCCGCAGCTAGTGCAGCACCTGGATCACCAGCAGCTGCAGCCGCAGCCGCAGCTACACCAGCAGCAGCTGCAGCAGCCGCTCAGGCTCAAGGTGCAGCGCTTACTCCTGCTGAAGCTGCCAAAGCCGAAGAAGAGAAGAAAGCTGAAGCGGCATTGCAAAAAAACCTTGATCCTTATGTTGATCGTCATATGGAAGGCAAGTGGCGTAGCAAAATCTGGTATTACCAAATCGAAGAACTCAAAAGCGAAGTTAGGCCTGAGCAACTAGTCATCCTTGAAATAATGGATAGATTGTTCACTGTCAAACCTGAGGTGATCTCACCTTCCAACGAATTTATCGAAAGCACTATGACCAGTATGTGGAAAATCGACTGTGCTGGCTCATTGCCATGCTTGGCTAAAACGTTCATTGAAGTGTAACCAGCTGCCAGAGAAAAAATGTTGGATGACAAAATAAACAAATAACTTGCTTGGCTCAAGACCAAAGAATTCGAATATGAAATGACTGACTGCCTTGTGATACAATTCCACAGTTCATTGCTGTCGTTGCACAAGAAATTAAAGATTGAGGAGGGTGGAGACAGTATAACTGCTTCACTGATCTGTCCTGAAAAGAAAGAAGACGCTTCAAAGATACAAAAAGCATTCTTGCACGCGTTTAACAACGCGATGTACATGATCGACCCTACTAAAGACTTGCCAGAAGTAGAAGAATCGAAAGAGTTCAACATGGACGTGTGGAAAGGGGGTGACAAGTAAGAGGAATGCAAGGTGAAAGTTAATGAATCAGGAGTCAATGTTGATGGGCCTGAGAAATTCGAGATTCTCTACGACAACGTTCTCAGTTGCAAAATTATATAAGCACTGAAGAAAGAAGAGATCCCAGACACAGACTACAAAAATAAAGCTGGTGCGGACTTCTAACTTGCAAATGCAGAACAGCAGGGTGACTGCTGTATCTTCTTCAAAACAGTTGAGGAAGTTGAAGTGGAAGGCGTGAAGCAAAACACTCTTAACAACATGTACCTTTGTAGCCGCGATGAACTGCGCTGTATGTATAACGCTCTGTTGGTAGGCAAAGAAGCACAGACAGGTTGCGAGGAGGCTGTAAACAAGTAACTTGCATCGCATGCAGGAGACCCAGAGTGGCGCGCGCAGTCTGACAAGACATACTTGAGTCCGACTCATAATGAGTCCCCAATAGGCTATAAATGGGTAGAAGACGAAGGATGGGTTAGTCTCGACGACAACAAAGGATTTGACAACCAACCTGGTCCGCTCGACATCAATTTCTGTCATGATGCTAGAAGATTCAGACAAGGTGGTTGGCGAAGATTTTTGCACGGAGAAATCAATCAGCTATGCATATGATTAAATTTAAATATATAATACAATTTACAAGTATAAAATTAGATTTAAGAAAGATTTAAATAAGAAAGATAAATAGATAAATCAAAATAAATTAAATAACAAAGTAAAACACTTGATAGAAATTATTTAATTTTTAAAATAATATTATGAGATATGAGTATGATTTAAGAGAAAAGAGAGATAGAATATTATAATTAAAAAATG
>Ga0206692_1011180_pt1 | contig 11409 bp, 14 predicted proteins | sample M240m12015metaT_FD_159670 | JGI IMG/M metagenome (GOLD analysis project Ga0206692, IMG submission 159670) | Metatranscriptome of ammonia-oxidizing marine archaeal communities from Monterey Bay, California, United States - M2 40m 12015... | ecosystem: Environmental > Aquatic > Marine > Intertidal... | reverse complement strand
GTGGGGGTTCAATGAATAATTAGTTTTTAGAAATTTTAGTCATTCTGACTGTAGGCTTATAAAACAAATGCCTATGTAAATTTTAGTTATTGTCTCAACCAAGTGTTTTACGAAGGTGAGAACAAATAATGTTCTTGCAAACACGCTTGAACTATTCCGCTCAGTACTTGAGAGCTAAGAACACGGCAACACCAGCCCTAATCCAAATGTCTTCCTCTTCCTTGGAAGGAATTTCCATGTACATGACGAAGTTGGTGGAGTGACCAGTGGTGGAGAGAGTACCGGTTCTGCTCAACACCTTGTACACAGGGCAGTTGTAGATGCCGGTTTCGGGAATAACACGGTCTTAAATGGGCTGCAAATGGAGCAAGGGCAATTCGACGAAGAGACGTTTGGGGTCCGATTCACCGAGGTTATGCGTTTCGTCGTCCCACTTGCATCCTTCGAGGAACATGCCGTAGATGAGGCAGCCACTCTCGGGCTTCTCAGTCACGTCGGTCCACTTGCGGTGGTCTTCAACGTTGAACTGGAAGGAGAGCTTGTCAATAGCGATGCGCTGGGCACGGGAGTGGTTCTGCATGGTACCAGTCAAGAAAGCTTGAGGGAAGAAGAAACCACTCACCCAGAAGACAATGGGAGTGCCGTTCTCGTACCAGTCGTTGAGGAACTTGATACGGGCATTGCAGTCCTGGATCCAGGAAGCGAGGGGCTTCATGGACAAGAAACTGACCTTCTCCCAGTTGGTGGGCACTTTGTTATCGAAGATGCAAGAAGCCATCTTGTCGAGGTCACCACTCATGACGACCTCACCCTTGAGAGCCTTCTGCACGAGTGCAAGCGACTTCTTCATCAAAATGAGCATGGCATTGTACCTGACGCACTCCTAGAAGAGCACAGTGTTCATCGACTCCTCGTAAGCAGTGGGGAACTTCTTGCCAACGAATTCGAGGTCGAATGCCTCGGGCGTGTTCTCAGCCAAGAACTTGGCCATGTCGCCAATGACCTCTTCTCTGCTCTTGCCCTTGCCTTTGGAAGCACGGGGCTGCATCATGATCATGGAGCCAAGCAAGTTGGAGGTGGCGATCTGAGAGGTCGTGATTTCAGCGTTGTTATGCAAGCCGAACGCCTCGGGCTCGGGGTTCAAGGGCAACTCACGGATGTAGTCCAAGTAGTCCTCCTTTTCTCCGGGCTCCATGGTGTAGTAGAGGCCGGATGAGGAGAATTTGTAGCCAGTCTCGAGAATGCCAGGCTGCATGTAAACACCCAAGATGGTCTTGATGAGACGCACATCCTTGTCGTCAGTGACACGGCCACCGTAGTTAATTTCGGCACCAATGTAGTTGAGCACCTGGAATGGCACCTTTTCGTACTCTTCAACGAAAATCTTGAGCTGACGGCGGGTCACCATCAAATCTTCATTGGTGAAGGCGTACTGAATGTTCCATCCAATAGGTCCGAACTTACGTCTATCCTGCACAATGGCATGGAAGAAGCAGATACCGAACAAAAGTCTCTTGTAGATGTCGGGCCTGGTGCATCCGTTGAATTGTTGGTCATCGAGAGCCTCATAGGTGGCCAACACATTCTGCTTGAGACCAGAAGGAGGCTCAAGGGTCATCTTGACAGAGTTCTGCAGCACGGACACGGGGAAAGCCTTGGTGGGCATGGAAGTCAACCAGAGACGGAAGTCACGATGCTTGGTGTCGTCAATGGACTCGACGATCTGCTCGAGTTTGGGCATCCAAGAGACGGCCAAATGGCAGTTCATCAACAGTACCCAGCCGCCGCGGACCAAGTTGTCATTGATCATGACATGAGCCTTGGGGCCCTGGCCACGACCGAGCGAAATCTGGTCACACTTCTTCAGCATGTTCATCTCCTCAGCGAAACGGAGGAAATCGGCAACGGGATCGGAACCAGCAGAGAGCACGAAGACGAGAGGCTGGGAGATGGAGGAGTCTTTGTAGGACTTGGCGAGGTTGAACACGGGAGGCTCAACGAAAGGCTTGCCCAAGTTCTCAATAACGAAGTTCTGCACCGCAACAGTGATACGGTCAGGTCTCAAAGCTTTAAGAATGATCATCTTCTCGAATGAATTGAGCTTAGTGTCCCAATCGCCGGGAAGTTTCTCAACTTCAGGACTAAGGGAATCATAGATTCTCTCGAAATCTCCATGGTTCTACAAGAAGAAGGCTTCGAAGCCATCGAAGGCAGGCAAGTTCTTGCTCATGTAGAAGACTTGTTTGTAGGTTTCAGCCCACTCAAGGTCACCTAACCAAGTGGTAGGGTTAGGCACAATCTTGATGTCACCACTGGGGCCGGCCAACAAGAAACGCATTTGTTCGTTGTCCATCTTGTTATCACCAGCCAAAATGTTCACAGTCAACTTGAAGGAGAAGAGGAGCTTGTCCTTTTCGAAGAGGGAACGGCAGACGTTGTCGTAAAGAGAGTAAGTGAAGTGATCGTTGAGGACCTTGATGCGCTGATCAGGAGTCATGCTTTCCTTCTTCTCTGAGCCAGCAACGGAGGCACCGAAGAGGGTGCTAAACCATTGGAGAGAGTATTGATACATGGGGTCAATGACAGCCAAGTCGACAATGGTGAAGAAAAGAACGGAGGCGCGGTACGCAACGACACGGAAAGTCTCACGAGTCTCATCAATCTTCTTCTCAGTGACCTTGGATTCTTCCTAACGAGCTGCAATTTCAGCACCAGTCTGCTTGGCTTCGCTCAAAACATTGATAAGCTCGTCATCTTCGAGAATCTTACCAATGTCGGAGTGCTTGGAGAGACCTTCCAAAATACGGTTCTCAATGTCACGAGTGGTCTTGGCAGCCTGGGCGTTCTAGGCAACAATCATGTCCTTCTTCTTTTGGAGATCGGGCATTTCCTGGGAAATGAACTGATTGAGCATCTGTTCTTCGAGACCGAAGGGGGTAATAGCGAAGTTGAGCAAGGTGATCTTCACTTGGGTCTCGGGAGTGTAATGCGGGTTGGGGATAGTGGTGGTCATGAAGAAGCGGAACTCGTTGGACCAGGCGATGGTACGTTCACCGAGACGCAAGTTGCCGCCCTTGTCGACTTGCTTGAGCAGGATAGGCTCAAGAGCGGGGTCGAGCTCTTCAGACACGTTCTCAATCAAGAACCAGCGACCGAAAGTGATACCGAGCTCAAGCTGTCTGAGCAAAGTGGGGTCAGACATCTTGAGGAAATCGATGCCGTTGGGAGCCTCCTCAACGTCCTTGGCCAAGTTCTTAACGAACTTGTTAGCCTGGGACTGAGGATCAATCATGAGAGGCCATCTGCGAGACTTGAACATGATAATGGCATTCTCAATAGACAAGTTATCGTTGGGAAGAGCGTTGGCAGTCCAGGTCTTGGTCTGGACGGGATCTTCAAGGATGTCCTTCATGGTGATCTTGGGGGTGACCTTGATGCCTGCGGCGGCGATCTTGTCGTTCCATTCGGCTTCAAGATCGGCACGGAATTTGGCAGTGAAAGGACCGGAGTAGGCAATCATACCAGCAGCGATAAGAGAGTTACCAATCAAGTACTCGTACTGGTGGCCAAGGTTGGCGACGGTGTCTTACCAACGGGTCTTTTCGCCGGCGAGACCGTCCATAATCTTGGAGGCACGCTCAAGTTTCTTGTTGCAATCGTCAATTTTAGCGACGAGAGCAGCTTCTTCAGCGAGTTTGTCCTAGTAGGTGGCTTCGAGCTTCTCCATGCGGTCTTCGACCTCTTTGAGGGCGTCCATCTTCTCCTTGAGACGGGCACGCACTTCCTTGAGCATGACGTTCATTTCAGCGACCTTCTCACGCTTGGGGTTGACAATCTTGAGCAACTCGTGGTACTTCATCATGGCGTTGGCCCACTTGCAAACACCCAACATAGCTTCGGAGGCACCCTTCACAGCGTCGAATGAGAAAGCGGGATCAGCGAACACCTTGTTCACCTACTTCACAGTCTTCTCAGGAATGTGTTCCTTATCGAAGTCAATCATATCATTGAGGAACTTGTTGGGGTTACCGAGCAACTTGATCTTGGAGCAAGCGAAGTAACCAGCGGTGTCATTAGGCGATTTACCCATGTCCTTCTTCTCAGGCTTGTGCTGGAACATGTGGCAAGCGATTTCCATGACCATCACGACAAGAGGAGTGGGGGCCTTGACAGAGGCGACGGAGTACAAATCGTCCTTCTTCAAGTCCTTGAGCACACGAGTGGCTTCTTCAAGGAGGGGCACGGCCTTGGAAAGCTCGAACTCGGCATCAGCCTTAAGTTCAGCGGCTTCCTTCTCTTGAGCTTGAGCAGCAGCAGACTCCTTAGCGACGATAGCCTGTTCAACAGCGGCGTCAGCCTTTTCTTTGGACAAGACTTCCATAGTCTCAGCGAGAGCAATCTTGGTCTTTTCAAGGACGGGAGCCATTTCTTGAATCTGGAGTTCAAGTTTGGAAATTTCGATGGCAGCCTTGGCAAGCACATCGAGACCTTTAACAAGACGTTGCTTGTTTTGACCGACCTCTTTACGCTTGTCCTCAAGAATGATCTTGTAGGAAGCGAGGAGCTCGAGGAAGGAGGTGGGGGTGACGTAGTTGTGTCTGTTGAGTTGGTCAAGGAAGTCGAGGGACTTGGCAGACACGGACATGTGAATGTTCTTGAACATATCAATGACGCCGTCGGTGGAGCCTTCAAGGTCAATGCCGGAAGCTTCGACTTGGCCGCGGCCGACACCGAGCAGAGCCTCCTCAGGCCACTCAGAGAACCAATCGATGGTTGTGCAAGTGACGAGGGAAGGGAATTGACGGATGCGGGCACGGAAAATGTCACCCAAGGGAGACATAGCAATGATCATGTGGATGTTGGACTTGAGCTTGACCAAATATTGCTGGAACATGTTCATCTTGGTGACCTGGATTTGCTTCTCCATACACATCTGCTTACCAACCTTGAAGATGGGTTCGAAATCTTCGGTCTTGTAAAGGTTGGGCACATCACCACCATTCAAAATGTTGTTGATATCTTCAAGCATCTGTTCGTTGATAATCTGTGTGTCAACGAAGAGGAAAGAAGTGGGCTTGTTCTCAGCACCAGCTTGCATCAAGGCTTTCTTGACATCTTCGCGCCAGTTGTTCATGGAGTAACCCTTGATGACCTCGATCTGGAACATCTTGTAGGTCGCCAAATGGGTCGCGAGTCTTGAGAGAGACTGACGACCGGAACCACCGACACCGAGCAAGAAGCAGTTGCCGAGAGGCTGGCGGATGACGCGCTGGATTCTGGAGACGTGGTCGCAAGCGTCCAAGAACATGACGAGGTGCATCTGGGTCTTGACGATGCCGTTGTATTCTTCCAAGAAAGTTTCAACTTCTTCTTGGAATTTCTTGAGGTCCTCAGCCTACTTGTAGATACGGGTCTCGACTTCGATACCGTCGAGGAAATCGCAGAAGAGAATACGCTCCACGTTGTAGATGTCCTCACGACCGAGTTGGAAATGGTGCTCGGCCCGCTCAACCATCAAGTTAGAGAGGAAGTTACGATCTCCGGTGTTGATCATACGGTCACCGAACACACGAGTGTTCTCGTGATACCAGATACGCATAAGCTCAACTGGCATAGCGCAAAGTTTTGAGTTAGCACTCACAACGCCCTGGAAGACCTTGGAGATATCACGCAAGTTGAAAGTGTAATGAGCCTTGGCGGGAGTGGGCTTGAGAGGACCGTTCAAGATTTTATCATAGACCTCAATTTCAGCCTACACCAATCTTTCAACAGACTCCTTGATATCGTTGGAGAAAGATCTGAAGTAAGCAGACACAATAGTGTTGAAAATGACGCCGATAGCGTCGGTGGACATATCAGTGTAAGCAATGAGGTTAAAATGTCTTTGCAGGCGCTGGGTCACGTTGGCGCGACCACCACCTGGGGGTCCCATGGCAGACACCAAAATGATGTCAACAATTGTGTTGAAGGGCTTCTCTTTGGAGTCACGCTCGTACCAGCCGCGGTAGTCCATGAACTAACGGAGGAGCTCAATAGGGGGCTGGGCACCATACTCTTCAACGGCGGGCATGTTGAGATCGTCAACGAAGACGATGTACTTCTTGCCGAGAGGGGGGCCGTACACACCCTTACGACGCTTTTCAAATTTGTCATCAAGGTAGTCTTGAGTCTGATTGGCAGAGGTTTGGGCAGAGAAGCACATGATAAGAGTCTGGAACTCTTCGGGCATCTGGAATTGCACGAGCTCTTGAACGTAGACAGACTTGCCAGTACCAGTGGGACCGGGCATAAGAATATGCTTATCGTTCTTAATCAAAGTGCTCATGAGGTACTTCATGCGGATGGAATCCTGAGTGGGCACCACAATTTCAGCGTAGGAGACATTGGTGTCAACAATGAATTCATCGATGGTAGAGAACCAAGAAACCCACTCGCTCTTCTCAACGCTGTACTGCCAGTCATAGACCATCTTCTCGGCAGGGAAGTCTTTCAAGCCTAAGCCTTCCATCTGCTCACGGCACCACTTGTTGAACTTCTCACGTCCGGATGCGTTCGTGGTTCCTCCGACAGACCAGATCAAACAGAAGAAGAAGATGCTCTTGATTTGCTTCTCAAGCTCAGTGACCTGCTCAGGAGTAATCTTCTTGATCTCAGACTCAATGTACTTAACGAAGTAGCAATCAAGCAGACGCATGAGGGACTGAGCCAAGTTGTTGTCAACGGTCATGACCATCTCGGGCAAGTTGCGGCGCAAGAAGTAGCATCCCGCTTCAAGCAACTTGTCCATCATCTCGGTGAGGGTGGCCATTAAGTACTTGGAGCCGCTTACCTTGGGAGGAAGCGTGTTGAACCAAGAGGTGACGAGAGGAGCAAGAGTGAGGGACTCGGGCTCCATGTAAATCATACCGCAACGGGAGACCGTGGCGGGAGAGGCGACAGCCAAATCCTCTACCTCGAACATCATAGTCATGCGAGGGGTGAGCTGGATGATTTGGCCGGAGTTGAGGCACAACTTTTTGTTGTCGTCGAGCACAGTGTTCATGTTCTCAATCCAAAGGGCGTCGACGGGGCCGTCGAAGAGGACCCAGTGCTTGTCGGGGGTCTCGTCACGGGAGGCGTCGAGGACGAGTTTGGCGAGGACACCGTCTTTCCACTCCTGGGTTTGGGCGTCTGAGAAACCGTAGAGCTGGTCCATGGTGATGGACTTGGGGTTCATGATGCTCACGTGGACGCGCTCGTACATGTCCTCTTCGCGGAGGGATGTGCAAGCGTCGGCAAGCACTTTCCAGTTGGTAGATTTGCCACCACCAGTGGGTCCGACAAGCATGAGACCGTGACGCACTTGAATCATATCATAAAGCTGGAACATCTTCATGTTGAATTCTTCAACGTTCTGCACGTTAATCTTCTTGCAAGATTCTTCAATTTGCTTGACCAAGTTGCCATAGTTTTCCGCTGGCTTGATAGTGTCAGGGAACAAGTCCGAAATGATGTTCTCGAACAAGGGCAAGTCATCGCGCAAGAACTTGGGCACATTGACCTCACGGAGAGCCTTGAGGAGAGTCTGATCCTCAGGCAAGTCGGGGTTCTTGGCCTTGGTCAAACCAGCAGCATTGATGACAGACGTGACAGCACGCATGCCGTAATCATAATGGAACTGGGATGAGAGCTGTTCAGAGGCGAGCTTGAAAGTTGTCACCATCTTGCCGGCGAGGACGCGACCTTCGAGGAAACCGAACGAATAGAGACGAATTTCACCGATAATGGCGTAGTCGGGCACCATCATAGCGACGGGGCGGAAAAGAGCTTTCAGGTTGTCGGGAAGCTCGGTACGGCCAGCGTAACCGGGATTCATGGTGATGAACACGCAGAAAGTAGGCTTCATCTTGATGGTAGAGCCTTCGAAAACGATTTCCGGGTCAAGACGAGCCTTGGCACCGAAAAGTTGGAGCAAGAATTGAGCAATAACGGACAACACTTCAATGTTGATACGGTTGAACTCATCGAAGCAACACCAGGCACCTGAGGCGGCGAGACCTTTGAAGAACTTGGCGACCATAATATGGTCCATACCGTCAGAGCAGTTGAACACAACACATTGTTTGGCGAGAGCCTTAGCGAGATCCTTGGTGGACTCGGTCTTGCCGGTACCGGCGGGGCCAGCGGGAGCACCACCCAAGTTGAGTTGAAGGGCACCCATCAAGGTCATGTAACACTTATCAGTGAGAGCAGTAATAACCAAACGACCGGTGTTACCGAGATACTCGTAACCGTAGGGGAAAACAGTGGCGATACACTTGCACCACATGTTCTCTTGGCCCTGGTCGTTGTCGTACCAGTAGTAGCGCAATTGGGAAACCCACTCGAAAGCGGCAATGTCCTCAATTCTTTGCTTGACGAGAGTGCCAATGACATCCTTAGCGTGCACATCAATAACGATAAGCGCGTTGATGGAAACACGTTGGAGATCAGAGAGCTTCTGACGCACGAGCAGCACAGAGCGATCGAGTTGTTCTTGGAGGAACTTCCAGTACTCGGTAATGCCCTAGAGACCACCTTCTCCCATGGCTTTCTCGACATCAGCAGTCCAGTGAACCTGAGAAGAGTTGAGCACAATCTGTCCGGGGTGGAACTTGATCCACTCGTTTCTGTCACGTTCAAGATAGTCGGTGATACCAAACTCAACGACCTCTCTAACTGAAGCGCACATCTGCTTCGACATCACCCATCCAGAACTCGACGTTTCTGTCCTTGGGGTCGATCTTCTTAGTGAACTGAATCTCTTCACCTTCAGCAGAGATCATGGAGGTCATGCAGTCGTCTTTTTGGAAAGTAAGATCGGAGATGGCCTCGAACACCTTGCGCAAGTGAGAGCGCACCTTGCGCACTTCCTTGGTCTGGGAAAGAATTTCCAAGAGCTCGTCGTTGGACAAGAAGTAGAAACGGGCGAAGGAGGCACGCTTCTTTTCCAAATACTCAGTCAAACCCTTCTGCACCATTTCGAGGTTGCGGTTAGATTCCTGGAAAGATTCTTTCAAGTTTTCTTGGGAGCAGTTGCCCAAAATGTTAGGGTTCTCGAACGCCTTTTGGAGGGTGAAGCGCCACTTGGAGTCGACGGACTTGAAACGCTTGGTCTCAGTTGGCAGTTGCTTCATAATGTCAGGAGAGTCGAAAATGGGCTGCAAGTACATCCACTATTGCTGGCACTTGATCCACTCTTCGAGGGTGTCTTGCACAGTGCACAAAAGACCGACCCACTCTTCGATTTCCTCTTCGAAAGGCTTCTTAAACGGCGAGAACTGCATGGCCTGTCCCGTGACAATGTGTTCATCGAGCAGAGCAGCTGCGTCATCGAAGCCGGCAATGATGTAAGTGCGAGTGTTTTTGAACTCCGGGGTCAAGAAGTCCTGACCGCCCCACTCTTTCTTCATCTTGGCCAATGACTTCTCGATGTTGTACTCCTTGTTGGCTTTCTCACCAACATCATCGCACTCAGTGGCGAATTTGACCATGCCTCTGTCCACGACGGACTGGAGGGTGAAGTTCTCCTCGGTCTCTGCGTTGATCTCGATGCCTGTGGCCTTGGTGAGCGCCTCCCAATGGCGTTCCTTCATGCCGTCACGACGGAGGCCTAATGCGATAGGCACGATAGGCTTGAACTCCTCGATCTTGCCCTTCATGGTCTTGGCGATCTCAAAGATTTTAGCGAACTGGTCCTTGCCGTTGAAGAAGCGGAACACTTGAGAAATTGTCTTGTTGCACGTTTCGAAGGTGTTGTCAACATCGTCGGGAATGAGGTCTTCCCAAGCGCCGTTGAGCCAAGAGTCGCTCTTTTGGTTCCAGGTGCGGATGGTCTTCCACAAGTTGGCGAAGGGAGTGAATTCTTTGGCCATGGCGGCGACCTTGCTGTAGTCGCGGAGCTCTTTGCCAACGAGGAACTCACGTTGGTTGTACATACGTGCATTTTCTTGGCACTCTGAAAGTTTGAGTTCAATTTCGTCGACCATCTTGGCGATATCCTAATACTTATCGAAGTTATCGTTGGTTGAGAAAGAGCCAACAGTCATTTAGATGTTTTCAAGGGTCTCATCGAACTCTTCTTGTTCTTGCTCCATCTGCTTGATCATAGCTTCCTTGAGCTTTTCAAGGTCGTTGACCTGCTTCTCCATGAGCTTCTTGGTGGCCAAAGGAGATCCAAAGAGCTTCCATTTATCGCTCAATTGGGAAGAATTGAGCTCAACTTCGAACTCATCAAGGATGTTGTAGGTCATCATGCACTCGTCGATTTCCTTCTTCATTTTCTCGATAGTGATGCCCTGCTCCTAGATGTACTTCTTGAGGTCAGTCATGTCATCGATGGTCTTGGGGGCGGCCATCACTTTGGAGTGGATCTCGCCGAACTTGGCGAGGAGCACGTAGTTGGTGTCCTTGGCGCGCTGGGCGATCAACTTAAGTTCCTTGTCTTGGATGTCGCGATATTTAGCGGCATACATGTTACGGATGTCCTTGCAGTTGATTTGGAACATGCCAACGTTGACGGACTCGGGAATGCGGGTCATCAATTCCTCTTCAAGCTTCTTCATGCGAGCAATGTCGACTTTAAGGGCCAACGGGTCCATGGGGTTCTCGGGATCGTCAAGTTGCTTCATGTACTTGTCGGGGTTGAGCTCATTCTCGTTCTTGAAAGCAGAGAAGGTCTGCACGTATTCGTCAAGAGGCTTGATGGCGCGCTCAAGGTTGACGATAAGCTCTTGGTAAGCGTCCCAAAGCCACAAGTTCTCGTCAACAAGTTGCTTCTTGTTGTCCTTGGGAGGGATCTTAGGCTGTTCCTGAGGGATGATGGGAGCCTTGATAGTCTTCTTAGCGTGGGTCTTGAAGAGAGTGTGCAAGAGACGAGGTTCAAGTTGAGGGATTTCTTGGAGGCACTTAACACCTTCTTCGAAAACATCCTTGACGGATTGAACGACAAGCTGAGGGGAAACTGAGTAGTTGGGGATCAAGTTTCCGGGCTTAAGGATCAAATCGAGAACATATAAGGGCTCGGGGTCCTTGTCTTTGCGGAACTGCTGCTAGAGCCAGTGTTTGGTCTCACGAACATCTTCGTTATCGTCTTCACGCATGAAGGGACCAGTTTCCTCAGCGTCACTGGGCACTTTCTTGAAAGTGTTTCTGACGTTAGCAGTGGTAAGAATCTCGGTGGACTCGGGAATGTAGCTCAAGATGAACTCAACAAAGTCGTAAACGCTAGATTTGCACAAGTTGAGCACGGTGTCTTGCATCATGAAGTTGACGAGAGTCAAGAACTTCTTGAGTTTACCGAACTCGTAGTTGGACTTCTCCTTCTCTTAGAGGTAGAACCAGCCCTTGCCGACGGTGTCGAAAGATGTCTTGATGATGCGCTGGAGTTTG
>Ga0206692_1136175_pt1 | contig 11410 bp, 22 predicted proteins | sample M240m12015metaT_FD_159670 | JGI IMG/M metagenome (GOLD analysis project Ga0206692, IMG submission 159670) | Metatranscriptome of ammonia-oxidizing marine archaeal communities from Monterey Bay, California, United States - M2 40m 12015... | ecosystem: Environmental > Aquatic > Marine > Intertidal... | reverse complement strand
CCATGAAGTAATTAACTGTCTTGATTTCGAAAGCAATATTTGCATTTGTATGCAAGCCAAACACTTCAGGATCTTCATCCAAAGGAAGAGAGCTTACATAAGCGAGAGCTTCTTGAAGAGTGCCTTCTGGTGGAGCGTAATAAATGTCAAGTTTGGACAATTTGTAGCCATCTTGCATAATTTCAGATCTGAACAAATTCTTCAACATAGCTTTGATACATCTGATATCTTTGTCATCAGTGACACGACCTCCATAGTTAACCTAGGCAATCATGTAGTTGAGAGCGATGTAGGGTACTTCAGGTTGTTGGTCGAGATAAAGCATGAGGTTCATTTCAGAAGTATTAAAGTCAGAGTTCATCCATTAATAAGCAATGTTCCAACCAATAGCACCATACTTACGACGCTCAAGAATAGCAGCATGGAAGTAAGCCAAAGCAAAGATTAGTTTCTTGTATTCTCTTGGCTTAGTGCATTGCTCGTATCTTTCACCGATATCTGTAAGAGAGCGGGTCATGTTAGCCTTCAATCCTTTTGGTGGTTCGTTAGTTAGCTTAAGACCACCTTGCAATACTGGTACAGGGAATGCATTTGAAGGCATAGAAGTCAACCACAATCTATATTCTGGGTGAATGTTGTTTGGATCTTGCAATTCTTGAATCTTTTCAAGATCAGGCATCCAAGAAGCAGACAAATGGCAATTCTACAAGCACACCCAACCACCAGTGCCTTATGCTTCTGAAATAAGCTTAGCAGCTTTAACTCCCTAGCCTTGACCAAGTGAGATAGCTTGCAAACGTTCTTTCATGCCTTTTTTCACAGCAAGAGCATTTAAGTAAGCAATTGGATCAGCACCAGGTGAAAGTACGAAGATAATGGGTGATATGTTGGAGGAGTCGTTCAAACATCCTTCTAAATCGAAGGGAGGAGATTCAATATAAATTGCACCGAGTTCAGACTTAACAAACTGCTTAATACCAAAGATCATCTTTCCAAATCTCAAGATCTTAAGCAACATAAAGCGTTAGAAAGATGTTAGTCGATCTTCAAAGACTGGAGGTAAAGGAATATTTACAGGATCATCGGAGCTTAAGAAGCTCTTCCAAATTACTTTGTCAGAAGTATCTTCGAATGATTCAATTAAACCTTTGAAGTTGACGTGACAATCTTCCAATCCACAAAGTGACTTGAAAATTTCATAACTTATGTAATCGATGTTTTATTCACGGCCTGAATAATCGTTTGCACTGCCTCTAAGGAAGAAGTTCCACTCGTCGATGTCAATGTCACCATTTCTTCGGAGGATTGAAGATGTGTTCAAGAAGGAGTATAGAAGTTTATCTCTTTCGAACAAACCTCTGCAGATTGAGAAGTAGAAAGAACGTGTAATATCCGCCAACAAGATTTGGAGACGTTCATCTAAATCAGTAGATTTTTCTGATTTCTCCAATCGCATAACGAAAAGTTTGGTAAAGAAATCAAGTGAGTATTAATACATTGGATCAATGTTGGCCAAGTCAGAAACGACGAAATAAAGTACAGAGCCTCTTCTGGCAACAACACGATAGTTTTCTCTGTTTTCATCAATCATCTTAGAAGTTTGCTCAGCTTCGATCATACGCTCATTAATACCGATTGAAGTCTCTTTGGATTGATCAAGTGTGATAATCAGCTCTTCATCATTTAAGATATCATCAGAGGCTTCAGCTACTAATTTGAGAATCTTATCTTCAAGTTCTTTAAGTTGACGCTTGAAGTCAGAAAGCTGTACAATCAATTAATCTTTCTGTTACTCAAGTTCGGGTCGCTCGTTCTTTACCACCTCCACTAAGAGTTGATCCTCCAAGCCTTATGGTGTCACAGTAAAGTTGATTAAACAGACTTTAATACAGATTTCAGGCAAGTAATGAGGGTTTGCTAATTTTGTAGTGATAACGAATCGGAAATCATTGTTGTAAGGAACATACTGGTCACCTAATTTAATACACCATTAACCTTAGTTTTTCACAATAGACTTAATGAGTACCGGTTCCAAAGATGGGTCCAATTTCTCTTCAACATTTTCGAGAAGTACAGGGAAGCCCATTCTAATGGAGGTGTCAATGATGTTCAAGAACTTTGAATTGGAAAGCTTAATAACTTTGTGATTGTTTGCTTTCTCCATATTCTTCATCCACTTGTTGCCCTGAGATTGTGGATCAATAATTAAAGGCCATCTCTTGGACTATGTTGCAATGATACCATTAGAGATAGAAAGAGAATCGGCGGGTAAACCTTTAATCAGCCATTCTCTGATTGAAACGGGATCACCAAGTTAGTCTTGGATATCGAATCCATCGCTGAATTCAATACCATTTTCTTGCAAGTTTTGTTGCCAAGATTTGAGAAGGCGATTTCTGTAATCGTTAGTAAACGTTCCCACATAAGAGACGTAACCAGCGCAAAGAAGCATGTTGCCTGTCAAATTTTTAAGTTGGATTTCTAAGGAAGAAATAGCTTCTTACCAACGAATGGATTCATCATGGAGACCATTCACTAACTTTTCAGCTCTACCAAGCTGCACCTCAGTAGTTTCTTTTTGGGTGTTCAAATCCTCAAGGACTTAAAGAGAGTTACGATAGTTGCTCTACAACATGTTGATCTTGTCTCTAACAGCTTAAAGTCTAGCTTACTTCTGCTTAAGATCAGCATTGGCAGCATCGAGCTCTTTCTAAGCCCCAGCCAATTTCTTTTCTTTAGGCTCAACAACTTTTTTCACTTCCGCATATTTATCCATAGCAACCGCCCACATACAGATAGACTTACCCGCGACTGACTTCTTAGCAATTAAATCAGGCTGGAATCTTGCATCCTCTGTATACTTCTTCAACTTCTTGTGCAAGCGAGGGGGAATCTTATCTTTATCATAAGCTTGCAAAATTCGGATAAATTCGGCAGGATTGTTCATTAGTTATTTGGCACTGTCCCAACCAGTCTTTTTGTCTAATAAGACACAGACAGCGTCCATAACCAAAACGAGATCTTCTGGTGGTTTCGCGTAGTTCTTCATCTCACCAATATCACCCTTATCAAGTGTATCAAGGGCAGCGAGAGCCTTTTTCAAAGCAGGCATAGCTTCTGCAAGCACAGCTTCACAATCAGTCTTAATTGCGGAAACTTCATCGAAAATCTTTTTAGCAGCAGCTTCTTCGACTGCAGTGACCTTTTCGATTTCTGCGGCATCTTCAGTTTGTTTCTCAAGATCGACCACCATCTCTTGGGTGTCCTTTGACTTTTAATCGATAACTGGCATAAGTTCAATCAGTTTCTTTTTCAATTCGTCTACCATTACGTTTGTTTCCGCAAGACGAGTTGTACCGTTCTAATAACGAGTCATCTTATTAGGCACAATCACACGTTGTTTACCTAGAATCTCAGTGTAGGTCTTCAATAGATCTAGATAGGAAGTTGGTGTTGTGTAATTTCTTCTTCTCAGCTCATTAAAGAAGTCTTCTGAGGCATTCTTAACGCTCTAGTGGATAAACATACTGGCTTTAGATAAATTATCCAAAAGTTCTTTAATTCCAAGTCTATCATCATCTTTTGAGTAGGCTCTATGAGCGACCGAATAGAGAGCCTCTTCAGGCCAAGGATTAAAGACATCAATAGTACAGCAGTTGATGATGGATGGGAACTGTCTGCATCTGTTTCTGAACTGTTCACCAACAGGCGAGAAAGTCAGCACAATATGGAGACGATCTCTGCAAAGAGAAACAAAGTAAGCATAAATTTCATCTCTATTATTGCCTTTGTTCGCAGCTCTAGCTCTATCAGAGAGCTCATCACAAATATTAATCTTCTCATCTGGTGGGAATAAGTTAGGGATCTCACCAGAGTTGAGTAAGTTATTGATATCTTCTAAGAATGACTCAAAAACGATTTGTGTGTCTGAGAACAAGAATTACATTGTTTTGTCTTCTATACCGCAATCACGAAGCATCTTCTTAATATCTTCATACCATTCTTTTTGACGATAAGATTTGGTGATTTCGATAGTAAAAGTTGTGTAGGTATTGATGCTAGCACCTAGTCTTGCCATTGAGGAGCGACCGGAACCACCAACACCAACTAATAGTGCGTTACCTCTTGGTTGTCTCAGAATACGAGAAATTCTGGATAAATGTTGCACACAATCTTCGAAGAACACAAGATTCATTTGATTGTCAGCATCTGAATTATAGACCATAAGAAGTTCATCAAGTCTGGGGATAAGGTCTTGAGTTGCACTCAATTTAATGTATTTGCGGTCATTAGTTTCAAAATCGCCGAACATTACATTACTGTAGTCTTCAAGGTTCCATTCCATTTGGAGGAATCCTTCCATACTATCATGAGACATGTTGTTAAACTTATCTCTGTCTTTTTGGTCATTAAGACGATCTCTGAAAACTCTATACGTTTCATGCATGAAAAGCAGAACGAGATAGTCTTTGTCAGGGATATCGTTGTTGCTGCACATAAGCATACCTTGGATAACTTTTGACAAATCACGGAGGTTAAATGTGTACTAGGACTTTGTAGGAGTGGGCAAGAAATCTCTAATTGTGTTTTAATAGATTTCTACAGCTGACTTAACAACGAGATCAGCAAATGGTGCAAGACCGCCACCTTACTTAAGTTCTAAATTACCTCTCAGAATAGCTGTGAAAATAGATTTCATAGATTGTTGTGAAAGATCAGGCACCCAAATCATGTTAAAGTGTCTGAAGAGACGTGGAGTAACTGGATTACGACCACCACCAGGAGGTGCACAAGCAGCGATGAACTTGGTATCCTTGACATACTTGAAAAGAAGTTTCTTTACATCCCAGAAACCGTTTTAATCAATAGTTTGTCTAAGCAATTCACAAGGAGGTTACGCACCGTAAGTTTCAAGTTATGGCATGTTAATATCATCGATAAGGAAGACTTTGCGGGAGCCTCTGACTTTAGGAGCAAGCTCATTCTTACGTTTCTGGTCAAGATTGCCCTCGAAAGCATCTTGCAAGTTCCTGCAGGTAGTCTTACCAGAAAAGTTGACAAAAGCAGGATCGATTTTCTCGCTGTCAGCTTTCATCATGAAGTCTTTGGCAATAACTGACTTACCAACACCAGTTTCACCAGTCAACAACACATTGTAGTCGTTGTACACGAGTTATTTGAGCAGATACTTATACTTGACGGTATCATTGGTTGGCACAAGAATTTCGAAGAAAGATTCTTTCGGGTTGTAGTGGAACTTCTCAATTTGTTCTGAGAACGGCTGTAAACAGTGGTCACCATCAGCTGTAACTTTGAGACCGTACTCATAGACATCACCGTCGGGGAACTCAGGGAAAAACTCTTTAATTTCTCTCTTAACGAACTAAGAGAAAGTGTCACGAGAAGAATCATGCAAATTAGCACCGAGAGACCACACCACACAGAATGCAATATAGGTAAACATTGCTTTTTCTGGGTTAGGGCATTGATCTTTCTTGTCAAGCTGAATAACTTCCTTGTTCAAGTAAGTGCCAATCATGTTGAGAGTGGAAGAAACCAAGTTGCACACAGGTGAGTCAACAATTTGCTTGCACTTTCTGCTGATAAGGTTAAGGGTCTTCTCAATGAGTGGGTAAAGAATATCACAGATCTTCGTCAAATAAGGTTCGATGATAATCTTCTTCAGATCTTTTTCTTTGAAAGTTGGGTCAGCTTTCTATTCATCAGTAGGCTTTGGTGGTTCAGCCATGTTCTCTTTCCAAGAATCCACTAAGACTTTCCAGCCTAAATGAACTGGCTCCAAATATACCATACCACAACGAGAGACAGTGGCAGGCGAAGCTACCCTCAAATCATTTACTTCGAACATCATGGTGCAAGTTTCTGGCATTTTAATACGTTGACCATTGTTCAAACACAACATCTTATTATCGTCAAGCACAGTGTTCATGTTTTCAATCCAAAGAGCGTCGACAGGACCATCGAAGCAGATCCATCTCTTCCATTCAGCTTCTTTTGTTTCAAGAGCTTATACAGCTTCTTTTACAAGATGAGAAACAACACCTTCTGTCCATTCATTCGTGAACTAGTTGACTTCACCATAAAGTTCACCCATAGTTACAGCCTTAGGGTTAAGTTGAGAGATCTTCACATTTCTGTACCATGCATCAGCTTCTTAGTCTGACTTTCCGAGAGAGGAGAGAGCTTTACCAAGGATGAAAGCTACAGTTGATTTTCCAGTACCAGTCGTTCCTACCAACATGTTTCCATGACGAACAGTCATTGTTTCAAGTAACTGAATAATCTTGGTGATGTATTCTGCTCTAGTTTGCAGATTTTAATTACGCAATTCAGTTTTGATTTGTTGTTCTAATAGACCATAGTCGATGAAAGGTACCACAACTGATGGGAACAAATCTTTAATAATACCTCTGAATAGTGGAAGATCCTACTCCAAAAATTTGGGTACATTTGAATCTCTCATAGCTCTAATGAGTAAGATGTCTTCAGGGACAGTATCATCCTTTCTTCTCAACTTACCAGCCATCACAAGCACAGACTTCACAGCACGCATACCGAAGTCATAATGATCTTGTTTTGAGAGCTGTTCTGATGAGAGCGAGTAAAGCTTAACCATTTTCTTTGAGAGGGGAAGAGCAGTTTCAAAACCTTCGGAATACAACATAATTTCTGCAATAAGTCTGTAGTCAGGAATCATCATAGCCATTGGTCTGAAGAGAGCCTTCAAGTTATCTGGAAGCTCAGTTCTACCAGCATAACCTGGATTCATTGTGATAAATGTACCCACTCTAAGATTAAGAGGAATTTCTTTGCCTTCAAAGTTAAATACTGAAAGTCTAGCACGGACAGCAGATTGAATAGTCAAAATCTACTGAGCAATCACAGACAATACTTCGATATCAATACGGTTAAACTCATCGAAGCAGGACCAGGCACCACCAGCAGAAAGACCAGTGAAGAAACGGGACATCATCTTAACATCGAGACCATCAGAGCAATTAAACACTACGCATTGCACAGCGAGAGCTTTAGCCAAATCTTTTGTGGTCTCCGTCTTACCTGTACCGGCTGGACCTGCCGGGTTTCCACCAAAATTGAGATGAAGAGCACCAGTCAAAGTCATATAACATTGATCGGTTAGTGGAGTAATAACAAGACGAGGACCATTACCCAAGTATTCGTAACCATATCTGAATCTAGTAATAGTTTGCTTGGCGAAGCAGTCAAAATCAACATCCTCACCTTTGTACTTTTCACCATCGGTCTCTTGAATCTCTTCCCAATAGTATCTGAGTTACTAAGTCCAAGGGAAATCATTAATGTTCTCTACTCTTGCAGCAATCATGTTCTTAACGACTTCCCAATTGTGTACATCCAAAACAATTAGGGCGCCCATACATGATCTATTGAGAGGTGTTAATTTGCCTCTAACAAGTTTAATCATGTTCTTTAGCTGCTTATCAGAGAAATCACAGAACTCTTTCAAAGCTTAAGAATTCTTGCCAGACATAATCTCATAAATAGCGGCTTCACATCCTCGAGTCCACATAATCATGTCAACGGTGAGAATAGGTTAAGAACAGCAATGGAATAACCACTCAGCACGTTCAAGGCCATTCTCTGGGTAGGTCTTTACAGCATACTTAGTAGTATCATAAAGAGATTAGATCATCATTTCTTGAATGTCGTTCATCCAGAACTCAACATTACCTTCGGCTTTGACGATGCCAGTCCAACCAACATATTCATTTTCGGGGGAAGTCATACCAGTAATTGTTTTTGAGTTAGGCTCATCAGTGAACTTAACTCTCTTCATTGCATCAAAGCAGGAAATTAAGTAGGGTTAGACAGCTTGTACATTCCTGGTGTTCGACAAAATCTCCAACATTTCGTCATTAGACAAGAAATAGAATCTCGGGAAAGCAGCTCTCTTTGTTCCTAAGTACTCCTCAAGACACTTTTGAATATCATCAAATCTCTTGTTGTTATCTTGGAATTTACGAAGACCAACTTGCACTTCAAAATCTGCGGCAAAGTCAAGAGCTTTGGGTGCCTTTTTAGCACGAGACATATGTTCTTTCCACTGTTTATCGACCATTTAGAAAGACTTTGCCTCAGCAGGTAGCTGTTTGATGATATCTTCAGCATTGAAAATATTTTCTAAATACATCCACTGCTTTTAGAACTTAAGCCATTCATCAATCAATTCTGAAAGATAAATCAATTTACGCTCCATAGTTTCAACATCAGACTTGATTTCTGTTACGAATTTAGAGCCCATCATAGTTGAAACAGTCATGGTATCATCTTCAAGAGCTGTGACAAGATCCTCAATATCAGCGATGATGTAACGTTCTTTTTGGTCGCGATAACCCACAACTGTGAAGTTAATTTCTTCCCAACGTTACTTTACGCCAATCATCGTGTTTTAAATTTACATTTCACCGTTCGCACAACCTGCAATATCATCAATTTCATCCGCATAATCTAAAGCGTTGTGATTTTCAATCAGTTCATTGAGTACAATCTAGTTATTGAGATCATGAGGCGGAGAAGTATCAAGGACAGCATAAACCTTGTGCCAGTGGCGTTCCATCAATGCCTTTTGACCAAGAGCTTAGATAAGTTGTTTGTGCCCATCAACAATCTTAACTTCCTTCGTTAGCTCATCAAGCACCTCATCAGACTCATCCTTCGCCATCTTCATCTTCATCTCCATATTTTGTTTCATGAAGATACCCACTTACTTCACGATTTCTTCTTGGTTTTGATCCTTCCAGTTCTCATAGTACCAACCCTTCTTTAAGTCAACAAATTTTGACCAGTTGTTCCAGATTTTGAACCTGCGATTGTATTTAGTTTCAAATTCTTAAATTTCTTTGATTTGGTAAGTATCGGCTTTCAGAGTTTCTTCAAAGTCTCTGAACTCATTGATCTTTGACATAGTTGCTTCGAACTTTGCTTACAAACGTGTAAGCTCAGTAAGAGCCTCCTTGTGAGGAGTAGTCTTGGACATCAAAGTCTCGCTTTCGATTTTGCTGATGTACTCAACAACCTTCTTTTGCTCATCACTGATGACTTCAGTCAAAGAGGTCATGTTTTCATCTCTATTCTGCTTGGCAGTTTCTTCAGCCTCCTTAAGGAGAACTTCCATGCCTGCGAGCTCGTCAGTAAGAGCATCAATCTTGCCCTGCAAGTTTGAGATCTTGGTTTAGTTTTGGTAAGCATTGTCATCTTTAACTCTGTATTTACCAAGCACTGACTTCATATCTTCGAGCTTCTTCTTCTTTTCGCAAAGTTCTTCGAAAAGTTTCTTTGAGGCTTGCAGTTTGTTAACGAAGTCAACATACGAGTTCAAGTTCGTGATTGGCTTTTTCAAGTCTTCCTTCATTTGAGCAAGCTACCTGTTGATTTCACGATCGGTGGAGGTAGCCATTTCATGAAGCATGTTGCGGAGATTTTCTTACTCTTTCTTTATGCGACCACGGAGTTTGTCAGTTAATTTACGACCACTAGCAGTAAAGAGACCTTGTTTCTCTTCATTTTTGATCTTGTTTAACTGAACGTCCCACTTCTAGAGCTGATCAAACTGTTTCTTAACTTCTTCGAGGTCATGGTTTGACTTGGCTTTGAAGTCTTCGAAGGAGAAAGTTTGATCGAACTGGTGGATATCACGGCAGTTTTTGTAAGACTTGGTTCTTTCTTCAATGTTAGCAAAGTCTTTTTAGATGTGCTCGGTGATCTGCTCCCTTATGTCTTTGTAGTTTTCAGACTCATCAATAATATTTTTGAAGCGAGGACCTGAGTCTGAAATGAGGCCGGAAATGAAGACGTGGAAATCGCTGTAGTTAATGACACGTTGAATTTCAGAGGTGACATCTTGCATGTCCTCAATGAGCTTGTTAAGATTGTTTTCAATGTCAATCTTAGTAGGCTCATACTTAATACCGTCATCATTAGATTAGTCAAAGCCAACAACAGTTTGCAAGCAGTACTTACGGTCAGCCCGATCCATCTCAGTCAAGATCAACATAGCACTTTCAAGATTAATGCGAACCTAACTTTCAACAACCATGTAGTCAGTCAACCGGATGAAAGTGCCCAAGTGGTTGTAATTGGTCCAGGCAAGCTTAATGACTCGGTTCTTTAAATCATCCTCCATCTTTTACAAGACCATTGACTTGTTCTTGTTTGCTTGTCCGATCTTTGAGTTCTCAAGATCTTCAGCATCAGAAATAGTTCTTGAGTCACTCACGTTGGAGACGAGCACAGTTAATTTTTTCAAAATGTCTTCAACTTTATCGTTGTAGATTCCTTTCGCTGAGTTGCGCTCTTTTGCTTGTTCAGCGTTGTACTCCTCGATGTCGTAGTTCTTTTGGTGGTTGAACGTCGCAAATGTTTTCTTTTGTTGCATCTCTTGCAACAGACGGATAATGTCGAGGTGAGTCGGTTGGTAGTCAGGTCTGGCCTGGATAAGGCTTTAAGACAATTATAGTCTTGTTTTTTAGAAAGAGCGGTATCTCACGTTACCCTTCCAAAGAGAGAAGACTTTGGTGATTAGGTAGTATTTAAAGAACTTCATACTCGTGAGTACGCTAAACATCGTAGATTGTTGCATCCATTCCGAAAGAGTTAAGAACTCTGTGGGTGCATTGTGTTTCTTTTCACCAGCTTTGCGGCGAATTCGAGGATTTTGCACCAAGACAACACCTTGGGCAGAGATGCAGTAGTATTCATTGTTCAAATGCTTCTCATTTTCCTCAACAACCAAGTCGTAGGGTGCGTACTTGGCAGGACCGACAGGGCGTCTATTGCAATTCAAAAACTTGACTGGCATGTTGGTACCATGTTTTGCAAAGAACGAAATAGCCTGGTCTCCGGTCTTGATCGCCTGGACAATATGCCATGATTATGTGCCAGCGCGGATGAAATTAGCCTTCCTCAACTCGGTAGTCTAGTTGGAAGTGGTACCCTCAGTGTTGATGATAGCTTCAAAACCATCATAGGTTAATTCATCGTCTTGCCCGCCTTCTGGAACAGTGTCCATTTGCTCTTCCTCATCATCATACTCTTCTTCGTTGTATTGGGGAACCTCACGAGGGTGGGGAATCTCTTCCATCCCGTACTCACCCATAGCCTCTTCCATAATTTCTTGCATGCGGCTTTCCTCTGACCGAAGAGGCTTGAGTTAAGTCGCATTGATAACGCCCGGACTTGTCTTGGGCGTCTGGTTGGTCAGTACGGGAAGAGTGTACTCAGCGAGTTCCTGATTAGCATCGAAGCTGTATAACGACTTGTAGTAACTTTTGTCGGAGCGTTGCGCCTGCGACACCCCGGCAGCGAATACGTTTGTTTATCCCAACAATTTCGAACGCTTGTTCTAGTTGCT
>Ga0206692_1677434_pt1 | contig 11503 bp, 9 predicted proteins | sample M240m12015metaT_FD_159670 | JGI IMG/M metagenome (GOLD analysis project Ga0206692, IMG submission 159670) | Metatranscriptome of ammonia-oxidizing marine archaeal communities from Monterey Bay, California, United States - M2 40m 12015... | ecosystem: Environmental > Aquatic > Marine > Intertidal... | reverse complement strand
TGAATACATGCCACAAAACCAAGGTGCGTCATTCTAACAAAAGAGCGTGTGTCACGAATCTTCGGGACCCAACGACTCGAATCAGTATGGCTCCTCTGCGAATGACCTCGCCGAGGGATAGCCCTCAGCCGCAAATCCACTTAAGCGCGGCGAAAGCCTCACGCGTCATTTCAACGCGTTGACTAAAAAGAACGCCATCTCATGGGCTCGTACTCCGGTCGGATCCATCTTTGAGTTGGCTTTGCCCATCCTCCTGATGTTATCTATTGTCTGGGTGCGCACTATGATCACTCCTGACTACCTCGACAGTTACGACATATCAAGCATGAAGAAAGCCTTCTATCCCACCTCCCAGCTGAACGAGCAGGGCGAATGGTAGATGAACTTTAACTCCATGTCTGCCCAGTCCGACGATGTCGCTGACTTCATGAAGTACTCCGATGTATGGCCTGGAGCCTACTTCAGATCAAGAGGTGCCGGTGCGGGCGCTAACCTGTTGAAGGAACTTACTGTCTTCCAACAAAAGTCCCCCTTCTTCTTCGCTCCTCCTCACTGCATCCAACGTGACAAGATGCCCTACTCCTCGCCCATTATCGGCTACGTGCAGTCCGACAGCTAAATCCAGGCCGATGTTATTGAGCAGCTCTCTTTGTTGTTCAAGAACTAGCGCGAAATGCTCGCCATGTTAGGATCAATTGCTGCCGAAGGTGCTGCTCAAGACCCCGAGGCTGAGGCCCGCATGAACCTTGCCATTGCTAAGTTTATTGGTATTGACTTCATTACCAAGTCTATCCTTATGGACCAAGGCTTCGATGAGGTCGCTGCCGCTAATATGGCCAATGCTCTCCTCAACAGTGAGGAAGGCGGTGAATAAACTCAAATCGGTGTACTCACTTCCCTTGGCCTTTCTGAGGAGCAAGCTGCTCAAGTTTCTGCCCTTTTCCGGATCTAATCTGAGGGCCTCGACTTGGCTGCTCTTCAAGAATTCGGTCTCCTCAACTCCAATGACCTTGACGACACCAAGAAGGCTGCTATCCAGTACGTTCTCGCTGCCTCTCAGGAGTCTACCTCTGATGCTGATGCCTCTGGCTTCGACCTCTCTGCCCTCAACTAGATGGGTCTTTTCGATAGCCTGACCTTAACCGGTGCTTAGAGACAGAGCTTGAACACTATTATTGCCCTTTCTGAGGGTCAAGTTGATGCTTCAACTATTCAGAGTTCACTATTTTCTGAGCTCGGTTTGTCATCTGAACAAGCTGATAAACTCGCCAAGGCTTTCGCTAAAAAATCAACCGAAGGATTCTCAATTGACCTTATCCGCGATGCCGGTCTCGTCGAAGCACTTAACCTCAACGAACAACAGGCTAAAATCTTTAACGTCATCATGCAAAACTACGGAAAGAAAATTACCTACTAAAATCTGATCGATTCAGATTTGCTTTCTTTGCTCGGCCTCTCTGAACAGGAAACCCTTGCTATCTCCGCTTTTGTTGGCCTTAAGGACAAAACTCTTTCCCTCCAGGACATCAAGGACACCGGCATGCTTGCTGCCCTTGAGAAGAATGGTCAAGGTGAGCTCCTCTCCGAGGTGATCGCCCTTGCCAGCGGCCAAATCAGCGCTGCCAACTGGGAAGACTCCACCCTCCTCAAGTCTCTCGACCTCTCCACCGAACAACTCGGTGCTGTCTCCCTCGTCATGGATGTTTCTCAGAACGGCCTTACCTTCACCACTGGTAAGATCGAGGCTCTTTTGGTTGGTCAAGGTGTCACTCCCGCCAAGGCCAAGACCGCCGCTGGCCTCATTGACCTCCAGTTCAAGCAAGGTGACTACTCTTTCGACGAAATCAAGGCTACTGGTGTGTTCGACGACCTCGACTTGACCCCCGAGCAGATGGAGATGATCAAGGCCGCCGCTGCCCTCGCTCCCTCCGCCAAGAACGGCCAAGTCGACGCTGCCACCCAACTCCAGTCCCTCATGGCCCTCACCGAATTGCCCCTCATGAAGGACGGCACCACCCTCGGTGACCAAGTCGCCAACATCCTTCCTGCTCTTCTTTAGTCGACCTCTGGTGCTAACGCTGACCAGTCGAGCCAGCTCGGCCTCCTCAACTTCTTGATGACCGTGCAAAAGCAAAACGCTGCCAATGTTGCCAGCGGTGAGAAGGGAGACCTTATGAGCCTTCTTTTGCCCGCTCTTATTGAGCAATACAAGATGTCTCAGACTGTTCCCGCTACCTCTAACGGTGGCCGTCGCCTCTCTGCTGAACAAGTTGACTTCGCCAAGCTCCAAGAGATCTTCGCCAGCGAAAACTTCCAAGCTACCGCCCTTGAGCACTTGAACGACCCCTCCTTGCACGAATCTCTCGCTTCCAACATGGACTAGACTCCCAAGAAAGCTCGCTACCACGACGTCGTCATTGAGATGCACATCGAGATGCCCGAGGAACTCGAGGAAGACTTGATGGCCGTGCTCAACCACGGTGGTCTCTCAGCTGAGAAGAGCGAGGCTGTTGCTCTTTTGCTCGTGCACGCTCCTCTCTCCGAGAACCCTCACATTGCCAACCACCTCGGTTTTGCTGACAAGCCTGAACTCCTCAGAGAGGTTACTGAAGGCCGTCAAGCTGGCAACCTTCCCCTCAAGTTCTTCGGTCTTTCCGCCGACGGTCGTCGCCTCCAATCTTCAGGTGGTTCTTCCCAGTCCGGCAATGGTCCCTCCACTCAACTCGTCGTTATGGGCTTCATGAACAAGGTGTTAGGTGCCTTGACCTCTGACTTCCAGCACGCTTTGAACAACACCGGTTTCTTCACCTTGGGCCAGGCCATCACCATCCGTGACATCGTTGTGAACATTTGGTCTGATGATGGTAAGTCATTCTTGGCCTACCCCGATGATGCCTCATGGTCCGCTGCCTCTGGCATTCCCATCAGCATGTGCGGAATCATCAGAGCCATGAAGAACAACGTGCCTACCGCTGAGTACCAGCTGAACTTCGTCCAGGACATCAACTTGATGGACCCTACCCAGAGACAACTCTGGACTAAGACCGCTCTCCAACTCTCCGAAGCCGCCATCAAAGACAAGCGCTACGAACTTTTGAGATTCGGTGCCACCCGTGCCCAGGTTGACGCTCTCTACGACTTCATCTACAAGAACCAAACCGTGAGCCCCGCCGTCTACCTCCCCGCTGTGGTTGACCTCGTTGCTCAAGGTTTTGTCTTATCTGGCAACAACCCCTACTTCAACGCGACCACTCCTCAGATGGGTATCGCTTTGGCTGCCATCTTCAAGGACTCCATTGCCAACGGCACCGATATCGATGTCGCCATTGAGGAACTCAAGAGAGCTGATGCTTCCAACACCACTATCCAGCTTTTGACTGGACTTAGCTGGTACCTCGACAAGGTTTTCCCCTCGGTTAAGGATTACCTTGAGTATGGAAATGTCACCACCCAAACCATCATTGGTCTTCACATCAACATTTCCAATGAGCTTGCTCCTATCCTCGTTGCTAACCACTCTGACGTGCTCAGATTCGTCGGCCTTAAGGAAGCCCAAACCGAAGTTCTCTTCTACTACCTTGGCTACAACAACGAAACCCTTCCTCTCACCAAGGCCCTCGCTGAGACCCTCAACATGCCCGAGCAGAACACCGCCTTCACCGGCCAACTCCTCAAGGCTTTGACCACTCCTCAGAACAATTTCACGGAATCCACGGAGATGCTTGACAAGTTCGGTTTGACTCCTACTCAGTTCATTGTGTGTCGCGGTATGCTCTTTGCAGCGGCTGAGGCGTACCTTGAGATGCAGGCAGGCATGTTGACCAACAAGACTGTCTACCCGGACCCCGGATGGTGGACCTACGCCACTCTCGGCTACCGCAACCCTGACGTCGACTTCCTCCTCGGTCAGTACCGTCCCCAGGCCACCGTCAAGCAGGTCATGGGCTACGAGCGCGGCTACAACCTCGTTGGTCTCCCCTTCGGCAAGGCTGTCGCTGACACCCAACTCATCTCTCAACAGCAGGGCCTCGTCATGCAAGAGATGGTCTACTCATACTCCACTGGCAACGTTAAATAACTCGCCAATGTGCTCGGCATTTCTGAAACTACCGCTCAGCTTTTGTACTTGGTATCCCAAGGACAATTCCGTGAGCTTCACGAATTGCTATTCACCAACAGCGGACATCAGCTCGTGCTTAAGGTCGACGCTGATGGTGTGCCCGTTGCCGACATGAACGCAACCATTGCCACTATTCTCTTCCGTGAGATGGGCATTGACGCTCAGAACGCTCGCTACTACGGTGGTGCTTCTGCCGGTGAGATCAACTACGAATTCGTTGGACTCAACGATGAAGAGGCTCGCCTCGTTCAGAAACTCGCTGCTGGCCAATTGGACATCCCTGCTCTTTCTAAAAAGGGCAAGCTTACCCAACCCCAAAGCCAGTCTGTTGCTGCCATCTCCGGCTTCAACAACGACTCGGTCAGCGAGATCTGGCTCCAGATGCAACTCTGGAACAACCAGGGCATCTCACCTGAGGACCTCCAGTCCCGTCTTGACACTCTCAACGGTGGCCGTCTCCTCAAGGAATCCAACCTCACTCCCGAGCAAATCCAGTTCATCGACATTGTCGCTTCAATTGCCTCAGGCTCCGCCCCCATCTCTGACCTCACCAACAGCACCATGCTCGAGTTGATTGGCTTGAACTCCGAGCAGGTTAACCTCGTTCAGGCTGCCGTTGAAGCTCGTGACTCTGGTCTTAAGGACGCGAGCCGCTCCAAACTTTTCTCGGCCATGCAACTTACCACCTCTCAACAGGCCAAGCTCGGTCTCGCCATCGACCTCAAGAAGGGCTCCCTCGACTTCAAAACTCTTGAAGGATCCCAGTATCTCAACTCCCTCAACATGACCAAAGATCAGATTGAGGCTTTCGGTGAAGTTCTCCAGATCTCCAAGGGCGACTACGACTCTCCTCTTGATGAGTCTGAGCTCGCCACCAAGTTCGGCATCAACGTCTCTGACGTCCAAGTTTTGACTGAGGCTCGCATCTTCGAGGAAACCCTTGACATCTCCAAGCTCGAAGGTACCAAGTTGGCTGAAATCATGGGCATCAGCAACCAACAGATCAAACAGCTCGTTTCCATCCAGCAGGCCGACTTCGAAGGCATGAAGGAGTCTGGCGTCTTCAAGCAAATCGGTTTCGGCCGTGAGCAAGAAGTCATCGAAGGACTCTTCCAGGCCATGGCCAAGGACGATCTCCAGAAGAACTTGCTCGAGACTGTCTCTGCTGTCTACGCGGCTCACTCTCTCTACAGCGACAAGATGTCCAACATCGAGGACATGAAGACCACCAACCCCCTCGCTGCTCTTGTCAACGCTGGGCTTACCGAAAACAACTCAGGTCTCTCGCAGGAACAGATCAACGCTGTCTCGCTTTTGATTGACTTGGCTACTGGTAACAAGAAGGCTAACCAGATTGGTCTCGACGACTACCAGAGCATCCTTGAGTCCCAAGGCCTCGGCCAAGACCAAATCAAGCAAATCGAGCTCCTCCAGAAACTCTCTGGTGGCGACTTCAACTACGACACTCTCGAAGAAGCTGGCGTTTTCAAGACTCTTGGTCTCAACTCCGACCAGATCCAGAAATTGCAGATCGCCTACGACTTGATGGAACAACCTATCACTTTCGCTTCTATTGCTGAAAGCGGCATGCTTGACAACTCTGCTATGCAAAAGAACGGTGCTCTCGACATGATGATTCAATTCGAGTCTGACAACCTTAGCGGTTCCTCCGCTATCAAGAACATGGGCGAGATCCTCGGACTCACCGAAGAACAATTGAGCCAGATCGAAGGTCTTTACGACATCGATGGCGCTAAAGGCATCACTGTTGCCCAGCTCGAGCAACTCGCTGCTATTGTTGGATTCACCCTCACCTCTGAGCAACTCCGCGTGCTCTCCGCTCTCGAGAAGCTCCCCAAGGGCGTCACCGTCACCTACGTCGACCTCGTCGACTCTGGTCTCTTCGAAGCTATTGGCCTCTCTGAGACTGAAAAGATGACCCTCGAACGCGTCATGCTCGAGACCCAATCTGGTAAGAAGATCAACTTCGCTACCCTCAAGGCTGCTGGCCTCATTGACTCCCTCGATGAACAACAGCTCAAGAACATCGAAGTTGCCATGAAGGTCCAGGAAGAACACCCCGAACTTTTCAACAACGTCATCGCCTCCAATGGATTCATGGGCAAGGCTGAGGTTGAGGCTGCTATCATGGCTGAGCTCTCCTCTGACGAGTACACCTACCTCTTCTACGACATGAGACTTCTCGGTCGCCACTACTCGAACTACCTCGAGAAGGAAGGCGCCTCTGAATTCGGCAACTTCAAGCTCCAAGCTTTCGAATCCAAGGAAGCTATGGGCGAATACTACTCTCACCCCGACAACGGCTACGTCATGGACGGCCTTTGCTTCGGTTTCGAGATCAAGGAGGAAGGAGAAAACTTCCAGCTCGAAATTATGGGCAACGACTTCAAACCCGAGGAAATGGCCATGTTGCCCATCCAGGCTAAGGAAGCTGCTGAGGTTTCACAAGCTGTTCCCCAAGTTGTTCCCTTCGGCCAATACGCCATGGACGGTTTCTCCCACATGCAATCTCTCGTTGCTAACACTATCCTCAAGCGCAAGACTGGTAAGAACGACGCTTCCATCACCTCAGTTCTTTCTCCTTTCAAGAACGACGGCGTCTGGGTTGATACTTTCAACACGATTATGGGCAAGTGCATCCACTTCGCCTGCGTGCTCGCCTTCGTGCCTCTCGTTTTCCGTCAGGTTTACCGCGTTGTGTCTGAGAAAGAAACCCGTGCTAAGGAAGTTATGCTCATGATGGGCCTCGACGCTCGCGTCTACTGGTTCTCATGGTTCTTCTGGTGGACTATCAACAACATCTTCATCTCTTGCTCCATGGCTGCTGTCCTCAAGTACGGTGGTGCCTTCGACAACTGCGACTACATTGTGCTTTTCGCTCTCTTCTTCGTCTACGGCCAGTCCCTCTTCTCTTACATGCTCGTCGCCCAGTCCTTGTTCTTCAAGTCCCTCCAAGCCTCCCTTGTGAGCACCTTGATGTACTTCGGCACGGCCACCACCCAATTCTTGATCAACCCCTTCGGCGTTCCCAGAATCAACAAGTTGATCCTCTCCACCGCTTTCCCCCCCGTTGCCTTCTGCGAAGGTCTCTTCGCCATGGTCAAGTTCGAGGGCAGCATCGGCGCCACTGTTGAGACCATGGACATGGCTTTCAACAAGATCTCCATCCAGGACTCCCTCATCTGCATGACTGTTGGTGGAATCTACCTCTTCGTCCTCGGTGTCATCCTCGAGAAGATGAGCCCCAAGGAGTTCGGACAATCATTCGACTTCACCGCCATTTGCAAGAATAAGAAAGTTTACGCTCAATCTGCCGAAGAAAAGCAGAGAGTGCAAAACGGTGACTGGCAGACCCGCTACATGGACGGCCAGAACGTTGAGACCGTGACCAACGTGCTCGAAGCTAAAGAAAACCAAAAGAAAATGCTCATGATTGAGGACCTTTTCAAGACCTACTCCAACGGCCACAAGGCTCTCAACGGTATCAACCTCAAGATCTACGAAGACCAAATCTTCGCTCTCCTCGGTCAAAACGGTGCCGGCAAGACCACCTTCTTCTCTATCCTCTCCGGCCTCTACCAACCTTCCCGCGGCAATGGTGAATGCCTTGGCAACGACCTTTTCAACAACATGAACGCTGTCCGCAGATACATGGGTGTGTGCCCTCAATTCGATGTTATGTTCGAACTTTTGACTGTTGAGGAACACCTCGACTTCTTCTATGAACTCAAGCTCGCTAACACTGACAAGAAGGTCAAGAAGACCGAAATTCAGAAATTGATGACCGATGCTGGCGTTATTGAGAAGAAAGCTGCTCTCGTTTCCCACCTTTCCGGTGGCAACCGCAGAAAGGTCTCTGTTTGCGTCGCTCTTTGCGGCAACAGCAAGTTCGTCCTCCTTGATGAACCTACCTCCGGTATGGACCTCGGTGCTCGTCGCCGCATGTGGAACATGCTCCGCGAATACCGCCGCAACAGAATTGTCCTCCTCACCACCCACTACATGGACGAGGCTGACGTTCTCGGTGACCGCATTGGTATTATGTCCGAAGGTCAACTCACTTGCCTCGGATCCTCAATGTTCTTGAAGAAGCGTTTCGGTAAGGGTTACAAGATCTTTATCCAGAAGCAGCACGACAACCACAACTCTTCCGAACTCCTCAAGTACTTCCACGCTAAACTCGGCCAAGACGTCGCCGTGCAATCGGACGGCTACAGCGAATTAGCCTTCCACGTGCCCCAGTACCACTCTGACAAGCTCTCCGGCTTCCTCTCCCAGCTCGACCAAGCCAAGGACCTCCTCGGCATCAAGTCCTACGGCATCGCCGTTCCCACTCTCGAAGATGTATTCTTCGCTGTGAAGGAGCACAAGGACGCCGTTGACGCTGTTGCTGAATCGCCCAAGAACAACAACAACGCTTCTGGAAAATTCCAAAGCAAGCGCCGCAACCGCAAGCCTATTACCGAGGCTGTCAACCAAGAGATGGTTGTGTTCAACGAACGCAACATTGACGACCTCGAGATGAGCAAGGAGAAATCTATCTATGCTTTGAGCCCCTACGAAAAGAGTGAAGAGCTCAAGACCGTCTCTTCCAAGAAGGTTGTCGGCACCTCCAAATCTTTCTGGGAAGACTTCAAGGGCGTTTTCTTCAAGCGCGCCGTCGTGTACCAAAAGGACCCTAAGCGCTTCTTCCAACAGAGCATCCTCCCCGCTGCCCTCTTCATTGTCGGCTTCTACGTCTGCCAAGGTGCCTACCAACACGCTACTGAACCCGCTATCCAGACCGAATCCCGCCTCCCTCTCCCCCAGAAGCTTTTGTTCAACCCTACTCCTATGGTTGGACCTCAGGACTCCGTCTCTGACCTCATTGAGGGCCTTGATTAGACCGCTTTCAACTTCCAATTCGCTGAAGACTGGACCTCTGCTATGACCCAATACAAGTACTCCGAAGAGATCTCTGGTCTCGCTTTAGAAAAGAAAAACGTGCACGAACCCAACGTGTACGGCTCTTTCTTGGTCTACGAGGCTGACAAGGCCGCTGCCCAGTACAAGTTCATCACCTACGTCAACACTACCTCCCAGGATGCCGCCGGCCTCTTCCCTCAATTCATGTATCAGTCCATCCTCCGTGACGCTCTTTCCAACGAAGATCTTGAATACAACGTGAAGATCTCTCCTCTTCCCCGCGCTAAGATTGTTGGCTACTCTGAAGATAGCTACTCTGCCCTCGGTGTCATCTACACCACCGCTGTTGTCTACGCCTTGGTGCTTTCCAACATCGTTTCTTACTTGGTCATTGAGCGCACTAGCGGCCTCAAGTTGCTCCAAGTGATCTCCGGAATGCAACTCAGTTCCTACTGGTGCGCCAACTTCTTGATGGACTTCCTCAAGATGCAGCCCCTCATCTGGTCCACCATCTTGGTGTTCCAGGCCTGGAACCTCGAGTACGAAGCCGCCTGGTTGACATACTTGCTCTTCCCCTTCGCCGTGCTTCCCTTCACCTACGTGACCAGCTTGCTCTTCTCCACGGACAACAGCGCTCAGTCATACACCATGTTCTTCAACTTCCTCATAATTAGCACCATCTCTGTGTTCGTATACGCCTTCCGTGGCACTCCTCAGTTGGAGCAAACCGGTGACAACTTGAACATGATCTTCAAGACTGTTCCTACCTACGGCGTAGCAAGCTCAGTCTTCATTGACGCCCTCGGTGGCACCCTCTCCAAGCTCCGTGAGTGGAGTGGCGAGGATGGCACTGGCGGAGCTCTTGACCCCGAGGTCTGGGCTCTCCAGAACGTGACCATGGACGTTATCACTTCCCTCGCTCACTTCTTCCTTTGGAGCACCGTTTTGGTCTGCATGGAGAAGTACTCCATGAGGTCCATTGGCAGCAAGGGCGCCAACCCTGGCCGTGCTAACAGACAAGACTCCAAGATCGAAGTCGATGTTCTCGCTGAAGAACACCGCGTTGAGGAGTCTGCTCGTGACGTCCTCCAGGTCAAGGGCATGCGCAAGGAATACACCATGCGCCGCAGACAAGGAAAGTGCAGCGAACGCCTCCGTTTGGAGACCTGCACCGCTGTCTCTGACCTCTCCTTCGGCGTTGCCAAGGGTGAGACCCTCGCTTTGCTCGGTGTCAACGGCGCCGGCAAGACCACCACTTTCAAGAGCTTGACCAACGAAGTGCAACCCACCTACGGACAAGTCCAAATCGGTGGCTACGAAGTGTCAAAGAACTTCGACATCGTGAAGCGCATGATCGGCTACTGCCCATAATACACCAAACTCGTCGGTGAGATGTCTGTTGAGCAGACCCTCTGGTACTTCGCTACCATTAGAGGTGTTGAGCGCAGCGAACGCCAAGCCCTTGTTGAGGACGTCATCAGCGACCTCGGCCTCCAGACTCACCGCCACAAGCAGATCCGCAACTTGAGCGGTGGCAACCAGCGCAAGGTCAGCTTCGGTATTGCCGTCATGGGCAACCCCGACGTCATTTTGCTCGACGAACCCTCCGCTGGTGTTGACCCCGACAGCCGTCGCTACCTCCAGGCTCAGGTCCGCAGAATTAGCGCCCAAAAAACCTCCGCCATCGTGCTCACTTCCCACTCGATGGAAGAGGCCGAGGCCGTGTCCTCCAAGATGGGCATCATGGTCCAGGGCGGCCAGTTCAAGTGCTTCGGCAGCGCCTAGCACATCCGCAGCAAGTTCATGACTGGCTTCGTCGTCGAAATCAAAATCAGCAACTTGGAGCAAGAAGAAATCGAAGCCCACCAATAGAAATTCATGCGCGACGGCACCCTCATGCACGAAGAAATCTCCTGGCTCTCAGAAGAGCTTAAGGACAGCCTGCAGGCCGTAACCCTCACCGACGTTCAAGACGAGCAGGCCGAGCGTGACCTCATTCAATCACTCCACGTGCAAGTCAGCCAGTTGCAATGCATCTAGGCACTCGCTCAACAGTTCCCCCGCGTTGAGCAACTCGAACGCTTCGACAACTGGATTAAGTTGCGCGTTCCAGTCGAACCAGTAACGCAAGAATAGGCCACGAAGTCTAACCATCGCGTGAAGATCATGAAGAACATGAGCAAGAAGGAGTCGAACAAAGCTTCGGCCAGCACCATTTTCCAGCTCATGGAAGAAAAGAAACAAGAGATCGGCTCTTTGGACTACTCAGTGACACAGACTACTCTTGAGTAGATTTTCCAGGCCGTTGTACGTTTAGATGAAAATTCAGGACAAGAAGGCATGGCATACGAATGCCGCGATGGAAAGCTGTTCGAAGCGAAATGAATAAAAGCGCATCAGTTCATAAATGTATTCGAAGCCAAGCGATTATTCAAATTTACTTAATAATGATCAAAC
>Ga0206692_1543787_pt1 | contig 11722 bp, 2 predicted proteins | sample M240m12015metaT_FD_159670 | JGI IMG/M metagenome (GOLD analysis project Ga0206692, IMG submission 159670) | Metatranscriptome of ammonia-oxidizing marine archaeal communities from Monterey Bay, California, United States - M2 40m 12015... | ecosystem: Environmental > Aquatic > Marine > Intertidal... | reverse complement strand
CTCCTTGATAATCAACTAGTTCATTTTTAAATTCTTTATAAGTAGGTTTTTTTTCCTTTGCTTTTAATTGATGTGGAAATTCTTTTATAAACTTACTGCCACAGTCTATTTCTTGAATTTCAGAAATATTCATTTTATAAATATTTAGACTTTCATCATCTAATTTGTTAGTCAAGCAGTAGTTGGTGTCTATGTAGGATTCGTGAGAAATAACTAGTTCTTGGTTTTTATTTACAACTACATCTAGTTCTATCCCATCCACTCCAAACGCAATTGCTTTTTTAAATCCTTCAATTGTATTTTCTGGGTATATGCCTCTGCATCCTCTATGCCCAAAAATTTTATATTCACTTTGTCCCATTGTTGGTGAACTTATTAATATAGAAAGTAATATTGCCGAATATAATTTATAACTCAAAAAAACAGGCATAAGATTTTAATTATAGTCCATTATAATGAATGGTAATTTTTAGATTCTAACAATTTCTACTATCTAAGTAAATTTAGAGTGCCTTCAAATTTTTTGTCTTTAATGGAAAGAGTATAAAAATAGGTTCCTGCAGGAGTTTCACTTCCTACATTATTTCTTCCATCCCATTTCAGGTTATTTCCGGTGGAAAAATATTGTATTTGTCCCCATCTGTTATATATAGTTAGTTCTGCACAGGATTGTACTTTTTCAGGTATTTTAATGATAAATTCATCATTTAAGTTATCTCCGTTTGGAGTAAAAACGTTTGGTTCACTTATGGTAAAATAATCATCAAATGTCAATGCATTTCCGCTGTAAGTCAAGCTTTCAACACATCCGTTGGTGTCTTCTACAAATAGACTTCCAAAATATTCTGAATCAAACGAGAAGGTTTTAACTATCTCATTATTTATAGAACTTTCTAAATCACTAAATATCCAATTAAAATCAAGTTCTGAATCCGAGGTATTGGAATAAGTTATTTCAATTCCATCACAGCTTGGTTTAATAACTGTATCAAAAGTTGCTTCAACTATTGGAACTTCAATTTTTACAGTATCTATGACAACACATCTTGCTCCATCAATAATATTAACTAAGTAAGTTGTTGTTTCTTCTGGTGAAAGTATAGGGTTGCCAATATTTGGATCTGAAACACCGTCTACAGGTGCCCAAAATACAGCACTTGGTAAATCTCCATATATGTTTGCTTGATAAGAATCACCTTCACATATTAAGGTGTCATTTGAAGTGTTAGCTAGAAATATAAATACTTGTACAGTATCGTATCCAATACAACCATTGCTGTCAGTTACTTCTACAACAAATTCTATATCGTCATTTGGGAAAGCAAATGGGTTAGCAACGTTGGGACGATTTATATACAAACTATCCAACCAAAAGTAGCTAACTCCACCGGAAGCTTGAAGTGGAATAGGAACGTTTGCACAGGTATCTATGTCCGCTCCTGCATCTGCTACGACATTTGCATAAATATCAACTAAAATTGTATCGAAATTAATGCATCCGAATAAATCTGTCACTTTAAGAATATAATTGGTTGCTGAGCTTGGGGAAGCAATAGGATTGTAAATATTTGGATCAGACAGAGTTGTCGTATTTATCCACTCTGGAACATTACCACCAGAACCATTCAATTGTAAAGACACACCAGAACATGTTGCTGTATCTCCACCAGCATCAGCAATTGGTAGTGAAACTACTGTTATCAATAAAGAATCCATATTTGAACATCCGTTAATGTCCGTTGCCGTTACAAAATAATAGGAGCTAGAACTAGGAGAAGCTACAGGGTTAAATATTGCATTGTTAGAAAGACTGTTGCTAGGAGACCAATTATAACTTGTTACTAATGCAGAACCAGAAGCATTAAGTACTGTTGAATCTCCAAAACATATACTATCTAAGCTGGTAGCAGTCACATTTGGTAAAGAATAAATACTTACACCAATGGTATCGTAATTGGTACAGTTTAATGTATCTGTTAGAGCTAGTACATAGTTAGTGTCCGTTAACGAGTAAACAGAAGGATTGTACATATTGGTGCTAGAAATTGCAAAATTTGGAGACCAAGAGTAAGTATAATTTTGATCTACTGGGGATGATAGTTCAATACTGTCATTTAGGCAATAAAATAAATCTGCTCCTAAATCCAAAGTCGGTAGCTGTTTTATATTGACGATTGTTGTATCAATTATGTAACATCCATTGGTATCAAATATTGAAACTTCAAAGATGGTTGTTTCGCTAGGGGATACAATTGGATTTGCAGAAGATTCATTTACAAGAATGGTGTCTCCTACTGAATTCGTTATTGGTGACCACAAATAGGAACTACCTCCAGAAACGGATATGGATGTAGTTTCTCCAAAACATATTGAAGTATCAACAGATGAATTCCCTACAACATCACTAAAAAAGTCTACAAATACAGAATCAATTCCTGTGCAAGTATCGTTGGTTGTCTGTACAGTGAACCAAGTTGGAAAACTTGGCACTGAGGTTGGATTTCCATTAGTTGGATTAGTTATGTTTGAGGAAGAAGTCCAGACGTAAGAAGATCCAATTGGTGACGTTGGGGCCCCTCCTAAGACAACACTTGTTGAACCACATATATTTATAGTATCTCCACCAGCGTCTGTTGGGACATTTTGTTCAACGTTAAGAAATACAGTATCATAATTTATACAGTTATTTATATCTATTACTTCCACTACATACGTTTCGTCATCAAATGGACTAGCTGTTGGAGTTCCAACGGACGAGCTAAGTGTTGAATCTGGAAACCAATTATAAGTAATCCCACCAATTGCAGATAAAGTCAAAGAGCCACCAGGACATATCCATAAATCTTCACCAGCATCTGCCACAGGTAAATTCCAAACATTGATATCAATAGTATCTTTATTTATACAAAAGTTAGTATCTATTCCTGTGACTATATAAGTTGTCGTGTCTACTGGCCAGGCATTAATTGTACTAGAATTGCCAGCTGAAATATTTATGTTAGGACTCCACTGGTAATCTACTGCTCCTACAACATTAATCTGCGCAGTGTCGCCATTACAGATATTTTGATTGACTCCAGCATCTATTATTGGTATGCTATTCACTTGAATATTTATTTCAGCAGTATCAATACAGTTGTTAATCCCAGTAACAATTACTTTATAAGTTGAATTTAAAGTAGGCCAAATTTGGGGGGTTGATATATTAATATTGCTAATTGAATCTTGGTTTAGCCATTGATAGGTGGCTCCACCACTTGCAGAAATAATTATGCTATCTCCGTAACAAATAGATGCGTCATTAGAAGTAACAATTATAGGTAAATCATTTACCAAAACTAGCACTGAGTCTTTGTTAGAACAGTTATTTAAGTCCGTTCCAGTTACTATGTATTCAGTAACATTGGCAGGAAAGACAACAGGGTTTGAAATGTTATTGCTAGTAATATTATTATTAGGTGTCCATAAGTAATTTTCACCTCCGGATGCAGAAAGTTGAATAGAATCTCCAAAGCAAATAGTTTCATCTGCTCCAGCATCAATAGTTGGCAGACTTAAAATATTTACAGTAACTGTATCTTGATTGGTGCAACTATTTATGTCAGTACCAACAACAATATAGTCTTGAGTTGTATTGGCTTCAAAAAGTATACCATCTGAAATTCCATTATTCCATAAGTAGCTCACGGAACTGCCTGAAGCATTTAATGAAGTAGAATCTCCAAAACAAATATTTTGGTCAATACCAGCGTCTACAATTGGCTTTGGATTGACAGTAATTAATACTTCAGAAGTGTCTTCACACGAATTAGAATCACTAACTATAACAGAATATAATGTAGTACTTGTAGGCCATACAAGCGGACTGCTTATTGCTATATTACTAATAGAATCCGATGTTAACCAACTAAAAGTAGTCCCTCCAAATGCTTCTACTTGAATAGTATCACCGTCACAAATCGTTGTGTCATTGGACGTAGTTAAAATTGGCAAAGTGTTAACACTAATATTGATAGTGTCTGTGTTAGAGCAGTTATTCAAATCAGTTCCAGTGATTATATATTCTGTAGGAATTGTTGGATAGACTGTAGGATTTGAAATTATATTGCTATTGATGTCATTATTTGGAGTCCACAGGTAATTATCTGCTCCTACAACTGAAAGTTGAATGGAATCACCAATACAAATGGATTCATCTTGTCCTGCATTAATTATAGGCAGACTTAAGGTATTTACAGTGACAGTATCTTGGTTGATACAATTATTTAAGTCGGTTCCAGTTAGAATGTAGTCTTGTGTAATTATGGATTCAAATAAAACTCCGTTTGTTATTCCATTATTCCAAATATAGTTCACAGCATTTCCTGAAGCATTAAGTAAAGTAGAGTCACCAAAACAAATATTTTGATCAATACCAGCATTAACAACTGGCTTTGGGTTGACAGTTATGGTAATTTCCGCTGTATCAGCACAGGTGTTAATATCACTTGCTAAAACTTGATAAGTAGTAGTTACTGTAGGCCAAACTTGCGGGTTACTTACTGTAGAACTTGAAATATTATTAGTTGTCAACCAGTTAAAAAAATTACCTCCAAATACTTCAATTTGAATAGTATCTCCCTCACAAATCACAGTGTTATTAGATGTAGTAAGGACAGGTAAGGGGTTAATATCTATGGAAATAGTATCATTTTTAGTACATCCATTATTCAAGCTACCAGTTAAAATATAAGTTGTATTAACTGTAGGAACCGCCCAAGGGTTAAAAATGTTTGAAGCACTTAAAAATGTATTTGGTGACCACGAATAATTGTCTGCACCTGAAGCTTGAAATTGAACAGAGTCATTTATACATAAGTTTATATCATTACCAGCATTAGTAGAAGGAGAAGTTAAAGCATTGATTAAAACTGTATCTGTATTAATGCAGCCATCTGAAGAGGTTCCAGTTAATATATAATTTTGTGTATTTATTACTTCAAAATATTGCCCATCTATAATACTATTGTCCCAAGAGAAACTTAATGCATTACCACTTGCACTTAGAGTTACTGAATCTCCAATACAAAAAGTTTGATCAGCTCCTGCATTTACAGATGGCAAATCATTGACTGTAATTTGAAAAGTATCTTTAATAAAACAACCATAACTATTAGTTCCAGTAAAATAATAGATAGTAGAGTTAATAGGACTAAAATTTGGGGATTGGACCGTATTGTCACTAATAGAATTATTAGGACTCCACAAATAGTTATCTGTTGTTACAGGAGAGTTAATTGTTACCGTATCGTTTTTACATATCACTAAATCATTAACAGGGCTAAACGTCGAAGTGTTGGTGAATCTAATACTTTGGTTATTATTACTTCCTCCAGTAGTTGCAGAAAACCCCCAGTAAATTGCAGAATTCCCATTAAATATATTTTGAATAATATCATAATTTAAAGTAGCTACTTGAATTCCATCAAAATTAATTGTTAAATTTTGTGATAAGGGATCCCAGTTTATTGTTGTAGTATGCCAAGCTCCATCTTCAATATTTCCAAGAGAAACAGGACTTAGTAAGCTATTGATATTATGGTTTGAAGAACCATCTTTTAAAATAGCAACATGGTCGTCAATAATGTCATTGTAATTTTGATTATTCCATGTGTCGAATTCTACAATTATTGATGGATTTAAAATTGCAAAATCAGGTCCCCCAGCAGATTGACTATAGCTAGTGCCAAATTGTTGCAAGACAAATGCCATACCGTCAGCTCCAGTCGCATCTTTATTACCAAAATTTAGTTCTGCATCAATTTGAAAGGGTTGGTTTAAATTTATCAAAGAATTACTCCATATTGAAGCAAAATCGTTATTAATAGTAGTTGTCATTTGGTAAGTGTTATTACCTAAAGAATTAGCACTTCCGTTAAGAACAAAATTAGGTGAATTTCCCGGGGATGGATTTACAAAAACAACCACTGAGTCTTCTGCTTGGCAATTATTTGTAGAAGTAAATTGCACATTATATTGTGTTGTAATATCTGGCCATACTTGTGTAGAGGATGTATTTGTCTGAGAAATGTTATTATTTGGTGTCCAAGAAAAACTGCTTCCAGTACCAGTAGCTGATAATGATACTGTATCTCCAAAACAAATTGTTACATCATTTCCTGCATCAATGTTTCCAACATCAACAGTAACTTTAACACTATCTCCACCTATACAAGAACTCCCTCTTTGAACCAACAAATAGTAAGATGTTGTTACAGTCGGATTGACCCAAGTTGACATACTTGTAGGGTTTGAAACATTAGTATTTGGTTGCCATAAAGAAATATAACCTGGAAGAGAATTTGTAGTACCAGAGAGTAATACACTGTCTCCAAGACAAATACTAATATCACTACCCGCATCAACTGAGGGAGCAGGTGTTATGGTAGTATTTATTAAAATTGGATCAGATTCGCAACCATATTGATTTAATGCTTTCAAAAAAACACTCCCAGTTCCTGGAGCAGTCCATAGTATTTTCACACTATCTCCATAGTTTTGAGTAATTATACCATTTGCTGAAACATCCCATAAGTACCCAGGAATGTTAGGATTATTGTCAGTTGTATATACTACTTCAGCATTTTGACATTCAATTAATGTCCCATAAATATTTGCTGGCGGGTTAGTTTTATTTACATTTATTTCATAAACTACATCAGTTGTTTTAGGGGGGCATCCTCTATCAGAAACTGAAGCAGAAAAAATATAAGGTAAAGCTTGAGCTTGTCCACATCCAGTATTCCAATTAAATGTTGTCCCAACTGTATCAACTCCATTAACTGGATCACTATATAATGTGTCGAAATAACCTCCTGCAACTTCTGCTTCAGGGGAGGTAAAAGTTGAATCAAAAATTTGTCCGTTTACTCTAAGGGTTAGACTATCTGCTGGTGTGTCTGGATCATAAAAACCAAAATCAAAAGATAAAGTTCCCCCTTCTTCCACAGAAAAATTTGAATTGGTGGAACCTGCAGAAGGATTTAGGTTTGGAGCAACATTTGGAGGACAAGCTATAATGTTTAGCTGCACTTCTCTAGTTGATATTCCAATTAAAGTTCCATTTCTGTATTCTTTTATCATTAACCCAACTACATATTTACCTTGGTTATTAGCTTTATATTTGGTTAATCCGTTGGACGCGGATATATAGTAATATCCTGTAGGTCCAAATGGTTGCTGATATGAATATCCCCCAGCATAAGTTACTTCCTCAATTGGCCAAGGGTAAGTATTTGGATACCACGTCAAACTATTTCCTGGACCAGCACCAGCTCCAGGTGTGTTTACATTATTTGAACCTCCCCATCCACCAGAGTGGTTTCCATCAAGAGGAGCTGTAAAACTAAAAAGAAGTTCATCTCCGTCTGGATCAATTGCAGTGTTCAAAAAAGTCGTTGTATCTCCTTGACAGATAAAAGGAACAGGGTTATCTGTAAATGTTGGGCTGTTATTTTCATATCCATAAGGTGGTATATAAGCGTAAAAAGCCATTCCTGCTGAACCTGGGTCTTGTATGTTGTCTATGCCATTTGCCCCACCATTTCTGCAACAAGCCTCATGAATTAAAAAATATCCTCCAATCACTGGTTGACCAGTTGATGGGTTTATCGGAGCCAAATCAATTTGACCAGTGTAAAGTACGGTATAAACACATGTAGAAGTTCCAACACTACATCCGCTAGGATTATTTGGATTTACTTCAAAATATTGTTGAACAGCTGAGTTGTAAACCATGTCTACATCAGTAGAACCATATTTTGGATAACTTCCAGCAGTTGTTGGGAAAATATCTGTAGGGTCATCATGTGCATAAACTCCAACAGACATATTTGTTGGAATTCCTGGTGGCTGCCAATTTGAGTTTGACCCACAATCAAAATAGTAATTTAATTTCAGATTATATCTGTAATCTCCATTGGGTTGAACACCAATAAATTCATAAGCCAGATTTCCTCCAACAAGATGGGTGGCAAAACAATCCCCAAACAAAAGAATGTTTAATACCAATAAAAATACTATTCTTATCATTTTATAATTTATTTACAAATAATTTTCCTCGTAATTATGTTTCCATTTATTAATGAAATTCTCAAAAAATATACACCAGATGGATTTTCAGAAATATTAATTTCAACCAAATTAGTATTTGGTTGAAAGGTTTTAATTTGAGTTCCAAGAATATCTAAAACTTCGATTGTAATCATATTAATCGATGTTTGAATACTAAATATTTTATTATTTGGATTAGGATATACACTAGCATTATTTAAATTTTTATTGCCAATAATATTCTGTGTAGTACTGTTAAAAGGTCCAATCCAATTGCTATTATTACCAGTGCAAATAGATTGTACATAAAAGTCATAGCTAGTTGATTCATCAAGACCTGTAACAAAAAAGTTATTTACAAAAATATTATTAACAGTAACACCAAGACCACTAAAAATCCCAAAGCCCTCAGGGCCATATCTAACATTCCAAGAATCTTCGCTTCCTCCAGCTTGCCAATTTAATTCAACTGAGGAATTAGAGACTTGTCCTATAATAATATTGCTTGGGTCTGGACATGTAGCTACAATTATTGCATAGTCTTCAACTTGTCCCCTGTTCACATTATCTACAGGTCCATTATTATTTCCTACTTCATCACTAGAAATTCTTAATCTAATGGGTGTATTAACGGCTATATTAGAGGGGATTTGGACTATTGATACTGGATCAAATTGATTAATTTTTTCCATAACTTTTTCATTGCTGGAAAAAACTCCGTCATTGTTATAATCAATCCATGCACGAGTATCTTGAGAATTTGTTGGACCTGTGTATACTCTCAACGCATAATTAGTGCCAGCTTCAACAAATGCTTGGAACTCACAAGAATAGTCTACATATCCATCAATACCATCTAGTGACGGATTGTTTATATTAGAAAACTGAACTCTTGAAATACCATAATCGCAACAATAGCTAATTGTTGTTGGGTTAGTGCCAGCAGATGTGACTAAGTTTGACGAATCAATTTCTATGTATTGAAAATATGTTATTGAATCATCACCATAAAAATTGCTTGAAATTAAAGTTACATCATATATGCCATTATTAGCATAAGTATGAGTTGGGTTTTGAGAAATTGAGGTATTACCGTCGCCAAAATCCCAGTACCAGGCGTAAGGTATATTAGTGGATAAATCAGTAAACTCGACATTACCATCACAAGAATAATTTGTGTTACTTTCAAAATCAGCATCTGGTGGACTTAAATTATAAGCTAAATAAATAGTGTAATCTTCTGCTTGACCGTAGACGGGATCGAAACAGGCGTCTGAAATTTGCCCTGAAAAAGAAGCATCTGACATTATTCTTAATCTTAAAGGAGTGTTTACAACTCCAAAAGATGGAATTGAAACCGTAGTAGAGGTAGAGTCGCCACTAACTAAATTAGAAACAATTTGCTCAGTAGAGCTTTCAAAAATACCATTGTTATTAAAATCTATCCATGCAAAAAAGTTCTGTGGAATTAAAGAAACATGAATTGCACTAAGATTATAAGTTTGTCCAACGTAAAACAATGATGAATCACATGTGAAATCAGAATATCCCTCCATAGAAGAACCCGAAGTGTTAGATAAGTTGCCAAAATTAAATTCTGTAATACCATAATTGCCAATTGAACCAGCAATTCCAGTTGTTGGTGTGCAAGAAGGGGATATAGGAGGTGTACTAGTTAAGTTTACTTGAATTAAATTATTGTAAGTTGTAGTGTCACTTCCAAATGAATTGTATGTTATAAGTTCAACAGTATAATTACCCGAAGAAGTATAGGAATGTGTAGGGTTTTGCTGAGTGGAAGTATTTCCATCACCAAAATTCCATAACCAATTAGATGGGGAATTAGAAGTTTGATCGTAAAAATTAATTAAGCCACTACAAGTACTTGTTCCACTAGTTGAAAAATCACCTATTGGAGGACCGTTGGGGTCAATCCATGAAAATCTAATATTTGGTTTTTGTGTTTCAACACCATTTATCCAATTTGAATTACATGGTGAGGAGTTATCTCTTCTGCGATAAATTAAAGAATTATACGGATAATCGGACATATTCATTACAGCATTTTGAGACCAACTGTTGTTGTAAAAACATGTCTGAATTATAATATTTGATGTTCCGTCCCAGTAGAAAGGAGAAGAAAAATTATGTTGATTCCATCCGATTTGATCAGTGTAAGATGCAGGTCCAAAGTAAGTAGCTAGATTATTATTACTCCAGCTACTCAAAGATTGTTGGGTGGTTGATTTCATTTCAATTTCAAATCCACTTATAACATTTCCACTATTAGCAACTATATCAAATGCTAATCCTGTAATATTACCCGCAGAAATCCCTGCTGCTTGAAGTTCTGTTGCTCTTACTAATATTTGGTGTTTCACTCCTCTAAAAAAGTTGCCATAAATTGAAGGAAATGAAGAATTAGTATTTTGCAAATTACTAGTTCCTACATAGTGATAATTAGCCTGGGAGTAATAAACACCTACAATAGGACCAAATGATAAATATACTAGAACTAAAAATATTACATATTTTAATAATTTCTTCATATTGTTAAAATTTAAGTAAATATAGTAAAATAAAATTTTGTTTAGCATTTGTTCGCCATAATTAAACAAAAATGAATAATTACTTATATTGTCTTTACGGGTAAAAAGCAATAAAGTTGGGCTTAAACATCAAAAATTAAAACTTAATATTCCATTTTAAAATTTTTGGACAACTTCTATACATTTTATCGACATTAATATAAGTATTTTTTGCTGTTTTAGTTACCCATTTATCCATTTCATTTATCTGTTTTTGATTTACTGCATATTTTTGAATAAATCCATAGTCATCATTTAAGTTTGCGAGGTGTGGTTTTGTTTGGTCCTCAAGTTTTAAAACTCTGTATCCAATATTACCTTTTTCGTCTTCGTAATATAAAGGTTCTGAATATTGACCAATCTCTAAAGAGTTGATTCCAACAAATAAAGACTTGTCTATATTATTCATGTCCCAGTACATATCTCCTGATGCTTGATTATATATAATTCCTCCATCGCTAGGGTTTGTAGAATTTTGTGAAATTGCTTTTTCCCAAGAAATATTTTCATTTTTTACTTCACCTAAAATGGAGTCACATTTTCTCTTTAAATCTGCTAAAGCTTTTTCACTTATTTCATTTTTAATTAGCAAATGAGCGCCATAATATTGTTCTCCTCTTCGTTTTTCAATTTTTAAAATATGAAATCCAAAAGGGCTTTCAAATACATCAGAAATAGTATTTAATGGTATAGTATAGGCAATTGCATCAAATTCTGGAACAAAATCACCTCTATCTACCCATCCAAAATTACCCCCGTTAGACTTAGATCCCGGGTCGTCAGAATAAAATTCTGCAGCAACAGAAAAAGAAATTTCGTTAGATAATATTCTTCTTTTAATATTCTGAAGCTTGTTTTTGGTAGTGTTTTTTTGATTATAATTTATTTTTGGAGCCATTACTAACTGAGAGATTTTGACTTTACTGTTTATAAAAGGTATACTGTCAATGGGAATATTATTGAAAAAACTTTGAACTTCTTTTGGAGAAGCAACAACACTCCCTGTGATTTCTTGTTGCATTTTTTGAGCTTTCATTTTATCT
>Ga0206692_1446803_pt1 | contig 11725 bp, 18 predicted proteins | sample M240m12015metaT_FD_159670 | JGI IMG/M metagenome (GOLD analysis project Ga0206692, IMG submission 159670) | Metatranscriptome of ammonia-oxidizing marine archaeal communities from Monterey Bay, California, United States - M2 40m 12015... | ecosystem: Environmental > Aquatic > Marine > Intertidal... | reverse complement strand
TGATTAGCACTTTCAAATTAAGCGCAATGCTAGGTTTGTCAAGCATAGTCACTGCCGCCGGCGAAGGCGGCGGCTATCTTGACGGCGTTGGTTATAGAGAATAGGCCCTTCAGCAAGCGAAGGGTGCTCACTTCCAGTCCGAAGGAACCAGTGGTGTTTCAATTGCATCATTTGGTGGCGGAACCAACATCTTCGTGCAAGGTGTCGGTATGGCCGATGATCCACAATCCAATGTGGTCGCAATGTTCTCCAGTGACTACGACAGAGAATTCCTCTGCCCAAGACTCACTGAAGACGATGCTTTCCTCTCAAATACTCCAAGTGGTACCTTGGTGTACAGACTCCCAGCTCCTCACGTCCTGATGGGCGTTCCTTCTGAAGCTCTTGGCACCTACAACGCCATGACTTTCACTGTCAGAGTCCAAGCTGTGAAGCCAGACTTCATCGAATGGCTTGGTTGCAAGAACCCCAACAATTGCAGAGTCGTCTTCCAGAGACACTACACTCCAGTGCTGAAATACATCAGTCCTCCAGTTGTCTATCAAGACGCTGAAGTCCAACTGATCTTCGATCCAAAGAGTATCATGAACAAAATCAAGGATGTTGCATCTGATGATCTCCCATTCGTTCAAGCCAAAATCGGTTTGGCCAACATCAACTTCGAGGACTACGTGAGATCTGACCAAGGCTTCAGAGGCTGGTACAACAACCCAGTCAGAGGTATCGTCGGTGATCAAAAGATCTCGAAGAACCTCGATGTCAAGATGCTTTGGGAGACTGGTTATGCCATCCATGACCCAGTTTCAATGAAATCATGCAATTATGATGCTTCAGAATGCTACACCGCCAAGACCGTCCCAGCCATTTACTCAATTGATCAAAAAGAAAGTTACACCACCGGTGGACAAGTGATCACTGTAAAGGGTTTCGGATTCGGTAGAGGTACTATCAAGCCAACCATTGATGGAGTCGACTGCACTGTTCTTTCTCAATCAAGTGACGCTTTCACATGTAGAGCTGGAACTAAAGCTGCTGCATCAGTATTGATCAACAAAGTTGCTATCGTTAATGATGCTGGAGAGCCAGTTTTGAATGAAGCTGGAGAGGCAACATTTACTGAAACACCAATTAGATTCGTTGGACAACAAGGTCTTACTGAAAGAAGATTCAACAAATGGAACTGGCATCATACTTGGCATTACATGAGGAGAATGGATGATCCAAAACAATGGACTGATCGTCTTGCTATGCACTTCGAAGGTCATGAAAGCATCGGAAGTTACATTGCAACTCTTTACAGAGGATGGTTCACTCCACCAGCAACTACTAAGTACAGGTTCCATATCACATGTGATGACCATTGCGACCTTAGATTGGGAAATACTCCAGGTCAAACTACTGATGTTACTGAGAGACTCAATGTCGATCATTGGAGTGAGTTTGAAAGAGTTTCTTTCTCAACCAACGGTGGCGCTACAAGAATCTCAGAATTTGTCTCAATGGAAGCTGGTCAAAAGTACTACATTGAATCTGCTCATCTCAATGGACATGGTGGTAGCCACTTCTCCCTTGGTGTTGAAATTGAACAAGACACTTTGAACCCAAATCATCCAAAGAACTAGAAAGAGATCCAGAGACTTAGTTTCCACACCGTGGACTAAAGAGAAATGTCTAGAATCACCGTCAAAAACTTTGATTCAGGTACTTTCAGATTCCAATTTACCAGCCCTGAACTCAAGAGATCTGTTTCTGAAGAATGCAAGGCCAACATGAGTGCTGCTGAAATATCAAATAAGATCAAGGGTTACTACAACTCTGTTGGTGTCAATCCAGTTGTAACCAAAAAAACTCTCAATGCTGCTGGTGAACCAACTGACGGAGGTCTTGAGGTATGCCGTGGAGATAGATGTGTCGAATATAGAGGTCTATAAACATAGACAAAAAGTGGAAAAACTTGCATGGCATGGGCTGCTTAAGATCCTCATACTCACACCAATACTCCTGAAGCTCATCCAGATAAAGGATTAGATTCTAACTACTGTAGAAACCCAACTAGTGATAAAAGTGGTCTATGGTGTTATACCACTGATGCTGAATCAAGATGGGAAAACTGTGATATGCTTGAACCAACGGCAGCAGATAAAATCACTACTAATGTCTATGAAATCCAAATTGATAGACTTGTTGCTTCTGAAACTACAACTGACATCAAGATTGCCAAAGCCACAACCAAAGCTGAATTCACAGTTGAACGTAACGTTGTCGTATCTGGAAAAGCCTTGACAGGTAAATGGAAGATCAAGTGCGTCTACGAGGATGGAGCTGTAGCATACACCAAGCCACTTAAGATGGATGCTAGTTCTCATACCATCTTTAGACACATCAGTGAGCATTGCCCAAAGATGAGAAATACCATCATGGTTTACGAACAAGACAAGCTTTACCCACATCACAGTATTGGTAGAGACTTCTATATTGACTTCGCCAGTTACAATGGTGACATTGGACAATTTGAAGTTGTTTCAGATGAAGAAGAGCCACTTGATGGTGATGTTACATACAGTGCTTCGACTCCAGTAGAATATGGAAAGAATCTTGTCTTCTACCCAATTCCATTCGATATGCTTGAGACTTATGAAGAGACTCCACAAATTCTCGTTGAGATTGACGATATGCCAGCAGTATGCCACAGCATGGATTGCGGATTCAAATATATCCCAGCCGTTGGAGAAGTCACAGCTTTCACTTTCGACGATGCCACCGATAAACTTACCATCACTGGTACTTAATTACCAACAACAGTCTCAGGAATCCAGTCTTTGACTTTCGCACAATCTGGATGTAGAGTTATTGTTCCAACTGAAGCCATGGCTGCTAAAGCAGCTGCCGATACCGCTTGCAGAGTTGAAACCCCTGATGCTAAATGTGATTCTGAAGCCCAATTGAGTGGAACCGAAATCCAATGTACTCTTGACAGACAACCAGTCTGTGGCTCATGGACTCCAGCTCTTACCACAGCCTTGGGTAACATTCCAAACAATGCCGAATCTGTTCAACCTTTGGCTGTTGCCTGCACAATTGCCTCTGCTGTTCCAGGCACAGATCTCAACTTGCTCGGGCAAGATAATCTGACTTTCACAGGAACTAATTTCCCACATGAGGTTGAGGGAAATACATTCGAGCTCACTTTTGACAATGTAGCAAAGACCCCATGTCTTGTACAATCATCATCAACTACTGAACTCGTTTGTCTTACTACACTATTCGACCCACAGTTCCACGCTGATAAAACTTATAACTTTGGTGTTGTAATTAATGGTCAAACCGTTACAAACTCAGTTAGTTTCAAGACAAAGGCTACAATTCAAGGTAGCTCTGACTTGCAGCCAAATAGCGTTTCACCAGTTCTTAAGACCCCAGTAACAATCAGACTCGGATCTGATTTCCCATACGCTCTCGTTGCTTCTGACTTTTCAGTCAACGCTACCAACACAAAGACCCCAACTTACATCAGATACCTGAATGTTTTGGATGTAAATGATCCAGAACCATACGAAACTCAAGTTGGAATTTGTGTATAGAATGACGATAACGGTACACCAGTTGATAATGGCTTTAAAACCACTAAGCCTTCAATTACTACCGAGGATCAATGCAAGCTTGAATGTACTGGTCTTGGTGACACCGCATGTGTTGCAAATCAGTGGATCGCTGCTACTTCTGAATGTATCTTTTTCAGTACAGGATCACTTGTACTTAAAGGTAGCGGAAGCGTCGACAAAAAGTGCAACATCAAACAATTTAAGTCAATCAGAGCAATGTTTGGTGGTGCTGAAACAGGCTTATTCCAGATGTCTATTAGACACAGAGTCTATGGTCTCGTAAACACCGAAAACATGGTCTTGGATGTAAGCTCAAGAGTCACTTCAATCAGCCCAAAGATCGGTTCAATCTATGGAGGTACTCTAGTAACCATTACCGGTACAAACTTCGGTACATAGAAGACTGACAACCCAGTTCAATTAAGCACCCATGGTGGAATTGGAAGCATTGACTGCTACGTTCAAACGATCTAAGTAGACCAAATCACTTGCAGAGTCGAGACAAATATGAAAGCACCAAAGGAAGACAATACTGACGCTGAATTGATTGTTTTCTTGAAAACATCAGAAGAAGCAATTTGTGATGAAACCACTGTTTGCAACTGGAAATACAGTAGCTCAGTTCCAACTGTCACCGAAATGACCTCTGAGTTTGACATTGACAATGGCAAATGGCTAGTCAAAGTTGTTGGTACTGGTTTCGCAGGAGTAGCTGATCTTCAAATTAATGGAGTTAGTCAATTATCTGTGACCCAAACTGACACAATGTTGACATTTACTGTTACTGAAGTTCAAGACTTGGTATCAACTGATGTCAACCTCTTCTTCCCAATTGGTCTTCCAGCTGGTCACGATATCATTAAGGCCGGAGTTACCTTGACCCCAAAACTTATTTCTCTCACTCCAAATGCTGGAACTCCAGGAGGAACTTTGATTACCGCTTAGATTCCAGGTATTGGAATGGCTACAACTGGACTTGATTTGGTCAGGGCTTCTAATGGAAACTCAATCTGCAGAGATGAAGGTAGTTCCAAGAAATATGCTTTTGAGGTTGCAGGTTTTGGCTCTAAAGGAGTTACAGCATACGGTGTATTCCAATGCTGGAGCAGGATTGAAAACTTTGGACTTGACACCGTCCTTGATATCTCAGTCAAACATGGTGAAACCACACATGTATGCGCAGCAGTAGACGCTACAAAATGTAAATACACTCAGACTAATGATGGTGATGGTACTTTCCCAGTCGTAAAAAGTTTGGCAAAGACCGGTACTACTTTAGTTTTTACTGGTGAAAATTTCTACACTGTTGGATATACTGCAGTCGCCACCTATAACAAAATCAAGGCCACATCAGTGGTTGTTGATAGTGCTACTCAGGCTACAGCAACTTGGGAAGGAGGTCTTCCAATCTACACCAAGGTCGATCAAGAAAGAGATGAGAGAGCTAACTTAGTGTTCAAGCTCGATAATACCAACTCAGTGTTCAGAGCTGTTAACACTGGTGATGACATCAAGAACTTTGTCAACCCATTCTCTCTTACAACAAGCACCGCAGGTCTATCCTGCTCATTCAATGGTGGCTGCAAGATGGAAATGACAGGTACTGAGGGAGTTCAGACTCTCTTCAGAGCTGCTCCAAAGGATAACTACATCAAAGTTTGTGAGCAAAAATGTGCATTCAATGATGCTGATTCAACACCAGGAAAGATCTCATGCACTCTTCCAGCAGTTCCAACCACTTACTCCAACCAAAACTACCAAATTGGTAAAGTTGAACAAGAGTTGAACAGTGGTGTCTACTTTGGAGTTGAAGATGCCAACATTGCTTTTGATGGTAGCGTATTCACAAGAGTGAATGATAACTCAAAAACCTGCATTGTTGGTATGGAATTCAAGGCAGGCTATGTTGGCTCAATTAAGCAAGCTAAGTACTTCGTCAACTACATCACTAACAGAGACCAGTACGAGAACAACCTCGTCTTCGAGGGCTACAATGAAGCCAATGCTGAGGGTGAGTAAGTCACTGAGCTATTCAAAGTTGACGAGAGTGTCCATGAAGGTTGGAACTATGTTGACTTCGAAGAAGGATCATATCCAAACTTCAGATACTACAGATTCAGAGGATTAGGTGGTGCTGACGGTCCATGCAGACTCCATGAAGTTACCCTTAGTGGTATGGAAGTCATCGAAAACAATGATGCTACCTATCAATGCAAGCCACAACTCGTGTTGGCTGGACAAGAACCAGTTGAATTCACCAATGCAGTCACCTTCAGAGGTGATGCTACTCCATTGTTGTCATCAATCAGCCCAAGATTCGGAACCAGACTTGGAGGAGATGTCGTTACATTCACTGGTACTCAATTCGATACTGATCACACCAAATACACCATCTTGATCGATGGTGTTGCTTGTGTCGCTTCCGCTGCTACAACTACCTCAGTTACATGCTAAACTGGTGAAAGATCCAGTCTTGTCGAATCAAGTCTATCAATTTTCATTACAGGAAAAGGTCTTGTATCAACAAACGACCTGACTTTCACATACGTCTTCTTATGGAGTGATGGAGGAAAAACTTGGGGTGGAGAACTTGAACCAATGGAAGATGAATCAATTGTTGTTCCAAAGGGCTTCAATCTTTTGGTTGATATTGATAAGACTCCAAAGCTTAAAGCTGTAATTGTACAAGGAGCTATTATCTTCGCACCAAAGGCAGATCCAAATCATCAGAGAACATTTGATGCTCATTACATCTTCATTGATGGTGGTTCAATGGAAATGGGTACTGCTGAGTTCCCATATACTTCAAAGCTGACCATGACAATGCACAGTAACATTGATGACCCATATATTCCAATTTACGGAAACAAATGTATTGGTTTGAGATATGGAACCCTTGACATGCATGGTGTTCCCAAGACTCCAACATGGACTACCATGGAAGCCACTGTTGAAAGAGGTGCTACCGCTATTCAACTTCATGAAGCAGTTGACTGGGTCGCTGGAGATCAAATCTCTATTGCATCTACTAGTTACAATCCAAGAGAGGGAGAAAGAGCATTCATCAAATCAGTAGATAGAACTAACCCAGATAGACCAATTCTTCAATTAGAAGCTCCACTTTTATACAGACATTATGCTGAAGACTATGAAGTTGGTACCCAAGAACCAAGAGAATTCATTTCAATGAGAGCCGAAGTCGGTGTTCTTTCAAGAAATCTCATTTACAGAGGTGATCCAAACACATCTATTGATACCGAGTATGGAGCAACTATCTTCATGCACTCACCAGGTGATGACTCTTTGACTTTCAGAGCCAGTGACGTCGAGTTCACCCATGTCGGTCAAGCATTCAAGCTTGGAAGATACGCTCTCCATATGCATATGATTGGAGCTGTTCACAATTCTTACATTAAGAATAATGCTATCCATCAATCAAACAACAGAGCTGTTGCAATTCATGGTACTAGATACCTCAGAATCATCAACAATGTTGCTTTCGAGGCTAAGGGACACAACATTTTCATTGAAGATGCCGTTGAAACTCACAACATTATCACTCATAACTTGATCATGAAGGTCATCAGATCTATGAGTCTCCTTAATGTTGATCAGACCCCAGCTGGATCTTGGATTACCAATCCATTCAACAACTATAGAGACAATCATGTAGCAGGTTCTGATAGATACGGTTACTGGTTCGATCTCCAAGTTCATGGTATGGGTGCAAATGCTGATACCTCAATCTGCCCAGAGAATATGAAAGTTGGTCAATTCATTGGCAACCATGCTCACTCTACTGGAAGATATGGTCTCAGACTTTTCCATTAGGTCATCCCAAGAAAGTTCCCATGTAGACCAATTAAAAAAGATATGAAGGTTGTCTATGAGAACTCTTTGATTGAAGATGTTTCACAACACAAAGATCCATATTGGGAAAACCCAGCTATCACAGCTGAATTCAAAGACTTCACTGGATGGAAATGTGGAAGAAATGGAGCTATTGCAGAAAGAATGGGAGATGTCCATTGGTTAAACTTCAAGGCTGCTGATAACAAGAGAGTTGATCTTGAAATGTCAATGACTGACTACTACGGTGAAAACAGGGCTCAAATCGATGGAGCTTTGGTCATTGGTATGTCAAATAACATTGATCCAGAAGGTGATGAACTTACCAATGTCAGTCCAAGAGGTGTTGAAATGCCACAAAGAGAATTTATGACAGTTAAGAATGTTAGATTCTATAACTTTAACTGGAATGATGCTGCTGCTCTCGGAACTTGTTCTCATTGTGTTCAACCAGAGGACATGGGTGCTAGAACTTCAACCATTTCAAAACTTTGGTTTGACCCAGAGACTGTTACCAGAAGAATTATGTGGAACTTCCCAGGAAGAGCTATTCTATATGATTTAGATGGATCTACCACAGGAAAGGGACCAAATTCATGGGCCACTCCATACTTTAAGCATAATGACCATGATAACTGCTCCAAAGATGAACCAACAGGCTCTTTGATGTGTGATAACACAGTTCAAGTTAGAAGACTTGAATTCAAGGGCTTTAACCCAAGTCACAGATTCAAGTTGCAAGCAATGAGAATTCTCCAATTTGATGACGCTAAAATGATGACAATTGACAGAGAAGAATATCTTAAGGATGTAGAAAACTACACTTCATACCCATGGTTGAAGATCGGATGGACTGTTCCATTTGTGACAGGCCATAAGTACAAGCTCCATTGGGGTACTGTTGGTCTTGATTGGGATCAAATGTAAATTGAACTCTCAGAGAGATGGGCTCAAGAGGACAAGTCCATTTACTTCGTTCACAACTTCACTGATGTTAGACAACAAATGGATACAAGCGTGAACGGACTTCCAATTGATAGTGACTTCTACAAGAATGACACTATTGGATTAGAAAAAGACTACCAACTTGGTAACAACGTTCTTTACAACGAAACCGAAGTAAGAGAGTTCCATTGGATCGTCAATGGCAAACAACCAGTTGAAGGAAAGATTACTGACAGCAGAAAAATCAAGTTTGTAGCTCATAGATGCATTGGATCTGACTGCTTTGAAGTCATTCCAGAAGGTGTTGAATGTGCTAAAGATATCAGATTGTGGAGTGATCCAAAGAGTTGGGATGAAGAACTTGACCCAGAAAAGAGAGTTGCCTCACCAATGCCACTTGATGGTGAGAATCTCATAATTAAGTCAGGCTGGAATATGCACTTTGATCTTGCTGAGTCACCCATCTTTGATAAGATTGAAATCAATGGATGTCTCAGCTTCGCTGACGCCGATCTCCATCTGAGAGCAAAGAAGATTCTTATTAGAGGTGGTGAATTCAACATTGGTACAAAAGAAAAAGCATTCACTAAATAAGCTAAGATCACTCTATTCGGTGATAGAAACGAACCAACTATTGCTATTGAAGATCAAGGAATTGAGGCAGGAAGTAAAATTATTGCCAACATTGGTGTCCTCAACATGTTCGGAAAGGAAAGAAAGTTCAAGATGACCAGACTTACCAAACCAGCAAATATTGGAGATACCGAAATTTTCGTTGACAAACTCGGTGGAAATGTTGATCTTGTTGAGGGAGATAGAATTGCCTTGCCACCAACTGACATCTAAGAAAAGACCCACGATACCAGAACTGTTGCAGCATATGACAAATCAACAGGTAAAATCACTCTTGACAAAGCCTTAGATTGGTATCACTTTGGAGCTGAAAAATCAACCGCTGAAAAGTACAGTGGTGTTGATATTAGAGGTGAAGTTCTTTCATTATCAAGAAACATCAAGATTATTGGTGAAGAACTTGACAGATGGGGTTGCCAAATCCTTACTGCCGATATCATGGAGATGGATGGTACCTTTAGAGAAGGTAAAACTACTCTTGATAGCATTGAAATTCAATATGGTGGTCAAAAAGATACCAGACATGCTGCTATCAGATTCGAGGGAGCCCTTACCCACTCCTAATCTGTCAAGAATTCTGCTATCCACGAAGGTCCAGGATGGATGGTCAATGGACTCAGATCCAAGAACATGAAGTTCCAGAACAACGTTTTCTGGGGTGGTAATCAAGTCGGTGTAGGATTCAATCAAGTAATGAGTACCACTTTCGATAACAACTTTGTCGGATGGGTCACTCCAAGAGAAGATCTTTTAGCTATTGGTATGGCTACTCTTGATGTCATGGGTGGTGCACTTTTCTGTTCACTTACTTATCCATCACAATGCCCAGGTTTGAGAATCACCAACAACATTTGCGCTGGTACTACCCAACAAGCATTCACTGGACCAGGACATGATTGCGACAAACCAAATACCAACTTTGTCAATAATGTTGCTCACTCTATAAACGGTGGATTCAGTGGAAATGGATTTGTTGTTTACCCAGATCCATCAAAGCCAGAACATAAAAAGTGCTTCGAAGTCTCAGGAAATGCTGCTTACAAGTGTGCAGATGCAGGTATCTTTACCAACTTCCCAACGTAGGAAGTAAGAATGCATGATGTTGTTGTTCTTGATTCTGCAATCGGAGCTGGTGCAATGGCTGCAGTTGACGGAAAGGCAGAGTATAAATTCCATGCAAGTTATTTGACTGACAGTGTTTTCTACGGTACAACTGACTCTCCAGATTGCCCAGACAAAGAAAAATAATGCAAGTCAATTGAAAAAGCAGGTATCACAACCTCAATCCAAAGTAAAGTCCATAGCCCACTCGGTATGGAATTGCATCCAAAAAAACCAATGCATTGCCCACTTTCAGAACAAGTTGAAAATGGCTCATGGGGAGGTAAAGCTTTCTTCAAGAACCTTAAATTCATTGACTACCCAGCTGTTACTGCTGAGGGTGCCAAGAATCTAATGATCAAACTCCTTCCAAAGTCCCCAGATTTCATTACTCTTCAACACTTCGAAGGATTAGAATTCTTTAACTGTGACGTCAAGGCACTAACACACTTCTTTGATCCACCAATGTCATGGGCTAACTTGGCAGATTGCGGTGACTTCCCATGTACTGGACCAAAGAACACCATTTTCTCCTTCAAAGACATCAAGTGGACTGGAACATCACCATAAGATTTCAAGTCTACATTCTCTTTGATTCCATGGATTGAGGGTTACACTGATCAATTCCCAGATTGCGAAAGAATGGAAAGTATTAATGGCCACATTTGTACTACACCAGACCTTGGTATCCTAGTTTGGGAGAGTCAAGATCCAGATTCCATTGATAGATCAATCCAGCCAATCTTGATCAGATATAAAGAGAATGAAGAACACCAAAACAAACTTAATAGTTACATGGACCACAACTGCGACTCTTTCTACAACAGTCAGCAGAGAATCTCAAGATTCCCAGGTCTAGTCTATGCTGGTGGTGAGGAGTTATTGACCTACGAGGTTTTCATGACCGGAACTCCACCAAACAAAATGAGATGGAAACTTGACATTCCAGTCAAGGATAAGGGCTTCATGGTAAAGATTGCTTTCCCAAGTGCTTAAGCCAGAGCTGTTCTTGTTGATGGTAAAGAAGTTCCATACAATGAGTATCAGAAGAAGACCGAGACTACTGAGGCTCAGTATGGTCCAGTCACTGGTAAATTCTGTGGTGAAAACAGATATGTTGCTGTCAAAAACATTTTGGAATTCTATGTCAATGGTGAATGTGAACTTGAAATCGCTCCAAGAGATGCTATCATGACTGAGGTTAGAATGGAATGGACCATGAATGAGTTCTTCGATAATGGAGGTACCACAACATTCATCGACAGACTTTGTGCTTCCCTTGGTATTCATGCTTCAACCGTTAAGGTAGTTGGTGTTTTCGAAGGATCCCTTACCGTAAACTACGAGATCACTCCTCAAGAAGATGAGCCATTGTCAATTGCCTAAATTCAGGCTAGACAAACCGAACAATTTGCTACTGGTACTATCGACCTAGGTGCTCCAGTTCTCGATGTCATTGGAAATGGAGAAAAGGTTGTCTCTGATGGTGTTTCAGTTGCAGCAGGCTTCAAGAGTGTTGTTCTCCATCCAACATCAACCAATCAAGGCAGTGCCGTCTGGTTAGAATGGTTTGAGCCATGGCTTTGGGAATCTGC
>Ga0206692_1269513_pt1 | contig 11782 bp, 1 predicted proteins | sample M240m12015metaT_FD_159670 | JGI IMG/M metagenome (GOLD analysis project Ga0206692, IMG submission 159670) | Metatranscriptome of ammonia-oxidizing marine archaeal communities from Monterey Bay, California, United States - M2 40m 12015... | ecosystem: Environmental > Aquatic > Marine > Intertidal... | reverse complement strand
GGAGGTGATTTGATATCTGTATTGAAGATGAGGTTATCAGAATATACAGAATTAAACTGGACAGTGACTAACAGAGTATTCATTACCATAAAAGGTAGGGGAATATGTATTAAATGGTTTTTCATTGATTTTGAAGTCGGAAAGGCATCCATTGTAGTCAAATACTTGAATGTTACTGATATTCATCGGATCAATGCTGATTTCTTCAATTTCGCCGTTGACATAAAGATGGATGCTATCGCTGATAATTCGAATTATGACCCGGATTTCATCTTGAACACATGTCTGAACTGGGATTTCGATCTTCTGAGCGACACCTTGCTGTTGTGTTATCAGAACCATATCTTTATCAAATAAGGCCAATTCGACACCACCGTTTTGTGAAGTCATATTGAAGAATGTGAAATGGCGTTCTGGATCACCAACACGCTTATGAGCTTGCATACGGAATGTGACCGTCTCAACATTTGGAAGGTTGATATTCATTTTCGTATTTTGGAGGTAAAGGCCTTCATCATTACCAGTCATACCAGAGAAGACACTGGAAACATTTTCGACTCTTTTAGCTTTGAGTTGATGACTATTCAGTTTTGGACTAATCAAGAATCCATCAAAAGCGCGTTGCTGTTGGTTGCATTTGTAAACATCAGGAATAACACCACCATAAATATTCTTCAATTGAAGGGCGATTGGGAACCGACGAATTGTTCTCGACTTATGATTATTTGGATCGGTTTCCAAGATGAACTTGGTTTTTGAGCCATCCTTTTTGGTACGGAATAATACATTATGAGTCATGGATTTCTTCAGTTTCTTGCTAGAGAAACTAAATTCGTTCTTTCCCATTTTAATATCGACAATAAGCCGAGCACCAGCACGCTCTGGTTTGAGTGAAAGTGAAATTCGTTGATTACAATCATCACCAATAAGTTGCAAGACATTGCCACCAGATCGTGGGAAAACCTCAAAGTATAAGTCAAAGTCATCTCTCAATTTTTCCCGATTACTCCGGGTGTTGAATTTGACCCAAGCAAGTCTATCCTTGAAGTCGAATCCGTCTGTTTTTGGTGATGGGTTTGGATATGCTGGGCATCCTTGAAGTTTGTCTCCTTTTCGTCTATTATTTCGTTCTTTGTTTCTTTGTTTAACTATTGGCCGCTCCATATGAACAGGCCGATGAACAACTGTCATCATTTCTGATGGCGAAGAAGGAGCTTGAATAAGTTTATAAGCTACATTGGTATGACATTCATTAAATCGGATGTTTCCAAGACAGTCATTGCGTTCTTTGAAACATTGGAAGTTGGTGAACACGTGATTCATATTTCTGGAGTCTGATAATTTAAAAGTATTGATGAAGGCACCTTCGATGCATCCATTAAATCCTTTGGAGACACTTGTTCCTTTAACTTGGGCACCAAATGTAACTTCCATCTTTCCTTCTTCGTGGTTTGTTGGCTTGATATCAGAGATCGTCAATGGATATGTCGTCTTTTCAGCTTGCAACAAGACAGTTGTTGTTTGAGAAACACTTTGATCTCTCTCGATAGCAACATTGACAAATGTATCTGCGACAATATCCAATGCAATGTGATGCTTGCCATCCAATTCGGATTTATAGTAGAATCCTTTGCCTTTTTCCATTCCAAATTCGATGAAAAAGCCAGAGTTTATCATGGCGACTCGACAGATGATAGCATCTTGTGAAGTATAACCAGCTGAGATTGAAAATCCAAACGTTATCATAACATCTTTGAGAGAACCAATACCATCGGAACGCTTGATCGCTGCTGTACCGTCAAATGATAGTTTGGTGATTTGTTCTGTTCTACAACCTTCGTAGATATTTGATTTTTTGACGCCTTCAAGAGACATATCAAAGTCTTTATGATTAATTGTTGGTTGATGCATACATCCACGATATGGCGTATTCCAGGTTTCAAGCATATCATCCAAATGACTTAAGTTACGTCCTAGAGTTTTAATTCCACCGAAATGCATTTGATTATCAATCATGAATTGACAAGTTGGACATTGATCTGTTTTTGCTTTGAGGAGTCTATCATTTTCAATCGGCTTAACTTTTGATTTTTTCCATTCTTGAATAGCTAAACCAGCAACACCACCAACCATACCGATTCTGATATTCATTTCTTGTTGATAAAGTGATGAACCCTCCTCCAATGTTATAACTTGAGCGCCATGTTCATAATTCAAATTATATATGAATCGGGGTGAGCCGTCTTTTATATCCATGGCAATGAAATATTTATTTTGTGTTGGATCACCAACAAAGAAAATCAATCCATTTGCTTGAATAGGTTGTTTCAATTTCATTTGAAACATGATTGTTCCAGTTCGGGTATTGATCAAGAACTTTTCATGATTTGCCTCTGTTATAAAAGCCCAACTGTTTTCACCGGTAAATGTCCAACATGATCCATCACAAGTAAGTTCTTCATCTTTCTTTTTGTAAGATTCATTGAATTTATCAAGGTCGAAATGAACATCAGAGTTTGTGAAATCTTCAGACTTTTGCGCATACATCCATTGATTAACTGGAGCGCTGTTAACTTCAACATCGATTATCGAAACACTGGATTGAGGTCCTCCGATGGTAAGATGAGTTTCGACAGTGTCCCATCGCATTATTTTAGTATCGGCTTCAGCTTCAACAATATCAGGGTTCGATCTTTTACCGTTCGTTTTCAATTCTGTGACTTCCAGAATTCCGTGCTTTCCAAATCTTGACGCCCGAACATTGAACCATTTTTGAACAGATCTGCTGGTCTCAAATACGTTAATGTTGCTTCTTAGTGTAGTTTCTACATCACCAAGTACAAAAGTGCATTCAACAAAGCCACCGCGAACCATCAATTCAAATCTATTTACGGGATTTGTTTGATCAACAATCGATGCCAAATGAGACGCAGAAGAGTTGAGTTTGAAGTTGAGAGAAATTTCAGTGAATACGGACACATCAATATCACCAGGGAGTGTTTGACGATTGTGACGGATATAATCATTTCTATAGTCGACCTTTACAGTCTGCGAGACTTCATTGACCAATGTCTGTGTCCTTTCGATCTCTTCACGAATATTCAGAAGCAGTTGATCGATCTCATTCATAGTGTCAAGGGTGGAAGTTTTATGCCCTTCGATCTTGACAGAGTATCCATTTGCATTTTCTGGATTCAGAGTATCAGATACCATATCAATTAAAGAGTTGAGTTCACGGTTGGCGGCATTCGCGGTATCAACAGCATCAAGAGTCTTTTCTCTTTCTGAACCAAATTCTTCAATCCATTGAATTCTTGTTTCCAGTTCGTCTTTGCGGAATTTTGTTTCGTTATGAAGAATTTCCTTTTCAATAAAGTTGAATTCACTCATATCATCGAATGCATTCATATCAATATCCTCAAAGTCAAGTGCCGCTTGAATATCTGCAAACTCAATTTGAAGTCTATCAAAATCGCGTCGTGGTCCACTATAAACCTCTTGAATACTTTCAATTCTAGCATCAATTTCCGACTTTTTGTGTCTCATTTCCGAAATACATGTGCCCACATCATCGCCTTGTGTTGGTAACTCAATAAGGCTCTCTTGAACGCCATTGACCAATTCAACTGCTCGAGCCCAATTAGTCATTGACTGATTGACTTTTTCAGTGAGATTTTGATTTTCGACATCTTTGAGGCGTTGTTGAAGAGCAGGTTCATATTCAGTCCAAATGGCGTTCAGATCTTCAAAACGTTCTTGAATGAGATTTGTATGTCGCTCGGCTTCCGTAACCTCAATCGTGGATTCATCCAAAGCAGTTTTATATTGATCAATTCTAACTGGAAGAATTTCCAAATTTTCGTTTGAGATAATTTCTAAATCAAGATTTTCAACAATTTCCATTTGCTTTTTGGCATCAATTAGAATATGACGGGTTCCATTATTCATTGTTACACCTCCTTTGACGTACTTGTAACTTTCGAGTAATTCAGTTTCGAGTTTCTTGTTAGACATTTCAATGGCCGCCAGCTGATTTTCCAATGATTTCAATTTATCTTCGGTTTCTGATGTGACCATGGTAGCTTCATCGAGACGATTTTTAAAGTCATCAAGTTTTTCGCTAATCAAATTGACACCACCAACATATTCGGAAACAGTCTTATTATAATAAAACGTATCAAAACGATCTTTGACATTATTCCACAAGTCGTGACTCTCTTTTTTGAAATGCTCGACATTTGATCTATCTTTGATATCAATTATGGTTTTCTTCATATTTCTTAAGCGCTCAATTTGATCAATCATTCGCTCTTTTTCAGCTTCATATTCAACATCATCTGAGTAAGAGGCAAGTTCCAAAGAATTCACCTGACTATGTGAAGTAAAGTTTATGTCCATTGCAAATTGCTGGATATCTTTCAATTGAAGTAGTGTTTGATTTCCCATATAATCAGTATGGTTTGTCTCATCAAAGAGATGATGAACGTGTTCACAGTCTTGATATAATTTAAGATGTGTGTGGTTGAATTCAGCCAAAGTCTTCATAAAAACGGCCTGGTCATGCTTATTATCGACTATACGATTTTCGACATTGATCATTGTTTGATCTACTTCAAGATAGAGATTAGCCAATCGATTGCGAGTAAAAACATGAGCTTTAGTTTGCTGTAATTCAGCTTGTTTTTCCAGCACAATATGTGTCAATGGTTGAATGGCTTTTCGAGAATAATCTTGATCTTCAACCCATACTCCGGTAACTTCTGTTGGTCCAAGGAGCCAGTCAATGCATTGATCACACACTTTGCAAGCAGTGTTACCATCTTGTTTAACTGGAACTGACCGAGGATTTTCGCATTGATCACATCTATCACCTATGATTCCTTCAGGACAGAAGCATTTGCCAGTGGTAGCATCACAGGGAAGACCAGGAGGACAGTCACACTTTTCACAGCCATCTTTGGAGAGATTCCAATAACCAGCTGCACACACATCACATTTGTTGCCATCAACACCTGGTTTACAATCACATACACCCGAGGTTTGATTACATTCAAGCGATATAGAACCCATTTGGTCACATTGACAGTCCCGACAACCATCAAGTAGACATGCATCAAAGTCCCAGAAACCAGGAGCACATGTTTCACAAAGATCGCCAATAACATTGGGCTTACATTGACAATCGCCAGTGGTACCGTCACAATCAACCGAGCCACATTTTTCACAAGGGCAGTCGCGACATGATTTTTCGTTTATTGGATCGCCATATTTGAAAATTGCACATTTTTCGCAGTTCTTTCCAGCTGTGCCATGGACACAAGCAGTACATGTTCCATCAAGTTTGTCACATTGAACGGCACCAAAAGAAGGATCACTGTTACCGTTACAGTTACATTTTTTACATCCTTGATTAATCATATCTGGACGACCATAAAATCCTGCATCACACTCATCACAGTTTGCTCCGGAATAACCGTCGCTGCATTTACAAACAATTTCATATTTGTCTTGATTTCCAGGTGAGTTAGCATCGGCAATGAGAATGAGGAGTTTTCCCAATTCGGCATTGGCCACGTCAGACGACATTGAAGAGTAGTCAGAAGTGTCTGTAAAACCGACTAATGAGAAATCAGAAGCTGCACTAGCCATATCTTCAATCGGTTGATATCCACATGAGTCGGCATGATTATTGTGTGGAGCTGGACAAGGGCATGGTTTACAATCATCTGTTAAACCTTTGGTGGCATCACCAATATATCCTGGAGCACACAATTCGCATTCTTTGCCAATAGTGTTGTGCTTACATCGTTTTTTATCATATTGATAGAGACCTGCCGGAAATTTATCATGATATGAGACCTCGTATTCTGGTGCTTCATTAGGATATCCATAGATAATCTCAACTGTTTGTTCTTCTGCACCGGCAACAGCTTCAGCGCCACCATAACCGATATATTTTTCTTCGATAAATGGATATCCATTTTCATCACAAATATCACAATGACCATGGCACTTACATTTTTCGCATTTTTGACTTGGATCAGATGATGATCTATCCCAGTAATATCCTTCAGCACATTCCTCACATGAACTACCTTTATGGCCAATGGGACAGTTGCAGACCTCAACACGTGATCCAAATGAATATTCGCGGGCAATTTCTGGTTCGTATGGACTAGACAATCGGTCACTGAAGTCGGTCACTTGCAATTCCATATTTTGAATTCCGATTTCAGAAACAGCAACTGGATAAGATGCTTTGATTTTGATATCAGCCAAGTCTTTGAGGACGGTAAGCATTTCTTCACGACTAATCTTCTTTTTAGTTCCCAAATTGAAGAAGTTTGTCTCCATTAGAATAACTTCAATAGTCATATTTGAATTGACAGTGGTATGATCCTTGCTAACCCATCCGATTGAGATGCCGCCACCAGTCAGGGTTACATCGGGATCAACATTTAATCGTTCGAAACCATTGTTAAAGATTTTATCTTTTCGTTCTTCATCCCATGATATCGAATATTTCAACTTTCCACCATAGGAACCGAGTCGATTTCCATGATATGTTTCTGGTGCGATCCAATAGAGAGGCTTTGGTGATGAACCGCCGATTCCACTTCGATCTGCTTGGCCGCCTCCCTTGGCAACATCAAGATAAACGAATCCATTCCAATCGTTAATATGCTCAAAATAATTGTTGCTATTCATTCCTTGAACAGACCATCCTCTATGAACTTTTGTATATCGATCCTTTGATCCTTTTGACATATCACTGACAATTGCTGTGGCAAAATCGGATGGCGAACATTCAGGATGATTTTTGCCAAGGGCAATGAGACCGGAGCAGTAACATGCAATACAACCATCTGGATGATCTTTTGCCAAGAAGAAGGTTCCTTGTTTGCATTTAGAGCAGTTCAAACCCTCAACGTTGTTTTTACATTGGCATTTACCAGTGATGACGTCACATTGTCCGAGAGATGAATCAACAGTACCGAGTTCATCGCAATCACACTTTTTACAATTTGGATATCCATAGTAACCATCTTCACATCGATCACATTTTCGTCCAGTGACATTTGGTGAACATTGACAATGACCAGTTTTAAGGTCACATGACGAATCATTATTGATTGTACCTTCAATAGAGCATTGACATTCATAACATCCAGCGATGTGATGATATCCATATGCATCAGCTGCACAAGACATACAGTCATCGGCAGTATTTGGTGGACAGAGACATTCTCCAGTTTCCTCATTACAAATCGTATTTCCAACACAGTCACATTTTGTACATTCGGGCCAGTTGTAATAGCCCACAGCACATCTGGAACAATCTTTTCCAATGACGTTGGCTTTGCATTCACATTGACAACCATATGGTTCACATTGAGCACCGTCAATAGTACCGGCCATAGCACACTGACATTTTTTAGCTTCAGTATTTGACATGACCAATGAACGTGCCGATTCTAGACAGAAATTGGAAGATTTAGCAGGATCAATATGGAATCCGCAATTCGTGATAAATGCATCTGCAAAACTCATTTGATCCAAGTTCAAGTGATTCATTGACCAGTTGGGTTCAGGAATCGCAATGATTTTTTCGATAAAGACTGATTTCCCTTCTGGTATAATCAACGATATTTCTACAGTGTCTTTTTGAATTGAAAAGCTATGGACACCCTTATTTTCAATCAGTGATCGACAGCCTGCTGAGAGCGCACAATATTTCATTTCAGAATGAGCGTTATGAAAATCAGATTCGATAGATTCAATATCAATCGTTAAATTGAAAGCCAAATGATTTCTTTGGTTATACTGAATAACAAAAACATAGTTTGCTGGATGAATATTGTCAAACACAAAAGTAGATTTTCCAGCAGAAAGTTCGACTCCAGTGACAGTAAATGTCTCGGTCTGGAAAGTAGATGTCCAGTTTCTATGACTTAGTTCCATTCCTTGGGCAGGACGGCTTGGATAAATGCTTGGGTAACAACCTTCAAATCGTGGACCAATATCTGTCACGCATTTTGCTTTGGGTTCAACCATTTCAACATCGAAATCTTCTGCTGGGATCAGGTAGACTTTATCGATATAAACCTTAAGTCGATTGAGTGGCTGATCGTCCAAAAATGTGAAATAGGTCTGAAGATATTCCAATTGGATCTTCTTAACAGCTCCAGATCGGTCGAGACCAACTTGACGACAAGTAAAAAGGTAATCGCAACTGTAGATGTTAAAAATAACAGTTTCAACACGAGCAATACCAGATCGTTGTAAATTAACATTGACCTTCATTTGTTGATATTGATCGATTGGATTGACATAATCAATTATAACAACGTATTCACCAGCACCAGGTGGAGTAGTTTGAGCATAAAGAGTATTGATAGCTGTACTTGGATCAGCAGCTGCGTCAATTGTTAACATTCTGTTAAAGGGTTGGATCTGACCAGGTTTTGTATTAAACAAAAGAGCTGGTTCGATATCGAAATTCAGAAGTGGCAACTTGTGAAGGGAGTACTCTTCGATTGTATGATATTCATTGAGACTAACATGGTCATACATCATGCATTTATCACCAACTTTCTCAGAGTAGCTGCATGGTTCGGTTATTTTCTTTTTGAGGATATTTGGTTCGTAGTACTGACTTGGAAGTAGGGCAATATAATCAATGAATAATCCGTCAGAGTTCCAATCGATGTCGTCAGTGTCTATTGACAATTTGAAAGTGTAATTTCCTTCGACCAACACAGCATCAGTTTCGAAAAATCGATGTTCCGGTTTTTCAGTTTGAATAAATTGAATGACACTTTCCTGGATGGTTTTGCAGTCGTTTTGATTGATACAGTTGAAGTCGGTTATCATGACTCGTCCAGATATAGTTTGATGAGTTGGATTCGTAAAGTGCGCTACGATCTTGTAGAGTGGAACGGTTGGCTGGTAAGATTTTTCGATTCTGCCAGACATTTTTATGGATGACTGAATGTCTGATAGTTCGGCATAGCCACGTAAGGAATAATCGGGGAATTTATATTTGTCAAAACCGTATCGAACTTTTTCACCATTTTCCAAAAATGAATCTTCTGCTTCAAATTGATATTGATAGAGAGTTGAAAAGCAAAAACCAGGTTCGACAGTGTCACATTTTCGTCCTTCCACATGATCTTTACATTCACATTGACCATCTTTTTTGTTACAACTCATTGAACCAAGAGCACCACCAAGTGTTCCTCCTACATCACACTGACAATCTTGGCAACCGAAGTAGTTTTTGCCTTCAAGGCCAAAATATCCGTCCTCACATTTAGAACATCTTTGAGAGCAAACTCTGCTTTTACATTTGCATTGACCATTGTCTGAGCTACAATCCTTGATTTCATTAAGAAGACCATCATTCCAACAACTACATTCTTTACAACCAGCAGTGTTTGACTCTGATAATTCCCAAAATCGATTTCTACATTGATCACAAAATTTGCCTTCAACATTTATCTTGCAAGAACACTTTTCACCAGCATCAAAATAGCTGCATACTTCAGGATTATAATTGTAAATACCGGCAGGATTACAAGGACATTTTTGACATCCAGGGAAATTGAAGAAACCGGAACCACATTCGTCGCAAGCTCGGCCAGAAGTGTTTTCTTTGCACCTACAAGCGCCAGATTGCTTATCACAGAAAGAGTTTGGTTCAGTACCATCTTCATTGCAGTCACATGGTACACAAAATCCTGCTTCTGTTTTGAAGTATCCATCGGAACATTCATCACAGCTTAAGCCAGTATATTCTGGTTTACAGGTACACTGTCCTGCTACAGCATCACATGGTAACGGTTCGCCAGTTTGGTAGAGTTGGGTACCAGGAGAGGCACAATCACACTCGCCACATGTTGGGAAGGAGTGAAATCCTTCGGCACATTCTCGACATTCAACGCCAGTGTATCTTTCAGAGCAATGACATACCAACTCGGTTGAATTGGCATCACAGAATGACTCAGTGACACCAGCAGCACTGCAAGGGCATCGAATGCAAGATGGATAATTGTAATATTTTGTGGCACATAATTCACAATCAAGTCCTTCAAACCCATCTTTACAAACGCAACCGCCAGTTTCTTTATCACAGGGGTACTGAGCCATACTACCAGGAAGATCGGAACATTCACACGGGACACATTCAGGAAAATTGAAATATCCGTCAGCGCATTGATTACAGAGTGGACCGGTGAAGTTTTCTTTGCATTGGCACATGGCTTCTTGACCATCTTCATTTGTTGTTGGAGAACATTGTTTGTTGAGTGTTCCATGATAGTGACATTCACATGAGTTACATTCTGGAAATTCGGTGAATCCTTCTGCACATTCTCTACAGTTGTGTCCAGAATATTTTTCTTTGCATTTGCATGCACCGGTATCATGATCACAAGATGTGTCAGTAAAGTTGGATGGACAATTACACTCAAGGCAAGCGAATTCGTCATCCATTGAAACAGACATATTTCGGAAATATCCAGACGCACATTTTTCGCAATTAATACCAACCGTGTTATGCTTACAATCGACACAGTGTCCACCACCGGAATATCCACCAAGCATGTTTAAGGATAGACCGTCTCTTTCGATATTGTCATCGTAGAAACAAGAATCCGCATGGTTATGACAATTACATTTTTCACATTCGTTATCATTATTTCTTTCTGCGTGTCGCCATTTTCGTTGATTGAACAAAGGTTTACATTCACCACAACTAATGCCCTGTGTGTTATGTTTACATTGACAGGCTAGTTTGAAATCATTTGCAGCGTCGGCAAGGCATTTATCAGCATGACCATTACAGTCACATCGTCCACCAATGGTAATATCCTTTATACTGTAGTAATATCTTCGTGTAACTGTTTCGTCATTTTCCATAATTCCCATCAAATGACCTAGTAATGTTTTCGCTTGTTCAAATCTCAATCTGATATGGCTGGCTTTTGTCCACGCTTGAAGTGTTGGACTCGACCAAAAGTTCGAGGCACCTGGTCGACCTTTGATTAGGGATACAATGACCTCGCCATTTTCTAGTGGTGGAATTTCGGAAAAATCTTGAGTACAACGTACATCATCGTCGTGTTCTAGTTGCTCATTCGCGGATACCGCCATTTCGTCGAATTCCATCTCGCACTCGTGATAGTTATTTACAAAATATTGCCATGGCGTGTAGTTGATTCCATCGATAGACCGTTCCAGAACCCATTTACCGGCGCGTGGCGAGTTTGCGAATTTGATGATGACGTAAGCAACATGAAACAGCTGATGCATATCGATGGTTATGTTAACTTTATTTAGATCTTTTGTGGCTGTATTTGAAGATAATGGAGGTGATTGCCACCAACGTTCAGTACCATCTTTGGCAAATTCGATTGAATGAGATTTTGACGAATTTTTGGCATCACAAATATCGCAATACTGGCCACCAGTTCCTTGAGTACCAAAAAGACTGTAGAGATAGTCTTCTTCGAATTGATTTTGACCATAGTCTGACCCAGCAGAAAGTTTACAGAATAATTCAGGCTTCTCTTCACCACATGTCGCCGATGCCGTTATTGAACTTTTTGATGCCAAATTAAAATACTGTGGAGCTAAGACTCCGCCATCGCGAACTGAACCACCATGGAAGGTTTCCAGTCCGGAGACTGACCCTATTATCAGGAGTAATATCATAAATCTGTTTTCTCTTATTTTTCTCAATATAAAATTATTTTTTTCTCTTTTCCCGCTTTGGGTTTAG
>Ga0206692_1028026_pt1 | contig 11816 bp, 25 predicted proteins | sample M240m12015metaT_FD_159670 | JGI IMG/M metagenome (GOLD analysis project Ga0206692, IMG submission 159670) | Metatranscriptome of ammonia-oxidizing marine archaeal communities from Monterey Bay, California, United States - M2 40m 12015... | ecosystem: Environmental > Aquatic > Marine > Intertidal... | reverse complement strand
CACGGCATCAAGCTCATCGGACATGACTACTTCACCAATCAGCGCCTTTTGGACGTTAATAAGATGGTCCTTCATCATGACAAGGAGAGCGTTGTATCTGATTAGCTCCTGAGTGAGCACAGTGTTGAGGCAACTGTTGTAATCAGTGGGGAATGCCTTTCTAGCTTCATTAATGTCGTAGGCTTCAGGAGTCTAGGACTGAATATTGGAAGTAATAGAGGCAATACGTTCGTCACGAGTCATACCAGTTCCACCACTAGCTCTTGGTTAGAGAGACAAGACGGTGGCAAGCATATCGTTAGTAACCTTGGTATCAGTGGTGATTTGGGCGTTTTCGTGCATACCAAAAGCTTCAGGCTGAGGGTTAAGAGGAAGTTACTTGATGTACTCAACGTAATCGTTTTGACTTCCAGCAGGAATACTTCTGTAGTTCTTGGTGTCAGAGAAGTAGAAATCATCAGTCAAGACTTCAGGGACGAAATAGCGACTAATGATGCAGAAGATAAGTCTTCCATCAATGTAATCAGTGACACGACCTCCATAGTTAATCTCAGCGACCAAGAAATTGAGCACCTTATAGGGAACTTCTTCAAAGTCATTAAGGAAAATCTTGAGCTGTTTCTTGCATACACCATAATCTTCATTGGTGAAGGCGTAAGGGATGTTCCAGCCGATACCTCCGAACTTTCTTCTATCTTAGACAATAGCATGGAAGAAGCAGAGAGCGAACAATAGCTTTTTGTAAGCAGCAGGCTTCTTGCAACTGTTAAGGTCAGCATCATCGATATCTTAGTAGGCCTGAATAAGGTTAGAACGGATACCAGATGGGGGCTCTAAAGTCATCTTGACAGAGTTCTGAAGGGCAGATACAGGGAACTTAGGAGTAGGCATAGAAGTCATCCAGAGTCTGAAATCGGGGTGGATAGATTCGTCAAGACCTTCGACGATCTGCTCAAGCTTGGGCATCCAGGAGAGGCACAAATGGCAGTTCTAAAGTAAAATCCAAAGACCTTGAGTCTTACCCTTCTCAATTAAGTTCTCAGCGGGCTTTTGTTGACCAGAACCAAGAGAAATAGTGGCCATGCGAGAGTCCATACCGACTTCTCTTCCATATTTGTTCCAAGAAGCGTTGGGATCAGTACCAGCAGAGAGAACAAAAATTAGAGGAGTAGTAATTCCAGCATCACCAAAGCAGGCTGCTAGGGCAAATGGTGGGGGATCAACATACTTTTTGCCAATCTTCTCAATGACGAAGTTTTGCATTCCCTTGGTGACAGCATCAGAACGGATTGTCTAGAGAAGCATAACCTTCTAAAAAGTGTTAAGGTTAGTGTTCCAGTCTCCTGGGAGAGATTCTTCCTGAGGCTCAGAAGAATCAAAAATCTTCTTAAACTTCTTGTTGTATTCTCTGAAGTATTCAACAATTCCTTTGAAAGCTGGTAGATCTCTGTCCATAACGAAGAGCATACGGTAAGTTTGGATCCACTCTAAATCACCTAACCAGTCAGTAGGGTTAGGTACTTCTTCAATAGTTCCAGCAGCACCAGATAAGAAGAATCTCCACTCTTCAGTGTCCATCTGGTTATCACCGAAAAGAATCTTGGTGCACAGTAAAACAGAGAACATGAGCTTATGTCTCTCGAACAAAGAACGGCAAACATTCTGATAGAGGGAAGTGGTGAAGAAATCATTGAGGATCTCTACACGGGCAAGGGGCTCTTCAGTCTACTCGGAGTTCTTAACGGCATTAGCAAAAAGACGCTGGAACCATTAGAGAGAGTATTGGTACATAGGATCGACCATGTTTAAGTCCACAATGGAGAAGAAGAGGAGAGAGGCTCTGAAGGCAACAGGCACAAATAATGCACGAGTTTTATCAATTTCGGCTTCAACTTCTTTAGAGATAGCCTGAGCTTCAGAAATTTCCTTCTTTGTTTTAGCTGAGTCATCTAGGATGTTAACTAGGTTATCATCAAGCAAGAGAGAAAGAATATCTTCAGTATCGAGAGCTCCAAGAATTTTAGACTCAATATCATAAAGGATCTTAGCAGACTTAGCGTTTTCTTCAGTAATCGAGTTCTTCTTTTCTTGCATCTCAGGAAGCTCAAGCTATACGAATCTATTTAGCATCTGCTCTTCGAGACCTTAAGGAGTGATAGCAAAGTTAAGAATAGATACCTTAACAGATGTTTCAGGAGAGTAATGAGGGTTGGGAAGAGTGGTAGTCAAGTAGAACTTGAATTCATCGTTCCATTGAATAGATTTATCTCCAAGCTTCAAGTAGTAACTAGTACCCTGCTTAACGAAGTTCTTTAGGAGAATAGGTTCAAGAGCGGGATCAATCGATTCACCAATGTTTTCGATAAGAACCCATTTACCCATAGGAATAGCGATTTCAAGGTTTTTAATAAGTGTCTTGTCAGTCTGCTTGAGCACATTAAGGCAGTCACCCTCAGCTTTACCAAGATTCTTAATGAACTTGTTGGCCTGAGTCTGAGGATCAATCATGAGAGGCCATCTTCTAGAGCCAAACATGATAATACCATTCTCTACGGAGAGATTATCTCCAGGAAGTCCACTGACATTCCACTATCTGATTGTCATAGGGTTGCCGAGTAATTTATACATAGAAATATTAGGAGTGAATTTGATGCCTAGGTCTTTTGCCTTATCTCTCCAGTGTTTCTCTAGATCTTCTCTAAACTTAGCAATGAAAGGTCCATTGTAACTTAGAGAACCAGCAGCGACGAGGCAATCACCAGTAAGCATGACCTGATCAACTCCAAGTTTAGCGACAGTTTCAGTCCAGGAATCTTTTTCTCCCTGGAGACCAACAATCATCTTTTCGGCACGGTAGAGTTGCTTCTTGCAAGAATCAAGATCATCAGATAACTTAGTAGCCATAGCAACAGCATCAGCAAGTTCTTTGTTAAGGCCATCAAGCTTAGCATTAATTTCAGCGACTTAAGCAAGCTTAACATTTAAGTCAGCCATTACAATCTTAAGTTTGGCGTTCATTTCAGCAGCCTTTTCACGCATAGGGTTAACAATTTTCAAAGTCTTGAAATAGGTAAGCATAGCAACAATCCAGACACGTACATTCTTAAGGGCAGAAGAAGCCTTTCCAACACGCTCAATAGACATTTCTTCTTGATCCAAAATAGGAGTTACTTTGTTAATAAGCTCTTCAGGCATGTTATCTTTATCGTAACCTTTAAGTTCCTTTAGGAAATTGTTAGGGTCTCCAAGCATCTTCTTTTCTTTTTTGCACTGAGCGAAGAAACCTTCGGGATCTTTTTCTGCTTCTTTAGAGTCAGCCTTTGGCTTGGGAGGCTTAAAGTTATGTCCACACATGAAGAAGGAAACACACTTGAAGCATGTGACAACAGAAGGGGAAGGGTTACCCATTCCCTTAAGCTCATAGAAATCTTTACTATCAATACTATCGACCTTCTTGATAGCATCAGCAAGCATAGGTAAAGCCTTGGCAAGTTCACCTTCAGCCATATCGACAACAGCCTTTACTTCAGCAGCATCTTTCTCAGCAGCTTCTTTATCGACAGTAACAACAGCTTTAATCTTATCGGCTTCTTCAGTATCCTTAGCAATACTGACTTTCTGTACTTCAATTTCACCTTGTTTGATAACAAGAGCGGGTTGTTTGACAGTTAATTCTTCCTTAAGTTCAGCAACCTGAATGGAGGCCATAGCGAGTACTTTAAGTCCTCTTTCTAGACGACGCTTAGACTTGGAGACTTCAGCACGTTTGTCATTTAAGGTCTTCTTGTAGGTAGCGAGGAGCTCGAGGTAAGAAGTAGGAGTAACATAAGAGCGTCTTCTGTACATTTCCCAGAAGTCTTCTACCTTTCTTTCGACAGACTGATGAATAATCTTAAACATCTCAATGCAGGCATCTTTATCATCAGCCAAGTCACAGTCAGGGTCGTCACCAATAGATCCTTTAGCCACATTAATTAGGGCTTCAGCAGGCCAGTTTGTAAACCAATCAATGGTACAGCAATTGATAAGAGAGGGGAACATTCTAAGACGAGTCTAGAAAACTTCTCCCATGGGGGACATAGCGATAACACAATGGATGTTTTGTCTAACACTTTGGATGTATTAACCAACCATATTGGATTTAGTCAACTAAATTCCCTTTCCTTAGCATAACTTTCTACCGCAAGTCATAATTTCTTCTTAATCCTCTAGCTTATAGAGTTGAGGAACATCTCCAGCATTTAGTACACCATTCATGTCTTCAGTCATAGACTCCTGTACAATTTGAGTATCAGTAAGCAAGAAAATGGTTTGCTTGTTCTTAGTTCCAGCTCCTAAGAGGCACGTCTTAAGGTTCTCTCTCCAATCCTTCATGCTGTATCCCTTGATAACTTCAATCTAGTAAAGGGCGAATGCATTAATGCTAGTGGCAAGTCTGCAGAGAGATTGTCTACCAGAACCACCGACTCCCAAAAGTAGGGCATTACCCATAGGTTGTCTAAGGACACGGGCGATACGAGCGACATGATCGCAAGCATCAAGGAACATAACTAGACGCATAGGATTCTTAGTAGCGGAGTTATATTCTTCAAGGTATTCTTCGACCTTGGACTGCATAGCCTTGAGGTCGGGGATGTTCTTGTAAGGTCTGTTTTCCTCAATGTTACCTTCCATCCAATCACCGTATTAAAGACGCTCAGCCAAGAAGACGTTCTCACGAGTAAGTTTGAATCTTCCAGTCACTTGCTCACAGATGATGTCATCTAGAGTCTGGTTATCAGCTACACTGACGAGTCTATCTCCATAGACACGGATGTTTTCATGGAACCAGAGGCGAACTAGGTCAAGCTTGTCAACACACTCCCTAGCGTAAGCACCACAGACACCCTGAATAACCTTACTCATATCTCTCAAATTGAATAGATAGTGAGAAGTAGAAGGTCTAGGTCTGAGTTAAGCACCGACATTTTCGTAAATAACCATAGTGGAATCTACGAGGTCGTTGATTTGAGCGATAACGCCGCCTTCGAAAGCACCAAGGAAATGCTTAAGAATGGTCTGGAACATGATTTAGATAGAATCTTAACCAAGCTCAGTATAGGTGATCAAATTAAAGTGCCTCTAGAGACGCATGGTGATCTTAGCACGACCACCACCGGGAGGTCCCATAGCAGAGATGAAGATAACATCTTCTAATTTAGTCCAGGCCTTTTCCTTAGACTTAAGTTCATACCATCCGGAGTGATCCATCCATTGGCGGATCAATTCAAGAGGAGGCTGGGCTCCATAAGTTTCTTTCTTAGGCATGTTTAAGTCATCAACGAAAATACAGCATTTGGTGCCTGGAGGAGGTCCGAAAACACCCTTTCTGCGCTTTTCCATTTTCTCGTCAATACCAGCTTAGGTTTGGAAAGCGGAAGTCTGAGCAGAGAAGTTAACAGGCATCATGTTGAAAGTTTCGTCCATCTCAAGGTTAAGTAGCTCAGAAATGTTAATGGTTTTACCAGTTCCAGTAGGTCCAGCGCAGAGGACGTGCTTCTTCAATTAGAGGAGGGTTTTCATTAAGTATTTCATTCTGATAGAGTCAACTGTGGGGACAATGACATCAGCGAATTAAGCCTTAGCAGCAACGGAGAATTCTTTGACAGTTTCAGTCCACTTTCTCCATTCGCGGGTCTCTCCTTACATGTAGAAACAGTAATCGTAGACCAAACCACCCTTAGGTAGCATGTGTTTGTTGTCCTTTCCAGCAATTTCTCTAAACTTAGCATCAAAAGCAACTCTTCCAGGAATGTTAGTGGTAATTCCAATAGACCAGACGACGGCATAGATGAAAATGGATTCCATAAATTCTTCTAGCTCTTCAACCTGCTCAGCAGTGACAGTGGTAACTTCAGTATCTCTGTAAGGGAAGAAGAAGCAGTCTAGGATTCTGCCCAAAGAACTTACCAAATTGTTGTCTACGGTGACAACAGGCTCTTTGACTTACCATCTGACGAATTCAACTAGAGCCTCAACGTATTTGTCATAGAGAGCTTCAAGCATAGGAAGAGTAGTCTTTCTGAAAGTGAAAGAGGGAGGAGTAGATCTCATCCAGGACATGAAGAGAGGCTTGAGACCGATACCTTCAGGCTCCATGTAAATCATACCACATCTAGAGACAGTGGCAGGGGAAGCGACTTCAAGATCCTCTACCTCGAACATAATAGTCATGCGAGAGGTAAGACCAATCATACTTCCATTGGTAAGACAGAGCTTCTTGTTATCGTCGAGCACTGTGTTCATGGACTCAATCCAGATAGCATCGACGGGTCCATCGAAAATGACCCAATGTCTAATGCGAGATTCATCTTCAGCACAGTTCTGTACGATAAGCTGAGCAATACCGTTATCCCATTCACCAGTGCCAGGGTCAATATCTCCATAGAGTTGACTGGAAGTAATACACTTGGGGTTTAAGATGTGAGTTTCAGTAGGGTTATAAGGACCAGTAGCATCATCCTTAAGAGAGGAGATAGCGTGTTGTAAGACAGAGTAATTCATGGTCTTACCACCTCCAGCGGGTCCAACAAGCATGAGTCCGTGACGAACTTAGATAGTGTCATAAAGCTAGATAATCTTATCAGTGAAGATAGGAGTGGGGAGGAGCTTAAAGTGCTTGAGGGAGTCTTGAATAGCATCCTCTAGCTTTCCATAGTCCATCTCAGGCTTGCCAACACCAGGGAAAAGATCCTCAATAATATTGGCGAAGAGAGGTAGATCGTGATTAAGGAACTTAGGGACATTGACATCCAAAAGTGCTCTCAATAGTAGCTTATCTTCGTTAGTCTCTTCAGTCTCAGCGATGAGGCGACCAGCAGCGTTAATAGTGGAACGGACTGCGCGCATTCCATAATCATAATGGCACTGAGAAGAAAGCTGTTCAGAAGCCAAAGTGAAGGTAGTTACCATCTTAGTAGCTAGGACCTGAGCCTTAATGTATCCAAAAGAATACAGTAGAATCTTACCAATAAGGGCGTAATCGGGCACCATCATAGCGACAGGTCTGAAGAGAGCCTTGAGGTTATCGGGTAGCTCAGTACGTCCAGCATAACCAGGGTTCATAGTGATGAACACACAGAAAGTAGGCTTAAGGGCGATGTGAGAGCCTTCGAAATCGACGTACTCAGCGAAGAGATCCTTAGCTCCGAACAAGATCTGGAGTTGCATAGCAATAACGGACAGTACTTCAACATTAATTCTGTTGAATTCGTCGAAACAACACCAAGCACCGGAGGCAGCTAGACCCTTGAAGAATCTAGCACAGAGGGTGTGCTCCATAGTGTCGGAACAGTTGAACACGACACAATGCTTGGCGAGACCTTTAGCCAAATCCTTGGTAGATTCGGTCTTTCCAGTTCCGGCGGGTCCAGCGGGGGCACCACCAATGTTGAGTTGCAAGGCTCCCATAAGAGTCATGTAACATTTATCGGTGAGAGGAGTAATAACGAGACGGAGAGTGTTACCGAGGTATTCGTAACCGTAAGGGTAATCAGTCTGAATGCACTTGACTCTGCAGTTCTCATTCTCCCAGTAGTAACGGAGTTGCTGCATCCACTCGAAAGCAGTGGGGTCAGAAATCTTATCTTCTACAAGCTTGAGGGTTACATCCTTAGCGTGTACATCAATAACGATAAGTGCACCAAGAGTAAGACGCTGTAGAGAATCGAGCTTTTACTGTACGAGGGTAACAGTGTCTAAAAGCTGATCGTCGAGCTGCTTAGCAACCTTAGTTACACCAGCAAGTCCACCGTTTTTGAAACCAGTTTCGACATCAGTGGTCCAGTGAATCTGAGATCCGTTAAGTACGCACTGACCGGGATGTTTCTTAATCCACTCGTTTCTAGATCTTTCTGTGTAATCTAAGACAGAGAATTTAAGTACTTCTCTGACAGTCATAAACATAGCATCCTAGATTTCTCCCATCCAGAATTCGACCTTTTTATCGTTAGGATCGACTTCGTGAATGAGTTCAATTTCTTCCTTCTCAGCAGAGTACATTCTTGTGATAACTTAAGTGTTCTCAAATCTAAGATCATTCATGTTTTCGAAAACTTTACTCAAATGAGGACGCACGTTTTGTACTTCTTTAGTCTGAGAGAGAATCTGGAGTAAATCCTCATTGGAGAGGAAATAGAAGCGAGCAAAGATAGATCTCTTTTCTTCTAAATAATCCTTAAGTCCACGTTAGACGAAATCAAGTTATTCGTTCATGGTTAAGAATTTAGAGAGGAGACCTTCTCTGTTGCAACTCTTCATAATGTTGGCTTGAGTCTTTGTCTCCTTTAAGATTTCACGCCATTACTTATCGACTTATTTGAACGCACGGCCAATCATGACGAGTTGCTTCATGATATCGGGAGAGTCGAAAACAGGCTGAAGATAAGTCCAGTTACCCTGGCATCTGTTCCACTCATCACAGACATCCTGTACACAGCGGAGCATAGTGTACCAGTCCTCAATTTCATCAACGAAGGGTCCCTTAAATTGAGAGAACTGCATAGCTTGAGTGATCATAATGTGATCGTCCATAAGCAAGTAAGCGTCATCCCATCCACCAACGGTGTAGGTTCCAGAGGTCTTGAAGTCTTTAATAGTGAAGAAGACATCTTCCCATTCACCCTTCATCTTAGCGAGAGAATTCTCAATGTGAAATTCTTTGGAGGCGACGTTACCTTCCTGCTCAATAGCTTCAGCAAAGTCGACCATACCTTTATCAATACACCACTGCAAGTTGAATCCTTCGAAAGGTTTGACATCGAAGCCAACAGCAGCAGAGATTTTGCTCCAATGGCGGGGCTGAATACCATTAGTACGCATAGCCATAGCCATTCCTACGTATTATCTGAAGTCACTAACCTCTTCTTTGACCTTCTCAGCCATTTTCTGGTGAGCAACAAGAGACTTTCCTCTAAAGATACCAATAGCACGAGCCAAAACACGATTAGATTCATCAACGGTGTTTTCAAGAGCTTCAGGTTCGAGTAGTTCAAAGTCATCGTGTCTCCAAGATTTCTCAGATTGACGGTAGTTATCAATAGTAGTCCAGAGATCAAAGAAGGCACGGAAATCTTTCTAGAGTTGGAAGACAGGCTCATAAGAGGTCTCTTCATTTTCGGTGAGCTGTTCACGGACATTAAAAGTTTTAGCACTATCACAAATGTCTGCAAGTCTTTGCCAGAGGTCTCTAGCGTCATTAGCAGTTTGCTCATAGGTGGTAATGTCCTCAATTTTCTGGAATTAGCCAACTTCCTATGTGATCATGTGGACCTTTTGATCATACTCAGCCTATTAGTTCTGCATCTGAGCGACGAACTTCTCCTTCTCTTTATCAAGAGTGACGTTCTAGCGAGCGATCTTCTAGATAGTGTCTTAAGGAGACCCGAACATTCTCCATCTCTTGTCAGCATCATCTTCATCAGGGAAGGCGTACTGGAATTCGTTAAGCATATCATAAATGTCGGTACATTTTTTGATTTCCATGCCGAGCTTTTCGATTTCGTTAGGTACTTGAGACATGTAGGTCTTAATTTCAGAAAGCTCCTCAATGTTGAGAGGGACAGCAATAATCTTTAAATCCTTGTTATCGAACTCAAGCATGATCTTGTTAGCGTTAAGTCTAGCCTGTTTGGCAATGAGCTCGACTTCAGCCTTAGCGATCTTTAAGTGCTTTTCAGCAAGAGTAGTTCTGATAGATTTGCAGTCAATCTGGAACATTGAGACAACAATGGTCTCAGGGATTTAGTCCTAGAGCTTTTGGGCTCTTTGTCTACGCATGAGGACATCACGTCTGAGAGCATCAGGCTCTGGAGGGTTTTCTTCATCGTCCATTTTGGCGATTTCTGCATCGGGGTCCAAATTGTAGTCGCTCTGGAATTGATCGTAGGTCTTAAGGTAATCAGCAAGAGGATCAACGGATTCGAAAATCTTAGAGCGGAGACGCATGAATTCTTCGTAAACCCAGGCGTTCTCATCAGGGAGAAGTTTCTTGTTCTCAGGGTCAGGTTTCTCAGGCATCTCTTCAGGCTTAACAGGGACCTTAAGGAACATCTTAGTAGAGCTCTTGAATAGGTGAGGGAGGAGTTTCTGCTCAAGCTGAGTGATGTCGGAGAGAGAAGAAAGTCCCTTCTTGAAGGTTTCCAAGATTCTGCTGCAAACGTCAGATGCTTCAGAGGAGTACTGAGGTCTGTTATCGTCTCCCAATTCTAAGTCAACACGGAATAGAGGGAATTTAACCTTGTCGGCTCCCATACGCTTGATCTCTTCCTGAGAGTAGTACATGTTAGTAACCTCAGCAGTGCTCTTGACAGCAACAGTGAGAGGAAGGAAGTCCAAGACGGAGTCAACGTAGCGCTTTACAGAGCCTCTGGTCATGTCCATAAGGGTGTCTTGCATGATGAACTTAGTCTGGGTTAAGAATTTCTTAAGTTTACCCTGCTCGTAGGCTTCTCTGTTCATCTCGTTAAGGTTGAACCAAGTAGCAGCGCTAGATCCAGCACCAGTTCTGTTGTTATCCTAAGCAGCGAAGCTAGACTTGATAATCTCCTTAATCTTGTTGACCCAGGTTTCCTTGAGGAAGTAGGAGGCTTGAGAGATGCTAGAGGCTTAGATCTGGATGAATTCGTCAACCTTCATAGTCTTGGTGACGTTGGGGTTGAAGACGTCCTTGACAGCAACTTCATTGCACTCCTTGCGGATATCCTGTTAGGCGCGAATAACCTCATCCTTGATCTGGAGAGTCTTGCAGCAGTATTTGGAGAACTGCTTAGGGAAGTTGTGAGGAGGGATGCTGATCATTCCAAAGTAAGGAGTTTCCTTCTCAGCAGCGGTCTCAGGAAGGTTGAGCTTTCCAGTGATGAGGCTGGTGCCCTTGTTGCCGAGATGCTTGTCGAAGATGATTCTGTTCATCGTCTTTGCGAAGTCGATGTTGACTTCGTTAAGAAGGGTGGTGGTGTCAGAGGATGACTTTCCACGGAGTCCCTTAGAGTTCTGGGTCATGGTCAAAACGCGCCCAACTTGGTTGTTGTCAACCTCAGGGATCTAGTGCTTGGGCATGTTCTCAACGTAGTAGTTGTACTTGAGAAGAGCATCAGCTTAGATACGCTTGTTGAAGGCGGCCTTGAATCTGGCGGCAAAAATGACGGGGTCTTCTTCTTCGAAGAGAACGAAGATTCTGTGCATGCGGCACTTCTCCTTGGTGTTCTCCCAGTATCCGTCGTAGCGCTCAGTACGAGGTCTGAATTTGGTGACCTTAAGCTTGCGCCAGTAGCACAGGCCGTCTTTGTCACGCCAGAGACCTTAAGCATCGACTCCTTCCTTGCCAGCGAATTAGCACCACTGTTCAGCGGTTTTCAATTAGCCTGTTCCGATTTTCTCCTCGGGCTGAGAATCAAATAACGTGTCATCGAAAGCTTCGAGAGGTAACCATCCTCCGAGTACTTTTTCAGGGTTACGATATTCAACTCCACTGGTAAGGAGTAGTTCTTCAATGGATTGCTTAGCGACTTCGGCTTTCTTAGCAGCGAGGGGCTTCTTGCGCTTGAGAGGAGAGTAGGACTCTAAGGGAGCCTCTTTGCGTTTCTCTTGCGCTTCTGGCTGGTATCCATGGGGATTGAAGCGGGGAATCTGTGACGAGGGGAGATGCTTTTGCAAAACCATACCCTAACCGGTGTTAATGGCCTGGGGCCTGTTACCGATTTAGTTGGCGGAACTGTTTCCACCTTCGTTTCCATATTAATCCTAGTTGTACATAAGTGTTCTAGCGATAATTAAGGAAT
>Ga0206692_1468032_pt1 | contig 11848 bp, 1 predicted proteins | sample M240m12015metaT_FD_159670 | JGI IMG/M metagenome (GOLD analysis project Ga0206692, IMG submission 159670) | Metatranscriptome of ammonia-oxidizing marine archaeal communities from Monterey Bay, California, United States - M2 40m 12015... | ecosystem: Environmental > Aquatic > Marine > Intertidal... | reverse complement strand
TTTACAGTAAGAGAGTTGCAAACATAGGTAATATTATTATATTGATATATATATTGCGTATTGTTGGCTCATATAAGATTGGTTAATAGTTAATAGAAAAAAATATATATGAACAATTCTTCTATCATGTTATCATTTAGAAAACTATTCAGTGTAGCTGTTTTATTACTTTTTGTAATCCAACTGTCATGCTTGAATTGTGGGAATGCCATGGACTTCGGATCAGAGGAAGTATACGGCGAACAGAAACCAGCTGTAAAAAATGAAACGAATGAGACAATTATAGAAATAAAAACAAATTCCACAGTCACTCCACTAAGTGAACCGGAAGTACAACATGCTAGAGATTTAGAGGCAGAGAAACGTTTTCCAGAAATTACACCAAGTGCCATGGTTAGTGGGGAAGATCCATGCGAAGATTTAAAGTCATGTGGTGACTGCACTAGACAGAGACAATGCGGGTGGTGTGAAGCTAACAAAAAATGCGTCACTGGAGGGCCGAAACGACCAAAGGCAGATAATGTTTGCCCTATAGAATTTTGGGAGTTTTCTTTTTGTCCTAGCATTCCATGTCCACAATATTCGGACTGCAAAAGTTGTTTAATGGACCCTAACTGTGGTTGGTGTGCTGGTTCGAAAAGTGACGGTGCGGATGATTCTTCGGCTAATGAAGGAAAATGCCAAGTCGGTGGTAACGGTGGGCCAAGAGATCAAACCGAGGATGCTATGTGCAGTGGCAACTGGTTGCACTCACCAACACGCATTGGTGAATCAACCATACGCACAGCTATGTTAAATTTAAAACATGGTAGCTATTTGACTGAAGTATGTAACGCAGGGACGATGGAAATACAACATGCTTTACCACCAAAAAAGATTCTAGCGCCGGTTAAGTACCCAGCAACATTGTCAATTGATCCTGTACATGGCCCAACTTTTGGGACAACAGTAATTACTATTACCGGGTTATGGTTTGGTTTTACACCAAGTGCGGGGTTAAAAGTATATTTAGGTGAAATTCCTTGCGACGAAACTATCTGGGTATCAGAAAGTATCATTAAGTGTGTCACGCCACAGCACCGACCTGCAGGAATGCAACGTGTAATAGTAATTCGCGATGGCATTGGCAACAACGATACGGACGCACAAAATGTAGTAAATTTTGAATATCGCGAAATGATTATTGATAGAGTATCAACAAATAAAGGGCCAACAGTTGGTGGAACTATTATCAATATTACAGGTAAAAATTTTGGTACAAAAGATTACAATCCAACAGTAAGAGTTGGTGATAAAGAATGTGTGCGAACACACTGGTTGTCGAATGAAGTTGTACAATGTGTTACAGCACCTAACTTTGGATATAACCATAGTATTGTTCTGACTATCAATGGAATGGAGCAGCCAATATCAAACCAACGATTCTTTTTTGATTACGAACGTCCAACAATAGAAACGACTTCTGCTAAACATGGACCAACAACGGGTAATACCACTGTGGTTGTGCGAGGTACAAATTTCGGCACCAAAGAAGGCATGCCGGTTGTTACTATCGGTGGCGTTCCATGTATGGCACAAGAACAAGTTGATCATTCAGAAATCGTATGTTCAACAAGTCCTGGTGTTGGCAGAAACCACCGTGTTGTAGTAACATTATTAGATGGCAGATACACTACGGCGGAGGAGTTTACATTTAGTTATAATCCCCCAATTATTGCTACAGTGACACCGGCTAACGGGGTAACATTAGGGAGATACGAAGTACTGATTGCCGGCATTAATTTTGGAACTGGGGCATCGTCACCAGATTTAACACCCCCAGTTGCTGATTGGACGCATCGAAGATTAAAATACGCACAAGATCGCGCTGGTGTTAAAGAGAGTTGGGGGGTAGCCTGGAACAACTCAGGTGTTGGCGACCAAAGTTGGGAGCCATCGGTCGAAGAGAAAGAAGCAGAAGCATTAGCAGGATCAATGAAAAATGATAGTGCAGTGAAAAGTGGGTTATTCGCAGCAGCTGAAGCTGCTGCGCGTGGTGATGTTGCTGCTGCAAGTATGAGTGTTGCGAAAGCATCGGAAGATGCAGTCAATAAGTTGAAGAAAAATCTTAAAGGCCTTAAACCATTAGCAGCTGCAATGGCAGTTGCTGATATTGTAAAAACTTCGGTAGCTGCATTATCAAACGTATCCAAAGCCATGGAAAATGCATCTTTCTCTGGTTCTGCGCTTAAGCGTGTTATTGGTGCCAGTGTTGCAGCCGCAACTGGCGAACCATATACGGGAGTAAATGGTGATGAAGATCGTTTATCAAATTTTTCTAAATCTAAGACAGCCGAGGATGCTGACGGTTATGATTGGAAACAAGATCGTAATTTGGTGGGGAAAGTGCATAATTTAGATGGCACAACCACAACCCGTGTCGGCGCACCTCAATCAACACTTTTTGTTGAGCTTGCAGATAAGGCAGATTCTGGTATGGGCTTGTTTCAGGCGAAACTGTATGAGTTATACTCATTTATTGAGCAGGTAGACCAAATCATGCAATTGGCAAACAATAACAAGAGATCACAGTCAGTTGATCTGAACCAAAATTCCACTACGATGGGTGTAACTGCAAATGGAATTCAAGACTTTGGTAGCGCACCCGACTTTGGTAGCGCACCTGACTTTGGTAGTGCGGTAGATGAATCAAAACATAGAGAATGTTTTTTTACAACTGGTTGCACTAAAGTGTGGACTCCACAAAAAGACAATGAAATCTGGGAAGAAAGAGCAACCGTTATGAGTGTTGAAGGAATGAAAGTTGGTATGAGATACAAAGTAGAAATAAAAGGTTTGTATTTTGCGGATAACAGTGCTAAATCGTATGGTGCAGAATGTCCTAGTGTTACTGGTGTTGGCGATGCGCGTGAGATTACATGTCCAACGTTCTACACTCCAAAAGATCATTTGCCGCAAAATAAATTGTATCTTGCTGGAAAAGATAAAACTATGCAAAAAGGGAAAAGATTCCCTGCTACAATGACATTTGAAGGTGAAGCAACATCAGAAACTCTAAGTTTTAGATCAATGCATGCAAAGAATTACTACACCGCTATGGGACCAATACAGATGCGAGTAGTACAGTTATCGCCTCGAATGAGAGCACCGATTATAGCAGAGCCTGCGTGCCCAAACAACATGGCACCTGATTACACCATGGCTGGTGCACGATGTATTTACGCATCAATTGGAGGACAATCTTGCCTACAATTAGAAATGATGACATCAGGCATGTTAAAATGCACAGTGCCACCAGGAGTTGGGGCAAACTTGACCGTTGCTGTAATAGTAGGAAATCAAACTTCAACTGATATGGGGAATTACGAAAGGATTACCAGGTTACATGAAGAATCCTCGATAGAAAATATCGTAGAGAATCTACAATTTACATATGATAAGCCTGTCGTTATGAGCTATCATCCAAAAAATGGACCAACCTCTGGCGGCAATACTATCACTTTGAAAGGATACAATTTTGGTCCAGATAAAGATCATGTTGTTCAAAATTTAACAACGGTTGTAACGATTGGAGGTGTATTGTGCACAAGCACCGTATGGTTATCTGACAAAACTATTGAATGTAAAGTTCCGGAAGGCGTTGGTTCTAGAAAAGAAATTGTTGTGACTACTGCTGGGCAAATGTTCCCACCAGAAGGCGAAGCTTGCACAAAATGTAACGCCTGCTGCAAACCTATCTATTATGACTACAACGGTCCTATAATACGTAATGTAAGTCCGAACCATGGAGTGACAGTTGGAGGAACAAATGTTGCTATTCATGGAAAAAATTTCGGTGCTGTGGATCATATGCCAACTGTAACCATTGACGGTGACCCATGCCCACAAATTATGTGGAAATCAGACGAGTTGATTCTTTGCGCTTCGCCTAGTGGATGGGGAACAGGCAAAGCAGTTAAAGTCACAGTAGGAGATCAAATGGACCGTGATTCTGCTTTGTGGAATTATGACATACCAGAAGTTCATAGTGTTGAGCCATCAGTTTGCCCAACGCGTGGCGATTGCTTATTGAAAATAAGAGGGCTAAATTATGGCCATGAACAAGGTAATCATCTACGTGCATTTGTCGGGGGTAAGCCATGCGCAAATGTGGACAGACACGATCAACCATTGTTAGTAAACCAAACTAGCATGGAATGTGTTGTACCGAGTGGTGTTGGGAAAAAATTAGACGTTAAAATTTGTGTTGGTTCACAATGTTCAAAAGAGAACGAGTATTTCTCATACAGACGCCCTGAAGTGTACGAGATTCGTCCACGCCACGCACCACTTCGAGGAGGAAAGGTAGTTACAATTACCGGTATGGGTTTTGGGCAAAGTGGCGGGTCTAATGCGACACTAGTAGCAAAACTTGGTGGCATTCCATGCGCAGATACACGTTGGCTGTCAAATGATCAAATAGAATGCACGGTACCAAAACACCATGCAGGTGGTTTTGATTTACCTGTGACGGTACTTGTTGCTAACCAAGAATCGGTAGGCGAGGAGCTTTTTCAAGCTGCATATTTTTCTTACGACGCACCTGAAATTCATGAAATCACGATGTCCCATGGCCCTGTAATGGGTGGATATGTAATGGAACTCATGGGATTTAATTTCCCAACTGATACGACAATCTGGTTTGGTGAAATGTCGGAATATGGTCGCGAACGTGTTCCGTGCACTAAAACAAAACGTATTTCATCTGAAATTTTAAAATGTTTAGTTCCTTGTGGAATCGGGTTTGGTCTGTTACCAGATGGAGATACTGGATTCGGCACTGAAGAAAAAACTGCATCAAATGGTGCTGTAAAGTTGGTGAGACAACATTCAATTCACCTAGTTACCAATGGAAGAAGATTTGTGCAAACAAAAACTAAACCAAAGAACAAAGTTAGAAAGTGCCTAAAATTACCAGAAATTTTCGCTATGAAACAAATGGGTAATAAAGTGGGGCAAGGAAATTATGCGACATTATTTTGTGAAAAGGGTTACGATTTAATTGGTAATGGATCATTTGTCTGTAACGCAACAACAGGTTCATGGTCAGGGAAATTGCCTAGATGTTTAAAACCAAAGGCACCAAAACCGTCTCTTCCATTTGACGTATTTGGCGTTGATATAAAGAAAGCATTGGAGAGAGAGGCCCAACGTGAACGGTCAAGAGAAGGAACAGGTCAAGCTCAAAGATACGACGCAGAAGCGAAAACATTAAAAGAAGCAGCAGCTACTGCAAGAGCAAGTGGAAAGCTTATGGAAGCAATTGGCCTTGAAAAACAAGCAGAGGGAATGGAAAAACTAGCCATGAAAGAGGCCAAAGCATCAAGCTCGTCACAAGCAAAACAATTGGAGGCCGAGAGCGAAGAAGTTGAAAAAGAAGTTGAAGAATTGAAACGTGCAGGTAAATTCGAAGAAGCTAAAGCCAAAGAAAAGCAAGTTGAATTGTTGAAAAAACAAGCCAAGGCTGTGAAAGATATGTCCGCCTCGCCTGAGGCAACTAAGCTGGAGGCCGAAGCCGAGGACATTGAAAAAGAAGCTAAACAGCTTAGAGAAGCCGGAAAAGTTGAAAAGGCGTTGGAAAAAGAAAAGGAAATAGAAGAATTGAAGAAGAAAGCGGAAGAGGCTAACAAAGCCTTCTCTGCTGCACCAGAGCCGTTAACAGCAATGCAGACAATATCGAAGGCAGAACTAGCAGCCATGGCACAACAAGAATCTATGAAAAAACTACTCCAGGCTACTATCAAACAGCAAATCATTGAACGAAATAATTCCATTGCCATGAAAGAAATGGACAAACAGAGTGAAATGATTCTCGCCAAGAAGGAACAAGCGCAAGAAGATATTGATGCAGCTACAAAAGCGCGCAAGAAAGCATTAGAAGACGAGCAAAAGGCTATGGAAGAACAGCAAAAGGCTGCTAAAGGAGCCGCTGCAAGGGCTGCGTTCGAGGCAATGAATTCCGGTACGACAAGTGAAGATAACGAAGACGCAGTAGCAAGTGCGCTCAATCCGTCGCTCGGTGAGCAAAAAAATGCTCAAATTAAATTACTCCGTACAAAAGGTAAAGAATTGTTACAAGCAGCCAGGATGAAAAAATTGCAAAAGGAATACGCAGCTGCTCTGAAAAGAGCGAAAGGCAAAATGACCGCCGATAGAACAATAGCTTTACAAAAGCTTAATGAAGAAGTTAAACGTACAGAAAAAATCCAAAAGAAAGCAAAAGAACAAGAAGCTGAGGAATCCAAAAGTAGTCAAAAAGCAAATTCAAAACAAGCACGAGTACAAGAAGAAACTAGACGTGTTGTTGAAATCTCAAAAGATGCTGACGTGAGCGGACGCGAAGATGAGCAACGCAACAAGTTGGACGATACGATTAAAAGGGCTCAAAAATTCGAAGCTGCTTTGCCAAGAATTTCCCAAGTGTCCGCTGAACAAACCAGTTTGCGAAATAGAATAGTTTCAAGAATCCATAACGTGAGAGGCCAGCTCGAGAATGAGCTGACATATTCACATATATCACCATCTAAGGTCAACATGTTGACCGAACAGTTAGAAGCATTGGAAAGACAAAAGGCTAAAAATTTAAAGGTAGAGAGTGAAAACAAAGGATTGAGTGGGCAAGCAAAGCGTGCTGGAGAAAACGTGAGAGACACGCAAAAAGATGTTGCTAAACAAATGGCCAAACTAAGCAAAGAACGTAACGCAATTTACAAACTACGTAGAAGGCTTTTATGGCATAAAATTGCAGCCAAAGTTTTCAGCCCTTCCAGTAACGAAATGCGATTCTCCAATGTTCGTTCCAAGAGCACCGCATCAAATGATGGCGGTGTGAATGTGCTGAAAGCATTCGATGTAGTCAGCGGTGAATTGCTCACCGAGTACTATGACGATAATTCCCCACAAGGTGTCGTGCAAGATATAGATATGTTTTATCGTTTAAAGGGTGGGATGGTTGTTGATTATAGATTTGATTTTGATGCACCTACAGTACGAAGGGCATATATTGTAGGTAGCCGTAGCCAAGCTCATGTTGGTGCAAGTGGTCATACTAAGATAATTGTAGAGGGTCGCAATTTTGGTTGCAGAGATTACGCAGCAGCTGAAAATAAAGACAGGAAAAATAATTATACATTTTGGGAAAGCGTTGAAGCAGAACAGAAGCTAACAGCTTGGGTGTTTGAAACTGATAGCAGTGCAAATGGAAAAGGTTGGAATAAATGCCTAGAAACAAAGTATGTATCTGACGGCAGATTGGAGTGCACTTCTCCTTCCGGTTCAGGAAAGGGAAGAAAGATGAAAGTAACATTGGGTGGTCAAGGCAGCGAGCCAAAAGTATTATTCAATTATGATGCACCAGTGGTTACTAGAGTTGTGAATGCAGCTAGGAATAATATCCGTGATAACCGCTGTAAAACTTGTGGTGCACCCTCTGGTGAGTACTGGGTCACTATCGAAGGTTATAACTTTGGCCCAACACGAACAACATGGGGTTTAGAGGAAGCAGACGAAAGTCGAACGGGTCCCAACGATAGACCAAAGTTCAAAAATGAGCATTACTCAGAAAAACCTGTAATAAAGATTGGTGATACATACTGCATCCGTACCCGCTATATTAGCGATACCAAGGCTCAGTGTCTAGTGCCTCCTGGATTAGGAAAAAATCACTTGATATCCGTAGGTCCAGTAAACGGCTTGTTTTCTCACGCGGGGCATGATGGTGTGAAATGGGAGTATGAAAGACCAGTTGTTCACACCATTATGCCGCGAAATGGCCAAACGTTTGGTAATGATACAACAAAAATTTACGGAGAAAATTTTGGTAGATGTTTTGATTATAATTATGTTACATCGAAAGGTGTCAAAGGTCCTTCAACAAACTTTTGCCCTCCTGTGTATCCATCAATCGACTGCGAATCATGCAAAAGCTTTACTCGAATTAATTCAAGACTTATTGAATGTGTCACAAGTGATGGTGTTGGCGTTGGAAAATTCGTAAATGTCAAGCTTGGCGAATATGATGTCGAAAAGAGAAATGGTTTATTTAATTATAACGGGCCGATGGTGACGAAAGTTAGACCGTTGCATGGTCCTGCTAGTGGCGGTAATGTATTAGACCTAACTGGTATCAATTTTGGTACAAATATTGATAGAATTATGACTAGAGGTTGTAGTAAAGGAAGCCGACCATATATGACTGTGGGTCAAATTAAATGTGCTGGCTTCAAAATTTTAAGTAACACTAAGGCTAAATGCACATTAAGTAACCAACCAGGTATTGGTAAAAACCTTCCAATAGGTTTGACCGTTGGCGGTCAAGGTGCAAGAGAGAATAGAGACCCGGATGCTGTGTATACATTCGATGCGCCTGAGATTAATAAAATTGTTGTGTTAAAAACAACACAGCCAAATGAGCAACATTTAAATGCAATCTCACCGCACGGTTATAACTGGGCATTTAACTGTGATAAAACCAATGGTGGTTGTGTAGACGCTGATCGTCGTTGGTCGCGTGAAGATTATTCATTCAAGATATTTGGCAAAAATTTTGGCACAAGAATTTATAATCAAGGCTATGGTTATTACAGAGGTTATCATCAGTGTGGCTTTGGTAATTTCCGAGGGTCAGCAAGATATATTAGCGATAGTGAAATTATTTGTACTATTCCACAAAATCAGCAAGCACAGCTTGCTAGAGGAGCAAATGGTTTAAAACCATTTAGAGCCTTTATCTCAGTGGCAAAGCAATCTTCGTATCGCCCTGGAGTAACATCATCTAAAGGACCATTTTATGAGACTCGTTTCTTTGAATATAAAAACACCAAATTACAAGGCACTCCATTGATATTGAAGGAAGCCAAGCCATTGGCAGAATGTAAAAAAAAATGCGCATCGATGCCAACTTGTGGTGCAATTACTTTGAAGAGCGGAAAATGCACTTATTATACCGAAAGTGCTGTTGAAACATGTTCAGCCTCAAAAAAGACTGGCGTTGTAACCTACATAAAAGAAGACATAACGGACACCGGAGATTGCGTTGATAAAAACTCCCTCGTTCTAGGACCAATTGTGACTAGCGCAGGTCCTTCGTCGGCTACAGAAGGTGCGTTTGATAAAGTGATCAGAATCACCGGGAAAAATTTCGGGTTAAGTAAAGATTCCATTCGTGCAAAATCCATAAAAGCATACTACAATAGCGAGGAGTGTCTATCCACCGAATACGTTTCAGACACAGAAGTCTTGTGTAAACCTAGACAATATCAAAATTCAACCGGTGGAGTAGTTCTTGCTGAGGATTTTGAAGGTGCACAAAATACTAATAAATGGAAATCAACAAATGGTAAACCTACACTCGGTGGGCAGTGTGCATCCGGTAGTGCATTTGGCAACGCTATGGTATTTGGAAATAATGGGGAGATCATATCAAATCCTGTAAACGTTCTTCGCGGCGGCAAAGTTAGCTTTTACTTACGTCTATGCGGTTTTGGGCACTTGCCTAAGTATGCAGAAAAAGGAGTGACTTTAAGTGCGTCTGTAGATGGCGGGGCAACGTGGATTGTCGTTGCAGGCTTCAACACATACCACAAATACAGGCGATGGAGAAAAATCTCAATTGACTTATACAACGATAAACGATATGGTTCTCACCCTGCAGCATCTGCCTCGACGATGTTTAAATGGTCTGGACCTAAAATGTTTGCAATCGATGAAGTAAAAATTACATCTGAAGCAGTGAAATGGCCCGTGCAAGTAACTGTTAATGTCAACAGCCCAACGCCAGAAAAAAATATTACCATGCCAAGTTTATACATCGGTTTAAATAGAGCAACATCTTATTCAACTGCACCCGAGTTTAGAACATTGTCAACATCATGTACTGTCGGAAAGTTTTGCCATATGCCGTCAAAAACAAATAGGTATTTCCCAGGATTTACAATGCGCAAAAATAGGTATGACGACCTGGTACTTTCTGGGTCTGTTAAATCATGTTCCTCTGCAGGCCAAAGTGCGGAAGATATGTCAGAATGCATGAAATTGCTGAAACACGACGGTAAAAAATCTACATTTAAAGTGGACAATTTTAGTCCAGGTTCAACGACGGCAACTGTTAACGTGAAGTTCTCGTTTCCTGTGTTAGTGTATCAATTACGTTTAGTTCACGCAGAAGCAAATAATGAAGAGTGCCGTCCTAAAACATTACTGCTAAAATATCCAGGTGGTGAAAGAAAAGTAGCAATTGAAGATGCAGATAAAGAGTTAAATGGGCCAGGTAACGGTTATTTCAAACAATATGAAATAGCCCCTTTTGCTGCCGATGATATTAGTATTTTTACAGTTGAAACCCAGAACAATTGTAAAAAAGCGAAACTATCTATTGGACAAATTTCATTACGTGGAGATTTATTGTCAAATGTCAATAGAAGAGCAAGTTGGTCTAGATATGCTTGGAATTCGTGCAGTAGCAATAAAATTGGTAATTATAACTTGGGTCGTTACTATTCTGGATTCTGGGCAAAATCAGAATCCAAATTTAGCTGCGAAAAAATACATAATGGCGTCTACGATGAATCGCGAATGACAATTGATGGCCAGGCGTGGGCTACTCCATATCCTAATAAAGCAAGTGACCGATGGAATAGTAGACCAACCGGTAGACCCCCACTTCCTGCAGTTACAATTAATCTCAATAGGCCGCAAGACTTGTGGGGCATTAATATTGCACAGAAACACAGATACCATGCTAAAAGTGTAACTGTTACCTACTTCGATGAAACAAACAAACAAAGAGGTAAACCTGAAAAAATTGTATTATCGGATAAAGATTTTCTATTGCAAAAATTCCAATTATCTGTAGTTCGTAAACAAGTGAAAAAAGTTACCATAAAGATCGACGATGTTCATGATTCTCTTATCCGCTCGAAATTCCCGTATTTATACGATACATTCAAAAAGTTAGATGGAAAGAATTGGATTTTCCCAAAGAAAAAATCGGTAACGTATGATTATGGACTAGAGAATCAAGTTGGACATGCGAAAGGAATTTATTTCTCTGGTGATGCTGAAAACCAATTAGCAATCTATTCAGCAAAAGCATGGCCAGCAACAGGAACTACAATTGTTGGCGCTGTCGTTGGTGCACCAGGAAAATGCAATGATCATTTTGTTATGATATCAACTAAACCGCAACAAAAATGGTCTTTTGGTCATAGCCCTGATGTGGTAAAGTTCGCGTATAATTGTGAAGAATTAGCAATATACCAAATGGAAGATCGAAGTCGAGGAAGAAGACGAGCAAAAACCGTACCATGTCGCCCTACGGGTAAAAAACATAGATTTGAAATTAAATTAGATCAAAACGGAATTGGGTTCACCTCTGACGCTTGTGCTAATGCAGCAAATAGTGCTATTCCAAATAATAGTGGATGGGCAAAGGTATACGATAATTATAATCCATTCGCAACTAAGTCAGGCGAAGCGGCAAAAGATGTGTATGTTTACTTCGGTGCAAGCCAAGATAGAAAACAAGAAAGTAAAAAACCATATTTTGAAATGATGAAAATTGTATCAGCTGGTTATGGTTTAGGTGAAGTGGAATTAATAGGTGAACCTGCTGTTAATAGACTGTAGATCCTTGCCAATTGAATTTCAAATGAATAGAAAACTAGAAAAAAGTAAAATTTAAAAATGTAGGCTAGAGAATAGAAAAGAAAGGAGATCATTTTTAAAAAGACGTAAATTAAAACTTATTAAAAATATATAGAGATATAAGTTAAACTTATATATTATTAAATATGATACATTTACAAAGCAT
>Ga0206692_1265699_pt1 | contig 11853 bp, 14 predicted proteins | sample M240m12015metaT_FD_159670 | JGI IMG/M metagenome (GOLD analysis project Ga0206692, IMG submission 159670) | Metatranscriptome of ammonia-oxidizing marine archaeal communities from Monterey Bay, California, United States - M2 40m 12015... | ecosystem: Environmental > Aquatic > Marine > Intertidal... | reverse complement strand
TAAAATCTTAAAGTTAATTTTCTCCTCTTTTTTGTCCTTATTAAGCTCTCGCTGCATTTGGTTAATAAAGGCTCGAGTAACTTTATTAGTAAAATAAGCCGTTCAGGCATTGGATCATGTTCTTTGACCACGAGAGGGTTTTCCCAACGCTTGTGCTTTACCTCGCGTAGTCTTGAGAAGGTAGAGGCGGATCGATGTTAGCCGCTTCACATCATAAATGAGGTGGTTAATACTACTTATTTGAGAAAATATTATATTCATCGTTCGAAGAACACTTCGATTATTATCAGAAAGGTGTGAATGTCGTCTATAAAGTACGGTACTAAGTTCGAAGCGGTAAATAAGCTGACGTAAGGTTGGATAGTTAATACCATAAACATCCTCACAAAAGGGTGTAAGGGTATAACTAAAGGAGAAAACACGACCATTAAAAAAAAGGCCTTTTGATCAGTACATTTTTAAAACTTGTTCAAATTTCAATTATTTTTTTTTCTTCTTTTTTAATTGCTTTGCTTTGTAGAGGGCCAATTTTCGATTTCAGACAAATTCCCCAAACTTATGTCCAAACATTCACTTATTAACAAGTTTTTTTTTGAACTTAAGACCGGAGTGTATGTTAACGAGGATATTCTCGTATATGGGAGAGACGGTAGTACTTCGATCGTAAATAAATTTTTCTTTTTTACGGTGCAATGGGTTATCATACATTAAAAAAGCCTGTCTTCAACTTGTACAAGAGGAGTAGGAGACTCGGTGAGTTTTTATGTTCTTTGAGGAGTATTTTTGCATCTTAAAATAAAACACAGCGTTTAGGTGTTGGTAGCAGATCAATTATTATTTAAACTTTGTAGTCTTACCTCAAGGAGTTCGGGGGTACCGAATTGCTTTAGTACGACCTCCATGTGGATGGTCAATTGGGTTCATTGCCACCCCCCGAACTATTGACTTTTTTCCTAAATTTTTATAAAATCCAGCTTTAGTGTTACGAACATGTTTTTTCTCAGTCAACGAGACAGGGCCTACTGAACCTAGTGAGTACATAGAGAATTGTTTGCTAACTCCGGAAGGGAGTTGAATTAGAGCTGTGTGTTTTTCAAAATTAAATTTCACTAACTTTCCAAAACAACCGGAACTACGAATATATTGGATACCTAGGCCCGGGTACAGCTCAATAAGGGCAATTTTGGAAAGACGTTTAATAGTCATGATTAGGAATTGATAAGGAGAGTCTCAGGTACTTCGAACATAGCTGTGGCGGCTAGATAGTGGGGGGTAGAAAAAGGTTAATACTTTGTGGTAACTAGTAGCGGGGAGGTAGGATACTCCCCCCGAAGCTAAAAAAGCTAACGCTGTCAGTTTGTTTGAAGTCGGGAAAAGTTTAAAGGTGTGGACAAAGTAAAGTGTTGGAGAGCGGAAACTATAATTAATCCGAGGTAGTAGTAACCTCCGTTTAAGAGATTTTTTAGTTCAAAGTGTTATGCGACCCTTACTAGATCGGCCACTTCAGGATTTTTTTCGCCAAACTAGGCGCTTATATTTAGATTTGTCGTACCATAATGAAGTTATTGTAGATACGCGGCGAGAACCGTTCGAAGTTAGCTTCGTTTTTTTAAGAAACAAAATTAATTTAAGGTTTTATCTATGAGCTATTTGGTTAAGGTGTAATACTATTAGAATTTTATACACCTCAATGTAACAATTCATAGCAGCTTGTAAATAAAATTCGTGTAATAGGCTTATAGGGTTTACTAAGTGATGGTTTCTTGAAGGAACTTCTCCAACAGTTCGACCCCCAACAGGGTAAACCATTGCTGTAGAAAACGGTGAAAGCTTCGAAGTCAGTAAATCTTTATCTGGTAAGGTACAGTACAAAGCTGTAGAATTTTTCAAAAATCGATAAATATCTTTATTTTGTGAGTTACGAGTAACGCAGTAGCGGGCTACTCGATTTGTCACCGTTACATAATTCAATAACTCAAAGTTTGAGTAAAAACCAGAACTTTTTTCAAGAAGAAGTACGACGTTATAGACGTAAAATGAGTGTCTATGAAGGCCCCTCATCATAATAACTCTTAAATACTTACGGCCAAACAGATAATCTTTAGATCAATCAAAAAGGACGTTATTATAAAGTAGTCATTGGTTTATATGGCGTCGCCGACCTCAAGATTTTCGGCGTATTAACGAAGCAGCGGCACGTTTTTTTTTAAAAATTGTAGTTTCTTTAAAAATAACTTCACTTCCAATCCGTACAAAAGTTTGATAAGGTCAAAAACTTGACTTATTAATATCGTTTATATATGATCACCGCCGTACCATTCGCTAGAAGTGTTTAATTCTGATAAAACAAACCCTATTTTCCCTTGTAATTGGATTAACCCAAATAATAATGCTTCAGCTGTAGGAGGACATCCAGGAACGTAAATATCTACGGGAATGACGCGATCGCATCCACGCACTACAGCGTAGGAATAATGATAATAACCGCCGCCGTTTGCGCAGCTCCCCATCGAAAGAACTCAACGGGGGTCGGGCATTTGTTCGTAAAGGCGGCGCATAGTCGGAGCCATCTTATTTGTTAAAGTTCCTGCAACTATAATTAAATCGGAGTGGCGAGGGGAAGCACGAAAAACAATACCGAAGCGGTCTTGATCATAACGACTCATTGCAGCATGCATCATTTCAACAGCACAACAAGCTAGTCCAAAGGTTAAAGGTCAGAGAGAGCCAGCGCGGGCTCAAGAAACGACCGAACTTAATTTAGTTGAAATTCATTCAAGTTTCATTAAAGTATTAGGGGAAGTTGACGTAGCTCAGTAACAATACGCGTGTATATACATGTCTGAGGATTTTAGTCAGTTCGTAATGACTTACGAACGTACCGAGTATGGCCTTCCGGTCGGGAGGTTCCATACACAGAACGTCTTTTTTTTTTTGAAATTACAGGAGAGAAGTCATACACACCGCGGATAAGGGTATAACCCACACCGGGTAAATCATTAGCTCGACCACCGTGAACAAGGACACGATTGTACTTCGAACAAATATACCCAATACCTGGAATACGGGCTGTTAAGCGTCGCATACTAGTTAGTGTAACTTTGGCGATATGACGGACGGCGGAGTTAGGTTTTTTAGGTGACATGGTTGTAACCTTATTAACGATTCCTTTAATTTGGGGCCGACCTTTAAGGGCCGGGGTTCGGCTGAAGTTTACACGACTGTATTTTTTATCACGAAACGCAGATTGTCGTAAAGTTCCAATATAAAACACAAATTAAATACATTTATTAAAAAACAAAAGCTTGTCAAGTAACACCTAACCAAAACATTAGGATGATGAGCCCCCCATAGAGTAGTGCTTCCCGAGCCATTAAGTCCGCAGGAAGTCTCTGAAGCATGTGGATAGACGAACCAAATAACACGTTCATTCAGCTTCGAAAAAAAAGGTAGGCCCAATAAGGTAAAGTAATACTATGTAAACTAAGCATAATAGCGGGAAGAGGTCAAAAAAGAATGAAAAAAATAATATTTCAGAAACAAACATAATCGAACCTGGAAAACCTAAAAAAACTAACGTATTCAGTAAACCAATAATAAAGAGTTTGGGGCAGAGGAAATTTAAACCACTGACTTCGGTTATTAGTCGGGTTTTAAACCGTCGACTAATCGCGTCGACAATAAAAAATGAATTTGTCGACAGTAATGCGTGGCTGATTAGCATAGAAAAGCTAGCTAGCATTAGTGCTGATTGCCCACTTACGATACAAATAGTTAATCAATGCATTTCGATAACAGTGGAATAGGCGACGAGTTTCTTCAAATCGATGATAAAAAAGTTTAAAAACCGCATCGACAATCCCGATCGTCAGGAACGGGTACACTGCGTAAAAGGTAGGTTCGAGGTGAACACTAATTAGACACTTAAGTAGGCCGAAAAAGGCAAACTTAACCAAAACGCCGCTCAAAAAGATTGAGAAATTTGTAGAAGCTTCTACATGAGCTTTAGGTAACCACCCATAAAAGGGTCAGATGGGGAGTTTTACACCAAACCCGATAAGCCAACACGTAAAGAGGAAATTAACTTCGAATGAGGTAAAGTAAAAGTCTTGGATTTGGTAGAATGATGACGTTCCACATATAAAAAAAAAGGTAGAGTAGGGCAAAAAGTAGGAACATTGCGCCAAATTGAGTCCAAAAAAACATCAAGTAAGCAGCCTCGACACAACGGCGGGTTTTTGCGAAATTATACAAGATAAAAAAAGAGGGTACAAGCAGCATCTCGTAAGCAAGGAAAAATAAAATTAATGAGTCTGTAAAAAACAAAACGTAACCAGACATTAATATTACTAAAACGTAAAACATAAAGCTCAATAGTTCATTTGAATTATAAGTCATGCAAAAAAGAACTGAAAGAGTTGTAACTACTAGAAAGATATAGATAAACGGGAAGTAATAGATAGATACCAGGTGGAGGGACAATTGTGATGTTCAAATACTAAAATCGAAAAAATAATAATTGAAAAACTCAATTTGGGAAGAAAAGCCACCACTATACCAAGTAAAACTAGAAAAAAAATCGAATAGGTAAAAAAGTGCTACTAGTGATCAGAAAGCAAAGAAGATAAAAAAATTTAAAATGTACTTAAATAGGTTTGTAGTTAAATCGAACTTAAAGAAGTTTGAAATATAAAATAGCCGTAAAAGGTAAAAAACTGAAATTGAAACGAAGAAAATGAAAATCATGTAGTAAATAAACCCGTATCACAACACCGACGTCCCCTATATAAAGGAAGAGGGGGTTACTGGTTAAAGAGTCGGTGACGTACAGACGTCGCACGTGGCCCAGAAACTGTGACTACACGTAGGCTTCTAAATGAGATAGTGGTTGGTACGGTAATTTTAGTAACGACCTTCTTAAAAAAGAAACGTGCGCGGCCAGGACGGAGATTTTTAAACTCTAGTAAAAAGGCACCACCTCCAAGGCTAACAGCTCACGTATTTAATTTACCTGCCCCTTTACCCATTCGAGTCCCTTTAGGTTTTTTGGTTAAAGGCATGTGGGGGAATATATTAAACCATACTCGACGTTTTGTTAACTCCGACTTTTTCACAGCTTTCTTCAAAAAAACTTTTAATCGAAAAATTCGCTTAGCCGACATACGTAAAGGTCTAAGAACTTTTAAACCACAATCGCCGTAGCTTAATTCAGAGTTACGTCATGACATAACAGAACGTCCTTTTTGCTTATTCTTAAATTTAAATTTTCGAGGCTGTAACATCATGTAAACACAAGGACTTCCCCTAGATAAGGGTCCATTTAGTACAAAGGAAGAGGTCATCAAAGTAAAACCCCCCCGAAAGTAAAAAAAAGCAAATTAAAAATGTGAGGTAGAAGAACGCTGGAGCAACGCGCGTAGATAGTTCAAAAATGGGCTCAAAGTTTGAGACGTTTGAGGCATTAAGAAAACGGATATTTTGGATATAAAAGTAGAGTCCTACAAAAAGGATTGAGAAGAAAAAAGGAAATCCTAGTGCAAAATTAGAACTTGCTAGTAATATAAAGGCAAAGGTTTTTGAAAAAAAACCAACAAAAGGAGGTACTCCAGCAATCGAGAAAAGGGACATTATTAACATTTTAGCATACGACCCTCCTGCACTTAAGTCGTTCAAGGAGTAGGTAGTTTTCATACGGACACTATGTAATTGAAAGAAGGTTGAAAACATAACTAATAGGGATAAATTATAAACTGCCATATAGCTTCAAATAAAGTTTAAGACGTTAAGAATTTCATAGGCTAAAATCAGTAATAACACACACTCTAGAAGTTAGGGATTAGTTAGCGTGGGTGGGTGGGGTATAAGAGTGAAGATGGAACGTGAGCTGATGGGTTGCAGCTCGTAGATTATAAACGGGGCGAGGTAGGCTTTTTAAATTTAATTTTTGCCGACGTCCGTAACTAAAGAGGTGCGTATTACGCCTCAGTACACTATCCTGGTACTGCTGACGTCACCTTTTCTTCGTTTGCTTTGCACTTTGATGTTTACATACAGCCAAAAAATAACACATTTTGTTAGTTGAGTGAAAAATTTATAGAACAAATATAAAATCAATAGTATTAATACTACTCAAAATGAGGAATATTAGCAAGGTGTTTAGGATACTACTTAAAGCGAAAAAGGCTTTAAGGTAGTAAGACTCGAAAAGTAGAAACGTTAACATAACTAACCCGAACGATAATAAAAGAACGTTGATAAAAATGTTGAAATAAAACACTTCGTTTAATAAAATAAGAAGGGCATAAGCAAAATAGATGACGAGGAAAAAATAGAAGAAAAATACATAAAAGAATAAAGCGTGTAAAGACATACCTTTAAAAAAAGTAGGTTTTCAGAAGTAGAAAGGTGCAAGCCCACACTTTAAAAAGATACAGGTTAAAAAATTGAATCAGGCTAGTGAAATGTAAAATAAATCTTTAAAGCTACCTACGTTTACAACGTACTGGAAAATAACTTCTATGAGAAATCAATCAAAAGAAACGACTTTTGCGTAAAAGAGGATTAAGAAAAGGAAGAGGTTTAAAGACCCTACTAGTGAGATTCAGAAAAAAAACAATAGTGTTTGTAAAAAGGCGAAAGGGAACGACTGCTGAAAATATGTATGCTCTGAGAAGCTTGTGGTTGTATAAAAGTAAGCGGTTGAAAATGTCGAAGTTATTAGTAGTAATAGTATTAGTGTTGAGAGTATTTCAATAAAAAAAATAAACGAGAACAGGTTCGTTGAATAGAACAGTAATAAAAGTCAGAGGGCGAAAAAATAAGTTACAATTGAGTAATCATAAACTTCTGTCGACGTAAAATAAAAAGCTGTTGAATACGTCACCCAAACTAGAACAAACCAGGCTAAAATTCAATAAAAAACTTTGTATTGAATTGTATTTAAAGCTAAGTGGCCGAACCAGGCTAAAAGGGTTGGGCCGGTTCAGGCAAGATTAATAAGCCAAAAAATTATTACCGACGGAAGGAGTGTACCTAATAAATCAAACCCAGTTAAGTAGGTAAAAGTGGTGCCAGACTCACTCTTAAATTGGTTGTACTGAGTAAAATCGTTTATATTAGCTAAGAGGTAAAGTTTAGCTAAAAAAACAAATCCAATATAGAGGATTAGAAAAAAGTAACCAAAGCTTCAAAGGTTAGAAAAGGTTAGGGCGAAGGTTGACGGTTTTACCTGTAACATGAAACTATCGTGTAAGCTCAAAATTATTTTTAGGTTTAGGGGGTTTTAAATCCGTTTAGCACTGATTACGTAGAGCAGAGAAAAGGACATAGAGGACTAAGTAGATAAAAAGGAAGTGAATAACTCAAAGGGAGAGGTGAAATGTGAATTTGGTGGAGTTAATATAAAAACCCCCCCATACCAAAGGTGCGACCACCACTTCTAAAGTATTAAACGTAGTGCTGACAGTAAGAATTGTTGATCATAGCCGTCATCTACGTGTAACTCGAGAAAACAGTTAAGTACCCGCGCCTGGACTCGAACCAGGACCCAAAATGGACGAGGTTTTAAGCCTCGCATGTCTACCAATTCCATCACGCGGGTAACTATGCAGTTTAGTTAGCTTTTAAAGGCTAACGCTATCGGACGGTTTAGGTGTCCTTAAAGGATCTGGTATATGTGTAAAGTTAGGTCCGCGAGAGAGCGCACAGTAGGAATAGAAGTCGACAGCTGAGCCGGGGAATGTTATTCGAGCAGTCTTTAAAAAGAGTGTATTTGTCTCTAAACAGGGGAAAGTGGACTTTGTAATTAAGAGGGCCGCCTGGAGTCCCGAAAAACACTCAACTAAACGATGATTTTTTAATTCAGTGCGAATAGAAACTTTACATTTGTGTAACTGAAATTTAAACTGTTCTTTGGAGAATGTTTTATGCGCCATGGGGGCTTTAGTTAAGGTATACATCGATCTACGACGAGGTAAAAATGAAAACTTAACAATACGATTTTCCGCTTGGCGATCAAGAGTAAAGGTTAAGTAATATAACCAAGTTAACATCGTATAGGCTTTTTTCATTCGAGCCCCTGCCCGTACACGGCGCTTCTGAAGAGAGGCCCGACTCTGATTAAATAATAGGTGTGGTGCAACTCAAGAAACAAATAAAAAGTTGTATTCAACACTTAGGTCGATAGGTTTAGGTGTCGACGTGTAGTCGGTATTAAGTAAATAGTGGAAATGGGTGCTGAGGTTAAGACTCACTTTAGGTAAGGTACGCTTCTGGAGCTTAATTCTAGATTTGGGGTTACTCTTTTTCAAAGTCGGGTCAGTAGGATTCGAACCTACATTATTAGATTGAAAGACTAAGGTCCTAACCATTAGACGATGACCCGGTAAGGTTTAAGAACTTTAAGCTCTAAACTTGGAGAGAGATAGGAAGCTGAACGATTAAATCGCTGTTTGAATCGTAAAAAACCTCTTTAAGACCTACGGAAGGAAAGCCTTTTTGGAAAGGAGCGCTAGTGTCTCCATACTGTAACATTAAATTCCGTAGGTCCTTCTTTCCACTAAAAACTACGCCATGAAGTTCAGACACTTCACGCTCTAACCAGTTCGAATTTGAGTAAAGCTCGCTGATAGAGTGTAGGTTGAATTGTGGGTCAGCTTGTAGGCTACTAGTACTGAAGAGGAAGAACCTGTCGTGGTTTCGTAAACTATGAAAGTTGTAAACGACGGTTGTACTAGCAAGGGTTTTTGGGGAAACTTTGCTAGTTGTAGAGTGCGTCACTGGCAGCTCATACGCGAACATATCGACAAGTTGAGTGCTGTAAAACGCAGAACTAAAGCGGAGGTGGAAGCATGTAAAATAAACATAAAGCTGTGGCATTAATAATAAAGTTAATTTAGTAAATTGGAGTCGATACCGTAGGTAGAAATGGGGGAGATTAAAAAGTATGTACTCAAAATAGAGCTTTAAGTTAAAAGTTCGGGATTTCTTATTACCCCCCGAACTCGTTGAATTATTAAGGTTTAATCTCAAGGATTTATTTAAACTCATATCCATATGTTTTAAGATGGATTCGAACCATCGACCCCAAGGTTTTCAGCCTTGTGCTCTACCAACTGAGCTATTAAAACTCGTCTCCTGTTCGACTTAGACTAAACTAGGTACCAAGCAAAACCTAGAACTAGAACGACGTCCGTCAAAAGTAAGGCTCAATAAGCCCACCCCAACAGAAGAGACAAGGAGTGCACGATATGAAACAACAATATGCACAATAAAAGAAATATAAAATAGAGAATCGTTCAATTACGCCCACGCCTGTGATGTGGCGAGAATCTCATGACTCGCCACAAAAATCACGCTATAAATAAAAATAATAAAATAAAGAAAGTCGAGTAGCCGACTCAACCCATGATTCAAATTGATACGGTGTTAAGGTAGTAGAAAAATGACACGCCCATCACTAAAGACTGTCAAGTAGCGTCATCACACACCGTGCAGGTTAGCCAAACAATATTGGGGGTGAAGAACTCGCCCCAGAATGTGACGGGAAGGAGGAACATATAGATTAAAGCGCGTGCAATTAGCTGACGGCGTAGTCACATAGGTAAAGGGCCTTTCTCCATCTCCCCATCTACCCGAGCTTTTAACGATTGGTCAACCAAGGAAGGCCAATCTTCATTTACCAGAGTAATGATTCCGGTATTGTAGAATTCTATCGAACAGATAAAAGCAACCCAGTTTAATCGTGGGTCACAAACAATGCAGATGTAGAAGAAGTGAAAGGTGAGGGAGTATAGCAAGTAGAAATTTATTTTAGGGTGTTTTAACAAATGTCGTCTTTCGACGAAGTAGCACAAAGATCAGTACCCAAGTCACAGCATAGGAATTTGGTATCCCCACCCCACGAAATAGAAAAGGAGAATGAAAAAATAAACAGGGGGTATCTTCTTTATGAACTTACGGCTGTCACTTAGAAGATGGCGGCGGTCACGTTGACGCTTATAGTGATTACGTAGGCGCTTACGGAGTGAGAGATGGGGCGCATCTTGCGGCTCGACTTTCCAAACACCAAGCCCATCGAGTGTTCTAACCAGAAGGAGAGTTAGAATTCAGAAGAGGGGAGTAGGGCACTCCAAACTACATAAAAAATGTAGTACTTCGTTTACTGGTTGATAAACATGAGATGACTCCACGTTAATTAAGTATTTTAAACCGGCTTGAATTGAACAAATCGGGCCGTTAAGAATTTTACCAATGAAGTAAAGTAAAGTCTTGTAATAAATTTGCGCTCAAGTAGCATCATCGGGAAGTAGCAGCTTTTCTAGTTCTTCAGAGAGTTGCGAGGGAGCCGTCTCGAACTTCACCGGCTTCCGTAAAATTAAGTTAGTGAGGTTTGTTAGAATCCAATTAGCTTCCGCCGGGTCCCGACGCAACTCTGGAAACCACTTCACATGGGGATCAGACTCGCTATCAAAGGTTATTAAGGCTACAGAGGTGAATAGATACAACACGTATCAACCAAACACCGGACCGTACGCTTGGTGTAGCGTACGGACATATATGCGTCACGGAATGAGTAGCATAACATTCTCCCAAATATCCAAACCCGTGAACCACACACCCCAGCTCAATAGAACTAGTAAAGTAAAGCCGGAGCCGTTCTGTATACCCCTCCTCCACTTCACACTACCAATTGCCGCCGTAGAATGGAAATATATCACGGCAACAAAGATCACAACTATTCCATAGAGAATGGTTAAGGTTAAAGCTAATGAGGGTCCACATACCTCCATTAACCCTGCGAATAGGTCGGTGAAAAAATAAGTAGTTTGGGGGAACAAACCATTGAAAAAATCCCAAGTACTCATCGTTTTATCACCTTCGAGGGGGAGGGATAGCCAACCCCTCTCCTTTAAATAGGAGGGGACTAGTGGGTCGAAATACGTAGTGAAGAGTGTATACGTAGGGTCAATTCAGATTCTGTAAGCAGCTGCTGCAAATAAACGGCATCTAAGAGCAATAGATACGGATTCTGACCCTGTTTGACAAAATAAGCTTTGATAATCCGACCTATCGTTTACCCCAGTTTCGCAATACAAGCTCTCACAACGCAACCTGTCTTTTAACTCAGGGTACCAACCAACTGGTCACGAGCTGAAGCGAATCTCGTCCGGCCTTACAAGACAACAAGCCAGGACATCCATCCACCAACCAATCTCGGCATCCCCACAGTACCTACCATACAGCGCATACAAGTACGCGCCAAAAAAAGTAGTTACTGAGTATAGGAGTATGGACACCAGGGGCCTTTCTCTCACCCTCGAGTAACAGTGCCATAACGTCCTAATAGTAACTAAATAGGCCCTTAGTATTAATTTAAATATGTAATTGAAAAACTTTAGTACGGCGTTTAGGACCGAACTAAAGCCTGTCGAGGGTTGGTTTGCCGTTTTTGGTATTAAGTACTCTCGTCGGTACTCAATTATATTTATGGCCACCATCGCATAAAAAAAATTTATAAGATAAGGTTTATATAATAAAACGGTGTCCAGTTTGAGAAGTCATCAAATGGTTCATCAAATGGTAAACGCTAAAAGAGTTCATATCGAGGATGCTATGATTATAATACATGTAGCTTTAGTGGCGTAGAGTACTAAACTAGGTAATTTTCTTAAACTGCCACGGAAGGTTTTTCTATAAATTAGTTTGATTTTCGTTCAGAACACCAGGTATAACACAGGGACGTACGGATTAAAGTGACAGATAAAACCCGTATGCAATTGAAAAGAAAATTAGGGAATAAATGAGTATATAGATTCGGGGCCTTTTTCGTGCCACCTCATAACACTTTCACAG
>Ga0206692_1456083_pt1 | contig 12043 bp, 1 predicted proteins | sample M240m12015metaT_FD_159670 | JGI IMG/M metagenome (GOLD analysis project Ga0206692, IMG submission 159670) | Metatranscriptome of ammonia-oxidizing marine archaeal communities from Monterey Bay, California, United States - M2 40m 12015... | ecosystem: Environmental > Aquatic > Marine > Intertidal... | reverse complement strand
TTTCCTTTTTCCATCCACTTCCTTTCCTTTTCTTAACTTCTTTTTCCTTTTTCCATCCACTTCCTTTCCTTTTCCCACTTTTTTTAATATTTATCGTCCTGCCGTGGCCTGAGCGACTGCAAACTCGCCGCTGTGCGAGATGGAAACTTTAATGCTGGACAGGCCGAGCGCGTCAAACGCCTTCTTTGCGTGGCCAGTCAGCGTAACAACAGGCGCTCCGCTGTTACCCTTGGTGATCTCGGCATCCTTCAACGCTGCCGCTGCATCCGTGAACAACGGAGTCGAGTCCACCGAACTGTTCGATATTGCCTTTACAATCGCCTCCTTTGCAGCCCACCGGCCAGCAAACGACGCGGCTGGATCGGCTGCACCCATGCAGTATGCCTTCTCCGCCGCTGTAAAGTTTCGGTCAATAAAATCCGTCTTGGCAGCGTAGTCTGCAAACGTCGCGACCGGCTCAATGTCGACGCCGACGCCTCGGTCACCCGCGCCCATCAAGCCTTGCGACACGCTCTGCATGGTTGCTTCGAGCGCTTTACTGCTGTCTGGCTTTGGCATCTTGAGCCGCTTGCCGCCGCCGCCGCCCGCCGCCGGAACTGCAGCAGGTGCTTTGCTGCCGCCGCCACTCTTCTTGCCCCGCCCAGTAAACGACCAAGATTCGCCATCCCATTCCGCACGGGCGGTAGGGTCCAAGTAGACGTTGCTTTCTTGCTCGTCAGTGTAAGGCGCGTGGTTCTTCACAATCACCAACGGGTGCGCCCCACGCAGCACGTGCTGCTGGTACCTGTACGCCTTTGCCTCACGTTTCGCCCGGAGCGCGGCGTACGTTGCTGCCTTTTCTGCGCCAGCGGCTGCAATGACGTAGTCTGGGTGAACAACCAAGATCTCTGCACCAGCCTGCCCAAAGCCAAACGATTTCATCAAACCTGCCCGGAGCTCCTTTTTCACTGCCTTGTTCGGGTAAAGCAAGTGGGTAAACTTCTGAAGCTCGCCGGCCGCGTTGTCCAAGTTCCGGTTACCGGGGACAATGCCGTCGTTCAAAGATTGCAGGATGCCGTTGAGCATCCATGCCGCAGCCGGGCCCTTTGGGTGCCCAGTGAGATACTTTTGCGCCACAACCAACACCGGGTTACCTTTAGTTCGGCCGAGGTGCTCCATCTGCTTCGAGACGACCTCAGACTCATTCCGGTCGTTGAGCAAAGTCGAAGTTCCGTGGAAGGAAGCCACGCCAATATCGTCCGGCGTCAACCCCCAAACAGACAACGCTCCTCGAAGCGGCGCAATCGTTGGGTTTCCCTTGTAAAAGCCTTGACCCCAAGTGTCAAACGCACCCGCCCGCTTCTTCGTTTCCAACCGATCAATGTTTGCAGCGCGCTCTGCAACGTAAGCCGCAGCCGCATTGGCTTCCAACTCGCCCTTCCCGCTGCTGAGCAACGACTTTGCTTCGGCATCAATCACCTTGCGCTGTGCAGTTGCCCACCGTGCAATGGTCGCCAACTCGTCGTCCAAATTCTCTTTTCGGTACACTGGGTTGAGCATTGGCGACTCAAAGACGGACGGCGCCTCTCGCGCCGTTGTCAAGATGCCCTGGCCTGGCGCAGGCACCGACCGCCCTTCCTTGTCGGTGGCAGTGGACGTGAGCGCCAAGATGCCGTAGATAGGTACGCCCATCTCCAACGCCAGCTCAGCATCCATCAAAATCTGCATGCCGGCGCCGTGCGCTTCCGTGAAACCGCCACGGCTGCTGGTGCACGGCCGAGAAATCTCAGCGAGCCCAATCCCACGGTCCCGCGGCCACCGTGGGTTTTGCCACGAGCCCGTTGGGCGTCCGGCGTCGTCTTCCAACGTGGATGCTCGGGTGGCGCCCATCTGCGCAAACTCGTATGAACCTTCCTCGGTGAAATCGTCGTACGCGCCAATAATTACCACACGTGCCTTGCCAGACTGGATCGTCTCGACACCAATGTCTGCAGACTCGGCGGCAGTCGCGCATGCGCCGACCGGGGTCTTTACCGGGCCCGACGACGACAGCAAGAGCATGTTGATCCACGCCGGCATCGTGTTGATAAACGACTCGGCGAGCGTGTCGCTTGGGATGTCCACCTCGTGCTTTCGAAGGTGAAAGAGACGGTTGAGGCTTCGCTGGCCACCCATACCGCCGCCGCAGCAGTTTCCGACCTCGGAGACGTGCACGTACTGGTAAAACTCGTACGGATCGGTAATGCCTGCCGACACAAACGCCTCGACGCACGAAACGAGCGCGTAGAGCGTGACTGGGTCGCAGTTCTCTGCCAAATCTTCCGGAATGCCGAGACGTTGCGCGCTCCAGCCAGTCGGGATCTGCCCTGCCACAAACCGGTCAAACTTGAGTGCGATTGGGACGTCAATGATGGCTCCCTTTCGGAGACGGAGCAGCCAAGTGCCTTCTTTGTTCTGGTAAATGTGAACGTTGTCGTCTCCCAGCTCTTCTCGAAATCGCTCGGCCATTTCCCGGTCGTCGAGCTCGATTGGCGCCATTTGCCTGTCCACCGCTACTTGGTGGTGCATCGTTTTCTTTTCTGGCCTGTACCCGTCGAAGAGCTCTGGCTCAACAATCCGGACACCGCAGTGCTTCAGCAAGTGCTCTTCGTATTTGGCCTTAATCTCAGAGTCTGCAACCGGCGCTTCAGTTTCTGCGTCAACCCAGCCAATGTGCTTGACACGCTTGTTCGACTTGAGCGGACCGTTGTGCGGTTTGATCAAGCCAACAAGCCACGCCAGCTCAATGCAGCCTTCCATCGAGAAGAAGCCGGTGCTTTCAATTTCCCATCGGGTCCGGGCAGAGCCCCACGGACCAACTTCGCCGTATCCAACCACTGCCACCACCTGCTTCATGTCGACGGTGTCAGCGAGCGCTTTGAGGGTTTCGAGCTTGGCTTCAGTCGGAAGCGTTGGGAAAGAGTCTGTCAAGCCGTTTGGGTTGGCACGCTCGTCCTTTGAGCTAACCCCCTTCACCCATTTCTGCGCTTTGGATTCTTCCTTCTTCTCGACCGAAAGCGAGGCTTCCAACGACAGCGCCTTTGCAACAGCTCCCTGGTGGGTCAAGCTGCTTCGGAGTTGGCCGGTGGTGTCCCGCAAGTCCTTGATGGTGTGCCACCCGCCGGTCGTGTCTGCCCAGATTGGTTGCTCGGCTGCGAGCGCGACCAGGTCTGGGTGGAAAAGAGACGACAGGTTGAACGCCTGCTCTGCAGTGGAGAACGTACGGCAGCCCAAAGCTTCGACGCCAGGAGCTACAATGTTGTTCTGGTACATCAACGCGGACCGCGTCCAGCCAATCACGCAAGCGGAGATGGAGATGTACGGAGACCACCCTTCAGAGCCCCACTTGTTCACAAGCGACTCGCATCCCAGCTTTGATTCGGCGTAGAGACCGTCGTTGCCAAAGACGCCGTGGTTCGGCGAGCACGGCAACAACGTAAACGCTGGACGGTTGGTGATGCCTCGGTCTTGCTTGGCGTTCTTGACGGCGCCCAAAAGTCGGACGACGTTGGTCAACATCAGACGGTGAGCCATTTCGGAGAAGGAATCGATTCGGCCAATGTCACGGCCACCTTCAGGGATGGCTGCAAACGGGCAGATGTAATCAATGTCCAGGCCCATCTCAGTGTAGATGTGCGACACCATCGACTCAATGTCGCCCATCGACGAGCAGTTGCAAGGAATGCCAATCAACCGCGCGTTCTTAGAACCGTGCGTTTCGTAAACCCCACGAAGCATCTCAAGATCGTAGTTGAGCATTTGGTCCGTCCTGTTCCAGGTGGTGACGATGACGGTCGCGCCGCCTTGGAGCAAGGCCTTGCCGAGCTCGATGCAAATCGAGCCCCGCCCTGCGCCAGTGAGCAAAGCAACCTGGCCTTCAAACGACACGCCGTTCACGGCAATGTCGTGCTGAGCAGCCAAAAACTGCGCGGTGAGCCCTTCATCGTAAACACGCATGTTTGGATCAAACTCGGCAGGCGACTTCAAGTGAATGTACGGCTGGCCTTTCAACAGCTTCAGCGTGTGGCTTGTGTCGTCTTCCGAGCTCTGTGAACTTGGTTCCACAGTCCCATTTGTGATGCCCAAAAAGTCCAAGCCACGTGCCATCTCGTTGACATAGTCTACTGCAGTCTTGCACGGCTTGGATTCGTCTTCCATCGTGACGTTCCGCGGGACTTCCTTAAAGTTAACCCGGCCGTTCTTGGCAATGTCCACAACCGGCAAGTTAGAGACCAAGTGGTTCTGATAGACTGGCGCTTCGTCGACCCAGCTAGCAATATCCTTTGCAAATGCTTCAAACTTTTCTGCGTTTAGCGAACCAGCTTCAGCTAGACTCGCGGCTGCGAAGTCAATCATGTCCTTGAGTGCTGGTGTGGCACGGTTTCGGTACATGTACGCTACCGATGGGTCTGTGAAGTCCTCGGTGCCTGCCAAGTGCATAAAGTCTTGCACCACCCAGTTCCAGTACGAATCAAAGATTCGAACGCGTGCTACGGTGAATGACGGCGTGATACCGTTCAAGAACGTTTCGCCCATCTCTTCAGTGATGACACCCATTCGTTTCTCAACGCCTTGTCGAAGCTTGGTTTCAGCTTCAAACTTTCGGTCGGCATCCGCAGCATCGTCCCCAACAAATTCTCGCATGGAGTCAATCTGGTCGGCAAAGAGCTGCTTCAGCGCAGAGTCGTCGTAGCTACCGCTGCCGCCGCCTCCCATCATCATCATTGGGTTAAATCCGCCGCCGCCGCCGCCACCGCCGCCGCTGCCGAGTGGGCCTTTTGGGATGGTGAGACCGTTAGCTGCTGCATATGAATCCGTAACCTTGTCCAACCACGCCGTAGCTTCCGCCTCGCTGCCGAGACGAGCACCCGGTTGCTGCACAACACCTTGGAGAAGCACGCTGTCAGTCAAGCCTGGGCCCAAGTGCCGCTCCTCCTTCAAGTATGCCTTGGCTTTTGAGGCCGTGTAGCCGCCCGGCATCTTGCCAGCAAGCATCTTGTTGACCTGTCCGGAAGTAACCTTGCCGAGGGAATCGTAGCCGTCAAACTTGGTGGCAAGTTCCGAAAGCTTCATTTCCGCAGCACCTTCTGGGCCGGTTCCAAACTCGCCCTGGAGCTCTCCCATGACTTCGTTCTGGATGGCAGATTTGCCTGCAGAGAGTGCCTTGAGGGTAATGTCGTCTGTGACGTCCGCCATGCCTTTCTTGAACTTGACAGCAAGCATGACGCGAAGGGCATGTTTTGCGCTGACTGGAGTATCTGGAGGAGCTGATGCACCGCCACCGCCGCCGCCGCCGCCGCCCATCATTGCCAGCATCGAGGCCATATCCATGCCACCGCCGCCGCCGCCTGCGGAGATTGGTCCCTTCGGGATGGTTATGCCGTGCATGGATGCGTAGGCGTCTGTTGCCTTGTCGAGGAAGGCCTTGGCATCTGCCTCGCTGCCGAGGCGAGCTGCTGGCTGGTCAACCACTGCAGCGAGAAGCACGCTGTCGGTCAAGCCTGGGCCCAAGTGCCGCTCCTCCTTCAAGTATGCCTTGGCTTTTGAGGCCGTGTAGCCGCCCGGCATCTTGCCAGCAAGCATCTTGTTGATTGCTGCAGACGTAACCTTGCCGAGGGAATCGTAGCCGTCAAACTTGGTGCCGAGTTCCGAAAGCTTCATCTCTGGTGCACCTTCTGGTCCAGAACCAAACTCACCCTGAAGCTCTCCCATGACTTCGTTTTGTATGGCGGATTTGCCTGCGGAGAGCGCCTTGAGGGTGGTGTCGCCAGTAATGTCAGCCAGCGACTTTTTAAACTTGAGCGCCAAAATGACTCGGAGCGCGTGTTCAGCTGTCACTGAGGAATCCGCTGGAGCAGCCGAGGATGGCGCTGGGGTTGGCATTGGCGTTGGCGCAGGCGTTTCGCTTTCAGTTGGCGTTGCTTCAGCGGCTGCGGCTGCGGCTTCTGCTTTCAGCGCAGCTTCTTCCCGCTCGTCGATGATATCGCTGGCAGACTTGTATTCGTTCAAGGCACGTTCGTAGATTGCGTCTTCATCTTTAGACGATGCCCACGATAACACTTGGATATCACCCTTCTTGCCGTACGGTTCGGCTGCCAACGTTCGCTGCGCCATGCCACTGAGGGTTGGCGTTGGGCCAAGCTCGATCAACCGCTTTGCTTCGAGGTCCCTGAACATGGTGTCTTGCGTGCGAATCCATTCAACCGGCATGCAAAACTGGTATGCGAGAAGTTCGATGAGTAGCGTAGTTGCAATCTCGTCGTCATCCAAGTTGGCCATGTCTTTGATGACTGCCGCCATCGGCTCGGAGCCGGTGACCTCGACCATTTTCATCAAGTAAGCTGGGTCAACCGAGAACGGTTCAGCCATGACGTTTGGAATGTACTTGCCAACGAGCGTCTCCACCGGAACGTTTTCCTTCCGAAGCATCGACTTGAGCACTTCACGGAAAGCTGGAACTCCGCTACGGATCTCCCGGGAGTGGAACGGCACGTCAATGCCCGCCAGTGGGATGGTAGCTCGACCACGCTGAAGATCGATCTGGCCACCGTTCTTTGGGTGCGCAGCTTCTGCCGCAGCAATCTTTGCGGTGATTACATCGGCGAGCCCTTCAACAGTATCTGCTGCGTAAAGCATGTTACAGACCTCGCCAAGCGCGTACAGGTTTCGAATCTCGCCAGCGACAGCGTACTGCTTATTTCGCAAGTTTAAGTTAACAATCTGCAAAAGTCGCCCGGTCTTGTCGTTGATCACGTCAACAACTTCAGTCAAGTGCTCGACCGTAAACTCTTTGTTAACACGGTTCGGCGACGCAACCATCATGCCAAACTCAGAGCAGCCTTCTTCGTCACGTGGAACGGCACGTTGCATGACCATGCCACGCAGGAAGACCACTTCAACCAGCTGCTCGATTGAGAGCACGTTGGCAACAGAGGTGAGCGCAGCATACTCGCCGAGGGAGTGGCCGGCAAACACAATATTTTTGTTCACGTACCCGTTACCCAAGAGCTCTTCAAAGGCTGCCTTTTCAACCAAGACAAGCGCTGGCTGAGTGAATTGGGTGGCGTGAAGCAAGCCTTCTGGATGGCTGAACGTGTACGACCGGGACCGTTTGGTGATCTCTGGCATTAGCTGTCGAGCGTCAGCGCCAGTGCCGACCTTCAGCCGCATAAAGTTGCGCTTGTACTCTTTGCCTGCGCTGCCGCCAAAATGCACAGTCAGCTCCTTTGGATTGTTGCGGACAATGTCCAAGATGGAGAAGCCAAACGTCTTGAACAAGAAGCTTTCAGCTGCATCCCAAACACCCTTGGCGAACTTGCTGCTGTCGTACAAGTCCATGCCCATGCCAACCTCCTGTGAGCCTTGACCGGTGAAAACAAACGCAGTCTTCAATGGCTCCACTTCGGCTCGGCCCCGAAGGCAGAGCGTGTTGCTGGCATTGAACACTTCAACGCTGACCACACGCCGCCCAGCAACCATGCCAGTGTGCTTGAGCTGGGTGAAGAGTTCGTCCCCGTGGAAGATCATCCCGATAAATTCGACTGAAAAGTTCTTGATTCGAGCTTGGTCGCCGCCTGCCGCGCCCGATTCAACGACAGACCGCGCAAGTGCCGCAGTCCACATGCCGTGAACGATTGGCTTTGGCAAGTCGGCAATCACAGCGCAGTGCTTCGACCTGTGGATAGGGTTAAGATCCCGCGAAGCCGCAGCGTATGCATCGCCGCAAGTTGGCGCGTTGCACACAACAGGCGCTTCAAGCAAAAGCGCCCCGCCGTCTTCGAAAACGGTGCCTTGCGCTTTGGTATCTTCCACAGTTTTGAAAAATGCGTCGACTGGGTTGTACGCGACTTCACTTTTGGAGTCGAGATTAATCGTGCCAACCACTTTGCCGGCGTCATTTTTCACTGTGCCGATGACAACGACAGTCATGCCTACCTTGCCGTACCGTTCGACAGTGTTGGTGTCCACGGTCAGCTCGGCATCGCTTGGCGTGATTTCGCCGGCGAACCAGTCTTTTGACGCCAAGACGGCAACCGTCACGCCGTCCTTCAGCACGACAGCACGTGATTCGGTAGATTTCTTGAACGTGCCATCGTTTTCAAACTCGCCGCGGATGAAGAACTGCGACGTAATTTCGACGAATTCGGTCTTTACGCCTGCAATGTTACGAGACATGGTGCCCTTTGCAGTGACCTGCTTGCCGCCTGGGATCACCAGAACGTCCATCACTTCAATGGAGGACGAAATGATTTCGCCAGCCGTGAGTGGCAACCGTTGGGCAACGTCGAGCAAGCGTTCGTACTTGTGCGACAAGTGGACGAGACGAAGCATTGAACCTTGCAGCTCCTTTGCAAAGATTGATTTGATCAGCGGACGCCATCCAACCACTGTGCACAAGTCGAGCGAGCCCTCGCCAACGCGGCCGGCGTCTGGGATTGCAGCGTTAAACTTGTCGATGTCGTCGGTCGTGATTGTAAACTCGCTCGTGTGAACGGTTTCAATGCTAAAATCGCCTTCAGCACGGTCTTGCGCGTTGAGCCACAAGTGCGAGTACATTTCCTTCACATGGGCTTCGTCGGCGCCGTTGCTCTCGCAGTGAATTGGAGCGTAGCCCATGGTTGGCACGTACTTGTACAGCGAGGTGAGCACTGCAGGGACCGGCTCAGGGTTCTCCCGAGTGGCAGGCGGCAAGTCTCGGACAAGTAAAGTGATTGACGAGGTGGCAGCATCCATTGACAGCTCAATGACTGGCTCGGCGACTCCAGCGTCCCACACTTTGATGCCAGCGTCGCTGTACGCAACCTTTTGACCGACACGTGGAAGCAAGAGCGGCGGGAGCGGGTTGGTCACCCAGTTCTTGCCCCGGACAACCTTGCCGGAGAGCAACGCAGCAGATCGCCACGATTTGGTGTTTCCGGCAAGCGTGTTCATCCAGTCATCGAGGGCTGGCAAGTCTTCGCCAGAAGCGAAAGCTGCCTCGCCAGAGGCAGCAGCGCCCGACGGGGTGGCGCCGCCAAAGTATTCCACAGTCTCTTCCTCTGCATCGCTCTTTTGCTGCAACGCAACGTAGCCGTCGCAAATCTCATCAAAAACTTCGCAGACTGGCTCGTTCAGCTTTTGCGAGTACGTGACTGCGACCGGGCCCTGCAACGTAACCACACGCTGCGCAGCTTCTGCCATGGTTTCGTTGTTTGCAGAGGCGACGGCGTCGAGTTCTTCGGACAGCCACAACGAGTCCTTCTTGAACCAGTAGTCCAAGTGCGAATCGATTTCCGGGATAAAGTTGACTGGCTTGCCGTTGCGCAAGTCAGCGCACAAGTCGATGAAGAAGGCAATGTCCTCGTCGCAGACCAACGTCGTCTCGACCTCGGGGTACGCTGCAATCAGCTTTTCGATGGTCGCCGACGGTTCCGTGTCGAGCTCCTGGACCGAGTGCATCACGGTCGCACTCTTACCACGGTGGAACCGGGATTCAATCCTGGATGCCACCTTAAAGAGCCTAGATTCGTAAGTCACGTCGATCCACCGTGGGCGTGGGAACTTGTATTTCATAGGATCCTCTTCTGGCCACTCGCCTTTCGGTTCTGTGACGTACATAAGGTGGAGCATGCGCCGGATAAGTTCCGAGTAGGACATGTCTGGAAGGTCGCAAACGGTGCCGTCTGCCTTCCGTCCAAAGTATGGCTTCTGGTAGTTTGCGTTGAGCTGCTCGATGATCCAGTCCTTGTCCGCCATGATCAACGCCGCCCGCTTGTCTCGCGGCTGCAAAAAGTACTTTTGGTCGAACGCACGCCAGGTTTCGAGGCCACGGCAGGCAACGTTGTGGATAGGTTCTCCCAACTCGGACCGAACGGTGACAATCCCGCCGGCGACGCCTTCGTAACTTTCTTCCCAGTCGATCTCGTCCTTGACGCCCGAGGCAGCGCAGATCTGCTTCTTCACTTCGTGAGCGGTTGCGGCCTCTTTGCATGTCATCCATCGGGAGCCCATCAAGATGCAGTCCGTTGGCATCTTTGGCCGGCCGTAAGCTTCCGACCAAGAGCCATCCAAGTAAGGCCACGAGTCTGGCGCGTCGCCAAAGCCCGAGCCGCAGAGCAAGGTGATGTTCGGGCACCGCCGGATCGCGCCGTACGTCTGCAGCAAAGGCTCGTGCATGTCTTCGAAACTGTGGTGGCCGCCGCCACGTCCGCCAGTCCACTGCAGCAAGATTTGGATGTCTGGGTTTTCGTTGGCGACCATGATGGTGTCGTAAATGGAGGAGATGGAACCTGGCTTGAAGGCGACGTACGAGAGCCCACACACCCGGACCTGCTCCATCAGCTCTGCTGCCTTCTCGGGGGTTGGGACGCCCGCCGCAACGGTGATGGATTCAAACGGGGTGCCGGTCTTGGCCATGTCTTGGACGAGCGGCCACTGGAAGCCCCACAAGTAAGCGTTCAAGTAAAGCATGTTCAGGGTAATGCCGACGCCGGGGTCTTGCTTTTCTACAAGCTTGTTGACGGCCGCACGCGTGTAGTCTGGGAGTGGCAAGCCGCCGCCGGCGAGCTCGCCGTGGAAGCCACCGTTGCCGCAGGCAGCGACAAGGTCCAGCCCGTTGACGGAGGTGGTCGGGGTCATGCCTGACATGATGCACGGCGGTTTGCCGGTCAGCTCGGTCCACTTGGTGTTCAGGACCAGCTTGCCGTCGGAGGCACGCTTGGCAAGCTTGGGTGCGTAATCAACACCCCAGTTCGGGCCGAACTGGGGTGGGCCAGCCGCAACGAGCTCTTCAAACCCGCCAATATGTGGAAAGTCTTCCTCCTCAGGGGAAGGGGTGGTGGTCCGTGCAAGGATGACTCGGACGCCGGCTCCCTCCTTGATCGCGGCAGCAAACAGTCCGGACCCGCCGACGCCAGCGCCCCCGGCGCCGCCCCCCGGTCCGAGGTCGAGGATGTGGGTGATGCCGTGGGTCTGGTCGAATGATCCAATCGCAGCGCCAAAGTTCATGCACTCGCTGGCCTGCATCGAAATGAGCTGGTCCAGAGTGGTGATGGCGGACCCGTCGACGGTCGAGTGCACCGGCACCAAGAGCTCTCCAAGGCTAAAGCCAACGCGGGCGGCGTCGGCAGCAATGGCAGCAAGTGCGCCTGCGCAGGCTTGGGAATGGAAGGGGGCAGACACTCGCAAGAACGAGGTTGTGGTCTCTGGTTTTCGGGACGAGAACGGGACGCGGGCTTGCGTGCCTTCCTCGGCGCTCATAGCTTGAATCAATGACTTCAGTTCTGTAAGCGCTTCTGCAGGCCCCGAGACGCAGCACTCTTTCGTGTTGTTCACGATGGACACCGCAGTGAGCGGTGCGCCAGCATTTGCGTTGAACTGAGCACAGACTTTGCTCAGTGCTTCTTTCGTCAAGCCAGCAACGGCGAGCATTGGCGATGCTTGAGGGGTTGGACCGCTGTAGGCAACAGCAGTGTTCAACACCTGGTGGCATCGTGCGCCTTGCCAGAGCATGTACTTGGCTCCGGCAGCGGCGTTGGCAACGAGGGTGGCGTCATCGCTGGACGAGGCGATGACAGCAGCAGTGACCACGCCCTGTGAGTGGCCGGTTGCTCCCTTCAGAACGGAAACCATTTGGTCCTGTTGCACACCCGCACTTGCAATCGCGACTGCGTAGTGCGCCAGCTGCGTCGCGTAGATGAGCGGGTACGAGACGGGGGCGCTGCAAAGGTAGGCCATGTCCGGTGTGGTGTCTGGGTTGGACAGCCATCCGAGAATGTCAAGGCCTTCGGGCCACAGGCCAGACGCAGAGGCAGTGGCGTTGGCAACTTCTTCAGATAAAGCGGCGGCAAGAGCAGTGAATAATTCAGGCAAACCATCCTTGCTTGCTGCAAGCGCTCGGAGCTCTTCAATGTAAGTGTAGCCTTGGCCGCCAGCGACCAGGGCCAGACCAACGCCGGAAGTTGGGTTCAGTGCGTGTGCCACGAGTGACGGCATGGTGCACGTGGAACAAAAAAGACTGCACACAAGTCCTTTTTCTTTCTTTTTT
>Ga0206692_1206586_pt1 | contig 12063 bp, 20 predicted proteins | sample M240m12015metaT_FD_159670 | JGI IMG/M metagenome (GOLD analysis project Ga0206692, IMG submission 159670) | Metatranscriptome of ammonia-oxidizing marine archaeal communities from Monterey Bay, California, United States - M2 40m 12015... | ecosystem: Environmental > Aquatic > Marine > Intertidal... | reverse complement strand
GTCAAAGATAGAGTTACCAATCTATTCAAGTTCAATTGACATCACAACCTCACCAATAATAGCTTTGCCGATATTGACCAATGAGCTTCTCACAATCGTCAAAAGTCTGTTAAATCTGAGAATTTCTTGCAAGAGCACAGTATTCATCGATTCTTCTCTCGAAATTGGATGTTTCTTCTCAGCATTTTCCATATCGAAGTTCTTTGGCAATTTGGCTAAGATACCTTGACATGACTCTTGCAAGACTTGATCCTGGGACTTACCTGCAGCGCCAGAGACTCGAGGTTACATAGTTAAGGCTGTAGCTAACATTTCACGAGTTACATTGATAGCTGAAGTGATTTCTGCGTTATCGTGCATACCGAAAACATCAGTAAAATCGTTAATTGGTAGTTCTGACTCGATGAATTAAAGATAATCAGCCTTGGTTCCATCGTTAGGCACGTAGTATTTACCAGAAGGAGATAGAGCGCGGTTCTCAATCGAAATCATATCCTAACAATAGTAGTCTGAAATCATTACCTTAATGCAACGACGATCTTATGGGTCAGTGACTCTACCACCATAGTTGGCTTCAGCAACCATGTAGATCAAAGCCTCGTATGGAATCTCATCATAGAAGTTCAAGAATTAGGCGAGCTAATCTTTACAAATACGTAAATCAGAGGCAGAGAATGCATATGGAATGTTCCAGCCAAGAGGACCAAACTTACGTCTCTCAAGGCACAAAGCATTGAAGAAGCACAATCCCCACAAGAGTCTTCTAAAAGCAATTGGTTTGTTATTTTCATCGAGTTCTTTATCATCGACTTGCATGATAGAACCACGAATGTTGTTTCTTAAACCTTTTGGAGGCTCAGCAGTAGCTTTAACAGCATTTTGCACAATTGTGACAGGGAAAGCATCAGAGGGCATAGTTGTGAGCCAGATACGGAAAGTTGAATATGGGTCCATCACGATTTCCTCAATCAAACCATCTAAAGTGGGCATGAAAGAAGGAGCCAAGTGACAGTTCTACAAAACCACCCATTGCTAGGTCTGTTAAGCTTCCTTAATTGCTCTGACAGCTTTTTGTGCTTAACATGCACCAAGAGACAACGACTTGGGCTCAATCTTCCTTTCTTATCCAAGCTTAAGAATATCACGCATTGGATCAGCACCAGCTGACAATACAATAATAATAGGCTATTTGTTAGACGAATCAACGAAGATATCATTCATATCGAAAGCAGGTGGACTCAAATATTTAGAGCCAAGCTCTTTCTCATTAGAAATCATAAGCTAGACACATTCTCTGACTTTATCAGCTCTCAAGATCGAAATGATAATAGTTCTGTTCAAAATGTTCAAATCTTACCATTTACCAGGCCAAACTTCATTTTAAGGCTCAGCTGAATTATAAATAGTCTCCCAAGCAGAAAGATTCTTGACAAATTCATCGTCAAAGCCTTTAAATTGTTTGAATGAGCTTGACATTTCGAGGAAGGAAAGCCATGATTTATCGGAGAGCCAGCCCTAATCACCTGTTGGGTTTGGTTTGGTCATTTCGACTTGAGTTGCACCGGCCATCAGGAAACGCACAGCGACGTAGTCTAGACCACCAGTGTCTTTTTGGACTTCATCCATAATTTTCAAACAAATGAGCCAGGAGAAGAGCAATTTATCTTTCTCGAAAAGCGATCTGCAAACATTCTTGTACAATCTCCAAGTAAATTCAGAAATGAAGTATTCCTTCCTCTGTTTGTTAAACGCAGTTCCCTTCTCAATAACTCCTTCAATAGACTTGATTGCGCTCTCGTAAATCAAGCGGAAGAATTCGAGTGAGTACTAGTACATAGGGTCCACATTGATCAAATCAGTCAACACGAAGAAGAGTCTAGACACACGAGTGGCAACGGGAACGAAGCCCTCACGAATAGTTTCGATTTGTTTCATTGTGTTCTCCATATCTCTAAGCGTCGCTTCAATCTAAACCGATTGGATCTTTGACTCATCAAGCGTGGATTTGAGTTCACGATCCTCGAGAATATCGTCTTGAGAGTTAGCGACCAAGTTCAAAATCTTGTCCTACAACTCAATCTGCTTCTTCTAATTGTCAGCCTTGATCTAGATACACTAGTTACGTTTTTCGTACTTTTGTGGCTCTTCTAATTTGACGATGATTGAGAGCATTTGGTCGAGCAAGCCTTCTTGCGTGCACATGAAGTTAAGCATCGTTACTTTGACGCAGATTTCGGGAGAGTAGTGGGGTCGCGACATCTTCGTTGTGATGTAGAATTTGAAGTCTGGGTTGAACGAGATACCTGACTCACCGAATTTGATGTACATTTCGTTACCTTTCTTCTCGATCTGCTTCGCAAGAAGAGGCTCAAGCAATGGGTCGAAAGTTTCATTTGCATCCTCCAAAATAACAGGCACGCCCAAAGTGATCGAATTTTCAAGTGTTCTCGAAATGATATTAGGCTCATTGGTCGGCTTAATAACTTTAACACCATCGTCTCTATATCTGTTCTTCAACCAGATATTAGCTTGCATCTGTGGGTCAACGAATAGGCACCATCTGTCCGAATTCTCACAAATAATAGCTGAGTCAGCGGAGAAGGAATCCTGAGGTAGACCTTGAATTTGCCATTAACGGATCTTGACCGCGTCACCGCAGACGATTTCGACGGAGACGTTCTTAGTTGAAGGAATATTGAATTTCGCTAACATATCTGCCCACTGCTATGTGCAATCGTCTCTGTAGTTCTTGAGGAAGATACCGAGGTAGGCGATCACACCGGATGCGATGATCACATCACCAACGATGTTTTCTTTATTCTCACGGTTCTTAGCGAGGTCAAGCTTCCAGTTCTCACGCTCGTTAGCGAGACCATTGATAAGAGCTTTAGCTAAATCGACTTTGCGCTCACAGTCTTCTTTTTCGTTTCTTAAACGTGTTTCTTCAGCTTAAGTGGCTTCGAGCTCATCAACCAAAGCTTTCATTTCAGCTTGGACAGAAGCGAGAGAGGCTTTAGCTGCGTCCCAATTCTTTTAAGCGGTAGCAGCTGATTCTCTTGCTTGTGCTAACTCGATCTTGACAGGTGTGACAACTTTCATAGCACCGTGGTAACCAACAATAGCTTTACACCACTTGGAAATACCAAGAGCGGCTTTAGACGCCTTAGCCAAAACAGCTTCTTAGAAGTTTTCTTCATCCAAGACAGGCTAGATCGTTGCAACGAGCGAGTCTTCTAAATTGTCCTTAGGATAATCTTTGAGTTATTTGAGCAGAGTTGCGTTCAAAATGTTCTTCTTACACGGCTCCCAATAGTCTTCAACTTTAGTTTTGCCACCATCGGCTGGGTTAGGGACTTTGACAGCTTTGGTGTTGAAGAAGAGGCAGAGAGCTTGCGCGACAAGTTTGACGGGTGGGGTAGCGGTCTTGAAACCTTTAAGTTCTGTTACGTCGGAAGCTTAGAGAGAGTTGACAGCTTTAACAGCACCTTCATAAATAGGTGTCACTTTCTAAAGAGCGAACTCGCACTCCGCGTTCTTAGCCTCAGCCAATGACTTTTACTGCTTAGCCGACTCTTCTTCTTTCTTACACTGCTCAACAGTGATATCAACTGACTTCTTCTTAATCTCAATTTCTTTCTACATCTTTGCCGAGTTAGCTGCTTTAACTTCTAAAACAGGGATCAAGTCAGTTAATTTGGCTTGGAGTTCGGAGACGGCGGAGGAAGCTTTCGCGAGTTGGGAGAGACCTCTCTCGTATTTCTTGATGTTCTTCTCAATTCTGCCTCTCTTTTCGCCGAGCATGCCTGCGAAGGTCTTGATTAAGATTAAGTAGGAGGTGGGCGTGACATAGTAGTATCTACGCATTTCAGTGAGATAACGCTAGGTGAGTTCTTTAACTCTGGTTTACATGTCTACACAAATTTCTACGAGACCGTCTTTTTGAGGTAAGTCGTCAATCTTAGACAAGAACTTGTTAGCAACATCGGTCAGAGCATCTTACGGCCAAGGTAAGAACCAATCAATAGCACAACAGTTGACCAACGAAGGGAACATTCTTAAGCGCCGCTTGAAGTCATCACCGATGGGGGAGAAGGCAAGCACCAAGTGCAACGAATTCTTAGCCTATGTCGCAAATAGATCCTTAATCTTGTTATTGTCATCGGAGATGTCTCTGAATTCGGGGTCGTTCTTTTTGGCTTCTTTTACGGACTCGATGATTTGGACGAGATCATCAGCTTTGTATAAGTTGGGAATCTCACCATTGTTTAGAATATTGTTGATGTCTTCAACAAAAGCCTCGTTGATAATTTGAGTGTCAGAGAATAGGAAGACAAGATTAGAGGCATCGACACCACAAGCAAGGAAAATCTTCTTAACCATATCTTCACGCCAAGCTACCATGTTGTAACCTTTAGGCATCTCAATTACCTCAATCTAGAATTGAGCAATGAAAGTAGCTAATTCAGTAAGTGATTTTCTGCCTGAACCACCAACACCCACAAGCAGTGCATGGCCCAATGGAGTAGTGATAACTCTGTGAATCTTCACAATGTGTTCAATAGCGTCTACAAACAGCACAAGGTCCATCTTCTTTGCTTTGTACACAATGTTGAAGTCTTGAAGCGATTCTTCAGCAACTTTCTTAACCTTAACTCTATCAGTCAATTCACAATAGACGTTAATGAATGGTTTCTTAGAAGTATCATTGTCCGGGTAGATCAATGGTGTGAAAGAACCAAACAACAGTGGCTAGACTGTAACAAGTTTGTCCCATTCTTTCTTGAACTTCTCTTTCAACGTCTAGTTGATCAATTGTTAGAAGTTTTCTCTATCCTCAAGTGAGATTAAACGATCTTGGAAGACACGTAAGCATTCGTGAGCCCATAATTTGATAAATGAGTCCTCTTATGCCATGGCTCTTGCGTGGGTTTTGGACATGCCTTAGAACACTTTTGAGAGATCACGCAAGTTGAAAGTGTAGTGAGCCTTTGCAGGAGTTGGACGGAATTGTTTCTGCACTTAGTTGTAGATTTGAATAGTTGAATTAACGATGTTTTCTTTCATCTTTTCGATGCCAGCAGAGAAGGGGAACTTTTGATTTGATCTGTACAACCATTCCATCACATTGCAGAAGATACTGCTCAATGAATTATCCGAGTAAGGCTCAATATAAATAACATTAAAGTGACGGATATATCTATTAGTGATAGAGTTTCTACCACCACCGGGTGGTCCCATCGCCGCAGTAAAGCTAACCTTAACAGTAGCTCTGAAATCTCTCTCAGGCGTATCGATATCATACCAGCCGCCGTAGTCCATCCACTACCGCAACAACTCAATTGGTGGTTAAGCACCATACTATTCTTTCTATGGCATGTTAAGATCATCAACAAAAATGATACCGTCTTTACCTAAAGGTGGTCCATAAAAACCTTTACGTTTCTTTTCCATACCACCATCGATAATCATTTAGGTTTGGTTCGCGCTGGTTTAGGCAGAGAAGGCGAGACCGAGGAAGGTGCGATCATCGTTCTAGAACGATTCTTTCAACTCGTTTGAGATAATGATTGATTTACCGGTACCGGTCGAGCCGACAAGTAAGACGTGCTTCTTTTGGAGAAGAAGTTGTCTCAATAAGTATTAAACACGGATTGAGTCGACATTTGGCACGATAACATCTGTATAACCTGCGTCTTTAGGCACAACGTATGTGGGAACGGTCTTGGTCCATGGTACCCAAGCGGTTGATTCTTTTTGGAAAGCGAGATCGAAGAGTGACTCTACATCACCACCGATTTTGTTGGGAATTTTCATCTTATCAACTTTGGGAATGTCGATCTTATACTCTTCTTAAACATCTTCGCCTTAAATGAGTTTCTAGTAGAAAGTATCAAATTTAGGTCTGGTAGACTCTTCAATCTAGCATCCAATACCCCAAATACCCGCAAAGACAATAGCATTCATGCAAATTTCTTCAGCGTTTCCTGGTGCTGCTTTACAATCTTCGTCGGTCCATTCAAGGATGAAGTGGTCGAACACTCTTAAGAAATTGTGGACAAGGAAGTTGGGGCCTGTCGGTACTGGGAACTTACAATTGACACGGGTGTATTCGAGTGTTAAGCTGATAGCGTAGGTCATGAGGCGATCAATCTTTTTGATTAACTTTTCTTCGAGTTGATACTTGGTCAATTGGTTACAGTAGGAGGTGACTTATACTTGGTGACCTAATTGTTGGGGCTCCATTAATACCATACCGCAACGAGAGACAGTAGCTGGTGATGCTTGTGAAAGATCTTCGACTTCGAACATCATAGTCATAGTCGGCTTCAACTTAATAATCTACCCCGAGTTCAAACAAAGTTTCTTATTGTCATCCAACACAGTGTTCATATTCTCAATCCAAATAGCGTCGACTGGCCCATCAAACACAATCCACTTACGGTCAGGAGTCAATGACTCAGCACAGTCTCTAACTTTGATAGCGAGTACACCATCTTACCACTCACCTGAGTCGGGATTCGACAAACCGTAGAGCTATGTTTGTAGTACAGACTTCGGATTAATGTAGAAAGTTTAGACAGGGACTAAGTCTTAGTTATCGATGCGGGTGAATGCTCCTTGTAACGTCTTGATTACGCAATATTTACCAGAGAAGGCACCACCGACAACCATGAGACCGTGTCTAACCATAATTGTTTCGTACAGTTCGATACACTTGTTAATGAATTCATCTTTAGGCTACAAGTTGCGTTCTGCGCAAACAGCATTCATATTCTCCATCAATAGATTATAATCAGGTGCTGGGGTGACAACGCCTGGGAACAAATCACCAGTGATACCTTTGTAGAGAGGGATATCGTTAGTTGTAAACTTGGGCAAGTTGACGTCGTTGAGAGCACGAAGACCAATTTGATCTTCAGGCCAGTCGAGTTGACGACGAAGGTTACCGCAAGCAGTCAAAATAGCTTTAAGTGAACGCATACCGAAATCGTAGTGATCTTGCGAAGAAAGCTGTTCTGATGAAAGTTTGAGTGAAGCTACAACTTTCACGGAAAGGAACCTGGCGCGGGAGAAACCGAAAGAATACAACTCAATCTCACCGATAAGAGCGTAGTCAGGTACCATCATAGCGCAAGGTCTGAAAAGAGCTTTCAAGTTATCAGGAAGCTCAGCACGACCAGCATAACCAGGATTCATAGTAATATTGACCGAACAAGCAGGGTTCAACTTCAATTGAGTTCCTTCGAAAACAAATTGCCTCTACCTCTACATAATAGCAGTCTGGATAGTGAGCACTTGTTGAGCAATAACGGACAATACTTCTAAGTCAATACGGTTGAATTCATCGAAGCAGTTCCAGCAGCCTGATGAAGCAAGACCTTTAAAGAATTTACCAACAGCTTAGTAACCAAGCTCAGGAGAACAGTTGAACACAACACATTAGACAGCAAGAGCTTTGGCTAAATCTTTAACAGACTCAGTCTTACCAGTACCAGCAGGTCCTTCTGGAGCACCTCCATAATTAAGTTGTTTAGCTCCCATCAAAGTACGGTAACATCTATCAGTCAATGGTGTAATAACGAGTCTGAGAGAGTTGCCGAGATATTCGAAGCCGTAAGGGATTTTAGCTGTAACCATTGCAACTTCAAGATTCAATTCTTTATCGTTCCAGTAGTATCTAAGCTGAGAAGCCCATTAGAAAGAATTGTAGCTCTGGATTTTGTTATCAACTAAAGATTGAACAACATCTCTAGCGTGCACATCAATGACGACCATAGCTTTGATTGTGATACGAGTACCAGTTGAAAGTTCACCTCTCACTAATTGTACAATATCTTCAATTTAGTCATTGAGTTTTTACACGTAGGTTTAAAGACCATTTTCTTAATTAAAGGCTTCCTCTACCTCTCTCGTCCAATAAATTTAGTCAACAGCAAGCACGATCTATCCAGGCCAGTTTGCAGTCCAATCCGTACGTTTAACACTGCCATTACCGTACTCATAGCTTGAAAGTGAAGTAAGTTGTTTGAGAGTCATACGCATGACAGCTTCAATCTCCAACATCCACTTCTCCACATTGCCTTTCTTATCGCCAGCGTTCACATCAACTACTTTCTTGTAGTCGACTTCTTCACCTTCAGCTGAGATCATACCGTATACTTCGTCCTTGTCGGAGAATTTAACTCTTGAGATACCTTCGAAACACTTATCCATGTGCACTTAAACTTCACGAGGGTCTTTAGTTTAAGCGAGCAACATAAGAAGTGATTGAGAATCCAAGAAGTAGAAACGAGGGAACACAAGTGACTTCTCTTCAAGATAGGCATCAAGTTTGTTTTAGATCATGTCGAGCTTCTTATTCGATTCAAGGAATTAAGCAGTGATATTGTCACGATCGTTTAAGTCAATGATACCGGGGTCAGTGTCGATCGCCTCCATCGTTGTCTTCCAAGTTGTGTCAACATCCTTGAACATAGAAGCTTCATTAGGCATAGTCTTGCCAATATCATCAGATGCAAAGATAGGCTCGAGATACATCCATGTCTTTTGGCACTTCTGCATTTCGCCAATCAATTCAGACATCTAGTTCAACTTAACTTCCCAAGCTCTTGTCTCCAACTTAAGTTTACCCTTCATATTAGATGAACCAAGCATAGCCTAAGTACCGACAATCTAGTCATCAAGAGTAGCATTGATATCTTCGTAATTCTTAATAACAAAGGTCTTTCCTTTATAGCTGAACTAAATAATCTTGAATTCTTTCATGTCCTATTTCATCTTCTAGAGCTTCTTAGCGAGTTAATACTTCTTTTCAGCGGATGAAGTGATATCATCAATATCTTCTAAGTAGTCGTGTAGTTTGAATTCGGCGAACCCGTTCACAGTGATCGTTTCGCGCTCAAGGTCATCCCTACCAATCTTTAGCTTGATTAAATCCCAATCTTCATCAGTGATAGCGTCTGATGTGATACACTTGATAATGGGTAAGTGCTCTGAGAAGGTGGTGAGGCGTGAGCGAACTTCAACGGAGACTTCAGCTGTTTCGGGGTAGTCCTCAGCTAACTTCTTGTTAAGTTGGAAGCACTGCATTACCCATTAGTTGATGCTTGACTCCATCAATTCGTAGTCTTGGTTAGCTAGAGGCTGTGTTGTCCATTCTTGTAAGTTGGTTTGAACTTGGAAAGCTGTGTCGAGCAAATCATAGAAAGGTCTAAAGTCAGTCTCAAGAGTAGAAAGACCAGGCCACTCGGTAGGCGGCTAATTAAAAGTTACTTCTCTCTCATTGAACTACTCAATCTTCTCTCTAGCATTTTCAATATTGCTTCTCAACTCATTAGTCTCCTTAACAGTCTCGAGTGTTTAAGAGTAGTTATTGAACAGTTTAATCTTTTCAAACCTCGCATCATACTCTTTAAGCTACACATTGAAGTCTTCCTTCTCCTTGTCGAGCTTGGTCATGAAGACTTCTTCTTGTGTCGCGATGTCTTGCTTTCCGTCTTGGATCACTTGTCCAATCGTCATTGGCCACATCTTTTGGTAGAAGGCGTTCTCGATGTCTTCTTGCTTGTAGACGACGGAGTACTTCTCTAGCAACTCGTAGTGTTTGTTCGCTTGTTTTAGGAGTTCACCGAGCTCGTCTTTTGTCACTGTGTTCGACACGTTGATGAACTCTTTAATGAATACGAGTTCTTTTTCGTTGGTGGGCACGGTTTGGATCTGCTTTTGCATATCTCTGAAAGTGTTATCGATGTGGTTTACTGTGTCAGCAGCCCACTTCTGTGTAGCTAAGATTAGAGCATCACGAATCTTGAGAGCTTGATCTACGAGTGTGCTCTTAATCTTGGAGCAAACAACGCGGAACATAGGTGTTTCGATGTAGTTATTGGTTAGGTTTTCGATCTCACGGGCCGCTCTGTCATACTTCTCGATCTCTTCGCCGATTTCCTCGATAGTGGCTTTACCAGTGCCGCCAGCTTCTTTGAGCTCTTTGTTGTTGAAGAGAGAAGTAGCGAGATTTTTCTTCTCTATGTTAAGCAAGTACTCATACTCTTTGTACTTATCCATAATAGCAAGTGGCTCTTAAATATTTTCCTCAAACATAGCGCCAATCTAATCGTGCGCGTCTTTAACCCAAGGGAATTCATTATCAATAAAGAAGTTGGGCGAACTCACTCCTTGCAAAGACTTCATAAGGTCTGACTCTAAATCAGTGACAGAGTTGGTTGATTCGATAATCATGCCAAGCGCTCCTTACAAAAAGTTGAGACAGGTGGCAGGGGTGGGTTTGTACTCGAGACGGCACATGTATTCTTCGTCTTCTTTGGCGCGAGCGGCTCTTTCGGCTTCTTACTCCTCGGGGGTTAAGTCTTCACTGATGGGTTTGCGTTTGGGGCGTTTGTCTTTGGCGGGTTTTCTGTACTCGAGATGAATCACTAACAAGGGTGTGTTTGAACGAGCCCACAATTCATCTTTGTCTAGCTTGGGTAAAGTGAATGATTTGATAAAAGCAACCCAATCGTAGATGCTTTGTTTGACAAAGTTACGTAAGTATGAGTTGAGGATAAACTCGAATCTGAGGATGATTCTCTTCAGTTACGAGTCATTGTACTTCCCTTAGTCTTCCTCAAAGAAGTTATGAGAGTTCTTCAATTTGTCAGCAATCTCACCAACCAAGAACTCACGCCACCTATGCTGAATGTTTAACGAAGTCGCTTTATGGTGGCTTTCTTGCTTCCCCTTCATATCCGCCAACTCATTCGGCAACTTTAACACGTCTTTCTTCGTCAACATATAGTACTAGCCCTAGTACTCAATACACTTCTTTGTAAAAGTGCGGGTCATCAACTCCGTATCCTCAGAGGTGCACCAATGCTAGTGCAAGATCTCATTCTAATACTCGCTAAATTTGTATTTGGGGCAGCGAACCACTCCAAAATACGGTGAGGTTTTTTTGTTGAGGCGGACCGGCACTTTCATCTCCACAAATTTGTTGTGGTTGGCAGGGTCATTCATTTATTTCATAACGATGCATTTCTTCATTTAGCGGATGTACTCCTCTTGTACTACGCGCATTAAACCGCTCATTTGTTGTTGGAGGAGGTCGGGGTGGATCGCTTAGTTTTGAAGTTTAGCTTTTTAAGAGAAGGACTCACGACGCTCTTTTGAGAGAAGAGAGACCGAGTCGGATGGTTAAGAGTCAACCAAAGCGGTGAAGCGGAGTTCCGCCTCCACATTCCGTTGCCGTTGTTTGCAGTGGGTGACACGTTCGCGGAACGCTTCCGGATCCTCATCATAAAATAGTAAGCTCAAGCGAGTGATATGCTTGATTTAGCCGGAGTCGCCAACTTGGACTTTGTACTTCTTCGTTGCGAAGTTGTAATCGAGGACTTTGACAGGGCGCCAAAGATACTCACCCTTCTCGAAGACGGGTGAGATGCCGTGGTACTCATCGGGGTGTTCAGCACAGTGAGCGAGCCACTCTTCTGGGGTGCGGTCCACCTCCCACGTGTCGTAGCGGGTGAGGGCTTTAACTGGAAGCATGTCTTTTTCGTTGAAGATCTCGTACTCTTTGTCGAGGATGGCGAGTGCCTCTTTGGTTGCCTTGTCCTTGTCAAAGTTGTTATCGGGCTTGGGTAGGAACATCTACTCTTTGACGACAAACTTGTGTTTGCGGATGACGTTGGCATGGCGGGCAGGTAGTCCGATGATGTTTTCGAGGTACTCGTGGTGCGTCTGCTCGTGAATCCACGGATTCACGATCTTGGTCTTCTTAGGCTGCAAGGCTTGCAGCTCCTCCTGGGTAAGGTTTGGGATGTCCCCGTATTGCTGCTCCTGCGAGTCTTGCCCCTAAAGGTGCTCGTCCTCCGCCCCTGAGCCATACTCCTCTTCTCCTATCATGCCAGCTGCTGTTGCGGAGGCGTTGTACTTTTGGGAGGCGTCATGACTCGCATCGGCTACGGGCTGGCCCTTACCCGGTTGGGTGGCTTTTCTTATAGTAAACGGTTTCATTTGTTTCCTACCCAACAAATTGATTAAAACTTTGAGCGCACAAAAGCGGAAAGT
>Ga0206692_1106888_pt1 | contig 12230 bp, 6 predicted proteins | sample M240m12015metaT_FD_159670 | JGI IMG/M metagenome (GOLD analysis project Ga0206692, IMG submission 159670) | Metatranscriptome of ammonia-oxidizing marine archaeal communities from Monterey Bay, California, United States - M2 40m 12015... | ecosystem: Environmental > Aquatic > Marine > Intertidal... | reverse complement strand
TGTGTTTTCGTTTTAAACGGGAAAATAAGTAGTTCGTCAAGAAAAAACTATGACAAAGAAGTGAGGTTAGCATATTCCTAAGCAGTTTATCTAGCTTTCAGAAGAGCCTCTTCTCTTATAGCCTTATCCGAAGTGCGGCAGAGTTTATTTATCACTCCACTATCATCACTCGGGAGACATGAGAAGGGCGCAACCGGCAAGAATCCACTTGATAGGAGTAGAGTCCTCAGATTCCATCTTCATACCAGCAGTGAAGATGAAGGTGGGGCCACGCATGGTAGTCATGTAGACGGGGCATTGATACATGCCAACAGTCACGAACTCAGCGCGGGTAACGGCGGTAACGTGCATGATGGGGAGCTCGGGATGGAGTTCCTTCAAGATCATCTCTTGCAAGTAACCTTGTTCAGCACCACGGCCCATTTCCCAAGCGGCACCTTCAAGGAAGAAACCGTTGATATAGGCACCAGCAGAGGCGAATTCGGGGAAGTCAGCAACGTTCTTGGTGTTGAGGACGGTGGTCTGCAACATCATCTCATCGAGAGGAAGCTGGTTGGCACGAGCAGTGACCTGCTTGATGGCGGTCAAGTAGGACATGGGGTTGAAAAGACCGGAAATCCAGACAACGATGGGGGTGGCGAGTTCTTCGGACCAGGCCTGGAGCTGCTGGATACGGAGCATCAAGTCAGCGAACCATTCAATAAGACTCTTCTTTGAGAAGTAAGAGACGGGGACCCAGGACTCAGGCACATTGTTGAAGTTGAGGGACTCAGAGGTGGATTCCATAGCATCAGTGATGTTGAGTTGACCCTTGAGACCGGCGTCCAATTCGAGCAAACTGGTCTTGATTTCCTTGGTCAAGGTGTTCATGCGCTCGCATTCCTGGAAGCACACAACAATGTAGGGAGAGCGGTCCTTGGTCCTGCCCATGATGTCAAGCATGTTGAATTCAGGAGGCAATTGCTCGAGGAACTGGTTGATGAAGGTCTTGACCTTGGTGGTGTCACCGGTACCGCCAGCACCGCCACCAGAGACAGCGGCAATGGTGGAGAAGAGGGTCTCACCTTGGGTGGTGAGGTAACCAATTTCGGCGTTGGGGTGAAGACCGAACATCTTAGGTTCTTCAGGGGGAAGCTTCTCTTCGATGTACTTGCGGTAAGCCTCACGGTCGAACTTCAATGGGTCAGGAGACTTGAAGCCGGGAGCAAGAGTGAGCTGCATCTGCTGGAGGATCTCGGGGCGGATGAGCACTTCAAGGTAGGTGTTGTTAGTGCGGCGATCCCAGTCATCGGTAATATGGCCACCATACATGATTTCGCCATAGATGTAGGCCAAATCGGCGTAGGGCACCTTCTCGTACTTGGAGAGATAGTTATGGAGCACATCACCGCAAATGGTCAAGTCACCATCGTTGAAGTTGTAGTTACGGGACCAGCCTTGGGATCCGAACTTCTTGCGGCCGACAATGAGGGAGTGGAACATGCAGAGACCGAACAAGAGAGCCTTGTATTCGGGGAGCTTGTGGCCCTTGGCCTTTTCGAATTGGTCTTCGTCGAACTTGGAGAAGCAACGACGCATGTTGGACTTCAAATCTTGAGGAGCCTCGTTAGCGACCTTGATAGAATTCTGGAGGATAGACTCGGGAATAATGTCTTGGTCACCAAGAAGTGGCGGGGGCTCGGAGGAGACGAACACGCGGAACTCGGGGTGAGCGCCGTTCTCGATAACGATTTCGAGGTTACGTTCGAAGTCCTTCATCCATGCTGTCATCAAATGGACATTCTGGAACATAGCCCACTTGCCAGTCTTACCGGCGTCGTGGAGCACCTTAATGGCGCCTTCTTCTTGACCTTGACCCATGGAAATGTTGATGAAAGTTCCATCGTCGCCAGTCTTGCCGGCAGCGCGGCCAATCTTCTCGACTTCGGGAGTGGGATCCACACCGGGGAAAAGCACGAAGAAGACAGGGGTGACAGTGTTGGACTCTTAGTACAACTGGAAGATGTCGAAAGACTCTTGGTTGACGTACTCGGGGCCCATGGATTGCTCGACGTAGATGGAGAGAGCACCGTTGAGGCGATCGGGACGGAGAGCACGGAGCAAAAGCATGCGATGGAAGAGAGAGCACTCCTTGAAAGCACGGGGCAATTCTTCGATTTCAGCACGCTCGGAAGAGTACCACTTACGCCATTGGAGAGCTTCAGCCTCCATTGAGGAGATAAGGTTCTCGAAGAGTTTGACGTTCTCAAGGCCCTTGACGGCACCCCAGTTAGATTCAGGGATGAACTTGAGTGACTCACTCTGGTTTGGTGGTTCCAAAGCGACATCCTTCTTGATAAGAGCCTCAACCTCCTTGCCATCAATGAAGCCCTTGCGCTCGTTAATGCGGAAAGTCAACATGGTGGCGATAATAAGCTTGTGACGCTCGAAAGTACCACGGCGCACGTATGAGAACGCTTCGTAGGTAATAGATTCAGTGAGACTGTCAACACGGGCAGCAAGAGTCTTGGGAGTCATCTCAGCCTCTTCTTCCTTCTCTTCTTCCTCATCTTCGGCGGGAGCAGCTTCACCTTCTTCTCCTTCAGCGGCCTCTGGCTCGTCACCTTGGGCAGCCTTTTTGGCGGCTTCAGCGACCTTGGTGATGGCACGTCTAATCACAATAATGAAAGAGTCAAGAGAGAACTTGTAGAAAGCGTGGATACGGGGCAAGTCACTCATCAAGAAGAAGACGAGGGCACCACGGGAAGCAGCAGGGCGATACACTTCAGAGGCTTCGTTAATAGCGACTTCAGTGACCTTGGAGATCTCGACCTTCTCGTTAATCTCAGTGGAGAGGGCCTTGGAGCGCTCCAAGTTCTCAATGAGATCAATGTTCTCGAGAATATCACCTTCAGCGGTGGCGAGTCTGTGGAGCAAGTCAGCCTCAAGCTCCTTCAAGGTAATCTTGAACTGATTCTGATCCTGAATGATCTGCTCCTTCTGGGCAGCCAAGTCAGGACGCTCCATCTTCACGACGAGAGAAAGGAGCTGATCTTCGAGACCCTTCTCAGTGACAGTGAAGTTAATGAGAGTCATCTCGGCCTGGATTTCAGGAGGATAATGAGGGTTGGACAACTTGGTCTGCATGTAAAGGTTGAACTTATCGGACAAGTTAAGCTCCTTATCACCCAACTTGATGTACTTGTTCTTACCCTTCTTGGTAATAGCACGACCGTAAACGGGGGCAATGACGGCGTCAATGGAGTTCTGCAAGTTCTCAATCATGACGGGCTTGCCTTGCTCGATAGCCATCTCGATGGTCTTGACCATCTTGGGGTTGTTAAGACGGGTGACTTGCAAGTCGGCGTTCTTCTCACGCTCCTTCAACCAGGTGATACCCTAAAGTTGAGGATCAATGATGAGGGAGTAGCGCTCAGAGTTGGTGAGGATGGCACCGTTCTCAGTGGAGACGCGATCGGAAGGCAACTTCTGGGTCTACCAGGTGGCGGTCTTGGCATCATCGGTCAAAATCAAGAGAGGGTTGTTGTGGGCTGATGAGGGGATGTTGTTCTTCTTGAAGAATGAAACGAACTCATCATCAATGATCGCCTTACGGTTCTGGGCGTTGAAGGGACCAACGTAGGAGACGAAAGCGGCGGCCAAAAGCACATCACCGACCACGAGATCGATGTCGAGACCGAGTTGGACGATAGAGGCGTTCCAACGTTCGGATTCGGAACCGAGAGCGGAAACGAGACGGTTGGCAAGATCAAGACGAGAGGCACAGCGGGCAGCTTCAGCCTCAGCGGCTTCTTTGGCGTCCATGGCGACCTTGAACTCCTTCATGAGCTTGTTGAGCTTCTCAGTGAGTTCAGCGACAAGGGTCTCCATCTCTTCCTTCTTGGCGTTGGCAGCAGCCAATTGAGCCTGAGCTTCAGCGACAGCGATCTTCTTGGGCTCGACGGACACAACGACATCGTAATACAAGGTAATGTTGATAATCCAATCGCAAATACCGGCAGCGGCAGCTGATTTGGTCATCATGTTCTCCTTGTTGAAGCCTTCTTCGGCAAGAGTAGAGCGGATAGCCTTGAAGTTGTTGGCAGGGACGGTGTCAGCCTCAACGAGAGTACCGAAGCCCTTAAGTTGATCCAAAAGAGCAGCGGGGTTCTGCATGAGTTTGAGAGCGGCCTTCCAAGGATTGTCAGAGTCGAGTTTGCCCTTCTTGACTGGCACGCCCGGGTCAATACCGCAAAGCAAATGCAGCACACAGGTGAAAGTCTTGGCGACATCAGCGGGTGGGTTGGCAAGAGCCTTCAAGTTCTGAAGATCCTTCAAGTTAAGGCCTTCAAGAGCAGCCTTGGCCTTAATAACCAAGGGGATAGCAGCGTCGAGATCAGCTTGCACGGAGGCCATCTTAGCCTCGACGTTGGTCTTAATGACAGCGCACTTCTCGGATTCGACGTTGGCGACGGAAGCTTGGGCATCGACCTTCTCCTTTTCAGCACCTACAATGGTAGCTTGAGCGTCGGCTTCCTTCTTAATAGCTTCCACCTCGACGGAGGAAATTTGGAGGTCCTCTTCGAGCTTGGACACGACCTCTTGGGTTTCGTTAATCTTGATGATACCGATTTCGTAACGTTCTTTAGCTTCAACGAGTTGGGTCATCTGCTTGGTGAGCATGTTCTTGAAAAGCTTAATGAGCTCGAGGAAAGATTTGGGGGTGGTGTAGACGAATCTGCCTTCAGTGATCTTGACCATGTCGGAGCGCTGGTTCACAATCTTGAAAGAGTGGGGCATGAACTTGATAACGGAATCGCGAATTTCTTCGGGCATCTCGAGGTCCTCAAGGAACTTGCCAGCCACAGAAAGCAGAGCATCCTCGGGCCAGGGATGGAACCAATCGATGACAGTGCAGTTAATAAGAGCGGGGAACTTACGGGCACGGGTTCTGAAAGCATCACCGACGGGTGAGAAACAGAGAGACATGTGCAAGTTCTTCTTAACGCGGTCAATGAAGAACTTCCAGCAGTTGTCCTTGGAGTCAACAATACCTTCACTCTTGACACCGGGGCGGACAGCGTTAACAATGCCATCAACGTCTTCAGCAGCGAACAAGTCAGAGATTTCACCAGATGAAAGCAAATCATTGATGTACACAAGGAAGCTTTCCTTGGTGATCTGGCCTTCAGTGAACAAGAAGCAGATACCTTCATCCTTGGTACCAGTCTTCATGTAGAACTTCTGCAAATCGGCCTTCAACTCGTTCATGCCGTAGGTTGGCGAGATCAAAATGGATTGAGTGGAGGCAGAGGTGATGAAAGCGGAGAGACGGGTGAGCGATTGCTTACCGGAACCACCGACACCGACCAACAAAGCGTGACCGGAGTCAGCTGAAATTATACGAGTGATCTTGCAGACGTGCTTCATGGCATCTTCGAAAAGAACCAAGTCCATGGTGGCATTGCAGTCGTTGTACTCGCGCATAGCTTCCTTGAGTCTGAAGGAGAGATCGTCCATCTTGGGGAACTGGTCGTACAATTTGTCGTCGAGACCTTGCACGAAGTAAGCGAAGATGAGGGGCTCGGGAGTGGGCATCTGGAAGTACTTGGTCAAGTTGAACTTGGCGAAGGACTTCTTGGTGATGTCAGCAGCCAAGGCGCGGTATTGGTTCAAGTGGTCGCTGTTGACAAGACGATCACCGTAGATACGCTCGGACTCGTGGACCCACAATTTGACGAACATGTCGGGTTCCTTGATGGCATCTTGCTTGGCAACCAAAAGACCCTGGAAGATGTTGGTCAAGTGACGCACATTGAATTCGTAATGGAAGTTCACGGCAGTCTTACGGAAGGCACGCTCGACATCAGAATGGAGCTGGAGAGCAGCCTTGATGACGGGGGCAACCAACTCGGCAATGGAGGCCTTGAACTTGCCGAAGTGCTTGTTCAAGAAGGTAGCGTAGATGGTGTTAAGGGATGACTATTCGGGGAAAGGAATAGCGAGGGTCCAGAACCATCTTTGGAGACGGGGGTTAACGAAGAAGGAACCGGCAGTGGGGTTCATAGCGCAAACGTGAAGGGTGTTCTTGATGTCCTTCAAGGAGAGCTTGGCGCGGTCATACCAATGCTCGTAGTCCTTGTGCTGACGGAGGAGGGCAATGGCAGATTGGGTGTCGTACTTGTCGAGCATGGGCATGTTAAGATCATCAATGAACTGAATGAGCTTGTACTTGCCGAAGGGAGCGAAAGTGCGACCAGCCTTCTTCTCAAGCATCGACTCGAGTTGCTGCTGGAGCAAGGCGGAGTCGGTGTAGTAATTGAAGTTGATAATCTGGGAGAGGTAGTCATCGGTGGCAGTGGTCATCTCGAAGAGGAGACCCTTGATGATCTGAGTCTTACCGCAACCGGCGTTACCAACCAAGAGAGGGGAGTAGCTGACGTTCAAGAACTTCTTCATGAGGAACTGAGCGGCGATGGTGTCGGGGGTGGGCACGGTGAAGGAGGAGATGGGCTTGGCGGTATCGATCAAGGAGTCGATATCCTTGGTGTTCAGCTTGCTCCATTCGTCAAGGCGGGTGTTCTCGATGTCCACATAGTAGTCGTAAACGGTACCCTTGGACTGGAACTTGATAGTCTTCCACTTGTCCTTCCACCAGTTGGAGAACTCCTTACGGTAGTCGTGGCCGTCCTTCTCAGCGAAGCCGGCACCAAGGCACCAGACGCAAGCGAAGACGAAGATGTACTCGAGACCTTTAACATCGTTGGTGAGCATGGCTTCCAAAAGTTTGCAGATGGACATAACCATGGTCAAGTCGACGCAGGGAACAAGGTACTTGAAAGTCTTGCGAATGTGTCTAAGAGACTCTTCAATGTACTTGTCGAAGAGGCCTTGGAGGTCCTTCTTGCGCTCAGCATCGAATTTAGACTGGGAGGCAATCCAGGACTTGACGTATGCCTTCCACTGGTAGCCATCAGCATCGGAGATGTACAGGATACCGGCACGTGAGACAGTGGCGGGGGTGGCGAACTTCAAGTTACGGATCTCGAAAATCAAACGCATGTGGGGCTTGACCACAATACGTTCGTTAGAGGCGAGAGTAAGAAGCTTGTTATCGTCCATGACAGAGTTCATGGACTCAATCCAGTTGGCATCCAAATCACCATCGAGGGCGATCCACTTGGGGTTGGTGTCCTGGAGTTGGGAGAGGGAACGCATGGTCTTGGACATGAGGCCGTCAATCCACTCACGAGTAGTCATGTGCACGATACCGTAGAGTTCGTTGGTGGACACGACCTTGGGGTTCAAGTCAATGACGGTGGTCTTTCTGCCGTCCATGTCTTGGGCCTTGGCAAGAGTCTTCCAGGTGGAGGACTTACCAGCGGCGGGGGGACCCATGGTGAACACACAATGACGAATGACGAGCAATTCGGAAAGTTGCACAACCTTGAGGATGAAGTTCTCATCAGGATAGAGACCCTGATCGGCGACGGCCTTTTCGATGATGCCTTCGAACTTCATGTCACGAGTACGGGGCACATCAATGCCGGGGAAAAGATCACCGAGCAGACCGAAGAAGATCTCGTAATCTTCAGCGACAATCTTGGGGATGTTGAAATCACGAAGAGCACGCAAAAGAATACCTAATTCGTCCATGTTGGGCTCAGCACGACGGAAGGAACCTGCGACCACAAGCACGGACTTGATAGCACGGAGACCCCAATCATAATGAGCAGCCTTGGAAAGCAAATCACGGCAGAGGAAGTAAAGCTGGGTGAACTTGCGGGCAAGAATCTTAGCCTTGACGAAACCTTCAGACATGAGCATGTTTTCGCAAATGAGTTCCAAATCGGGCACGACCACAGTAATAGGACGGAAAAGAGCCTTGAGACCTTCGGGAAGCTCAGCACGACCAAGATAACCGGGGTTCATGGTAATGAAAGCACCGCAAGTCGGGTCAACACCGATTTCGTCATCTTGAATGACGCAACGGCTCCGGCCCATTCTGATGGCATCGGTCACAGCCTTGAACTGGACAGTGCACACAGAGAGCACGGGAGCGAGGAGACGATTGAACTCGTCAAAGCAGCCCCAAGAGCCAGAGGCAGCGAGACCCTTGAAGATACCGCCCATACCCTTGTAATCCATCTCGGGAGAGCAGTTGAACACATAGATAGCCTTGCCGAGAGCAGAGGACAAATCCTTGGTGGTCTCAGTCTTACCGGTACCGGCGGGACCAGCGGGGGCGCAACCCATAGACAAATGGAGGGCCTGAGTGGCGGTCACATAAATACGATCGGTAAGGGGAGTAATAACGAGACGGGCACCGTTGCCGAGGTACTCGTAACCGTACCAGAAAGCGGCATCAGCAATGCGGAGCTGGAAATCGTTCTTGTCTTCAATCCAGTACACCTTAAGTTGGGATTACCACTGGAACTCGTCATCACGAGAGACCTTCTCAACCTTGAGCTTGTCAATGATATCACGAGAGTGAGCATCCATGGTAATCATAGCCATGATCTTTTGACGGACGGGCTTGGTGAGGTCACCTTGCACCATGGAGATCAAGTCGGAAAGAAGTTGAATCTGATGCTTGTGGGCTTTTTCCATACCAGTGGGGTCAGATTGGAGAACCTTGAAGGCAGCCTCAACATCAACAGTCCAGGTAAGAATGTTGATCAAAAGCACAGCCTGAGCTACACCATCCTTGATCCAATCAAACTTTCCCTTGGTTGAGAGTTCCTTGAAGAGTGTACCGGCGGCTTCCTTGAGGGAAAGACGCATGTTATCGATGACATCTTGCATGTAGGTCTCGACCTTGCCCATCAACTTGAGGGGAGTGTTCCATGGCACGAATTCGACACCGACGTTGGTGTACATGCCAACGGCGCAGGGGCGGACACCCTCTTCCTTGAGCTCCAAGGTTTCAATGGCCTGGAAAATCTTGGGCATGTGCACCATGATCTTAGCGGGGGCGTTACCGTTGGAAAGGATACCGAGCAAATCGGCGGGGGACACGAAATGGAAACGGGGGAAAGCAGCACGCTTGCTCTCCATGAAGTCGTTAAGAGCCTTCTCGCAAACGCGGAGGTCCTTCTCAACCTGATCGAAGGCGGGGTAAACCCACTCTTGGTCACAGTAGACAAGGGCGTATTCCTTGACAACACAGTCAGCAAGAATGCGCTTCACTTCCTTGTCAATGCCAACGAACTTCTCAGATTCCTTGGGGAGTTCCTTCTTCACTTCCTCGGAGTGGATGAAGAGGTTCTCCAAGAATTACCAGGTGCGCTGGACTTCGCCGGAGATCAAAACGATTTCGGCCATGGAGGCGAGGGATTTCTACCAGCGGTTGCATTCCTCTTCGAAGGTGGAGAGGTAGCGGGAGGAGAACATAGCGTTGACCTGCTGTTGGTTCTCTTCAAGCATTTCGAAGTCTTCTTCCTTGAGCTTGAACATCTGAACGTCGGAGCCCTTGTGTACGTCGAAGACGAATTTGACGTCCTTCCAGGTCTCGTTGAGCTTGGCGAGGGTCTTCTCCATCTTGGCTTCTTGCTTGGCCTGGTCAGAGATTTCTTCAACGTCTTCCTGGTACTTGTTCAAGTTGAGGTTGTAGACATCACGGAGCATGAGGTTGGCGTCGACCTTGAATTGGACCTGAACCTTGTCGCGGATAGAGTCCCAATGGCGTTCGCGCATGGCAGGGTCGCGGAGCTCAGAGATGAGAGGGATGAAGTTGAGCCATCTCTTGATTTCTTCGAAGAGACCAGCGTAGGCGTTGCAGCGCTTGTCAACTTTCATTTCCTTGAGGGTCTTCTGGAGCTTCTTGGTCATGTCGTCCATGTCGTCACAGTTAGTGTTGTCCCAAGAGGTCTGGAGGTTGCTCTCGAAGGTGTTCTGGCAGAACGAGATGTGTTCCCAGAGGGTCTTCATGTTGTTGACTTCGAGTTTGATGGACTCAACCTGCTTGACAGCGTTGTCAATGAGGTTGGGGTTGCCGAACTTGCCAGCGACGAAGCCGTAGTCAGCAATCTTCTGCTCGAATTCCTGGATCTCAGAGAAGACACCGTTGAGCTTCTCCTGAGCCTGCTCCTTTCCGCAGTCGTACTTGTAGAAGTCACGCTTCTTCATCTCCTGGAAGTAGGCCTTGAGGTCTTCCTCGAGCTTGGTGATGTTGTTGTTGTTCTTGCCAGTCTCCTGGATGACGAGAGGGTTGATTTCCTTCTTGACATCCTTGGCGAGTTTCTTGAGGTTGGTCCACTCGTCAAACAATTTCTTGGTTTGCTTGGCCTGGGAGTCCTTGCCCATGTTGAAGCTGGTCAAGAGACCGAGGGTCTCCTCGAGCTGGTCAAGGGTCAACATCATGGTCTCAGTGTTCTCCATCACGGAACCGACGGAGTCGAACACGCTGATGAGGGACTTGATGTCTTCAAGGTTCTTGTCCTTGGTGTTGGCGTTGGAGCTGGTCTCCTTCATCCAGTTCTGGGTCTGCTCGATGGTCTTGGCGACGTACTTGGGGAGAGTAGGGCCGTTAAGAGTGTTGGAGTCAGCCTTGAGGCCTTCAGCGAAGGTGGCGGTGTAGGGGGAGCCACGCACCTGGACCATCTTGCCCTTGTCGTCTTGGAAGAGGACCTCGACTTGGTACTCGCCAGCCTCCTCAACGGTGTACTTGATGCGGTAGGAACCGTCGTCAAGATCGTTGACTTCGCAGGGGATCTCGGTCTTCTTCGAGTCGCGGATGTGGACCTCGAAGTTGTCGCGGCCGGACTTGCGGTTCTCGCCGTTGTCGTTACGGGCCTGGATCACGAACTCGACGGGCTCGCCGATGGCGGCATCCATAGCGAAGCCGGGGCCGTAGCAGAGGGATTTGAAGGCACGGGTGTTCATGAAGTAAGAGAAAGGCACCCAGGTGGTGGTGAGGTCGCCACCGGAGACGGAGATTTGCACGACGCACTCCTTGGGGCCGAAGGCTTCGAAGGAGGGAGTGAGGGCGGTAACTTCGGTCTCAGAGATGAAAGTACCAGCGGAGTCGACAGTGTTTTTGCCGGCAATGTCGGTAGGGGTCTTGCCGCAAGTGAAGAAGATCTTGATGTTCTGGTCCTTGAAACCGACACCACGGATGTTCACGGGGACGCCACCGGAGAGTTGACCAAGAGGCGGGTCAATAGCAGTGATAGCGTAAGAGGGACCGACGATCTTGCTGACGTTGAGGGTCCACATGTCTTGGAGCCAGCCGTTTGACCAGCCACCGAAGATCATAAGGCGGGAAGAGTTGTAGTCGTAGGAAACGGCGGCATACTCACGAGGAGAGGGAGCGACTTCGCTCTCGGGCATGACGGGGCTCCAGCGCATGGAGGCAATGTCAAGGAAGCAAGCGCTGTTGACGTACTCACCGAAGGTACGAACCTGGCCTTCGTTGAAGTTGGTGCTCTCACCACCGAAAATGAAGTATTTCCAGGAGGGGATAGCCTCAACCATGATGGCAGAGTGGTTCCAGCGGGCAACATCATTATAGATATCAGGGTCACTCCATTCGTTGGTGTTAATATCGAACACAACGATGTTGTTGAATTGAGCCTCACTGTTCCAGCCACCGTAGGAGTAGAGCTTGTCGTCCCAGGCGAAGAGGGAGTGGCCACCACGGCCCTGGGGAAGGGGAGCCTGGGAGACCACGGGCTCGTGCTGTTGCCAGACCTCAGTCTCAATGTCGAAAGAGTAGATGTCTGAGTAGGCAATGCGAGCGTAGTTCAAACCACCGTGGCCACCGTAGATCCAGAACTTGCCCTTGTAGAGGCAGCAGGAGGCGTTGGCACGGGGAGAGGGAGCACCGATAGCGGATTCCTCGTTTTCCTTGACGGCCTTGTCGCCGAGGGCGCGAGACCAGGTCAAGTCGGAGACCTTGAGCCACCAGGTGTCGTTAAGACGCTGGGTGGGGGAGGAGTGGCCACCGAACACGAAGATGCGGTCACCCTTCTGAGTGGTGCAAGCGATATGCTGGGCACGGGCGGGGGGAAGTTCATCACCGTTGCCCTTCTCACGTTCCCAACGGCATTCCTTGGGATAGAGCTTCATGGTGTAGATGTCACCACAAGGCATAACTTTCTGATCTTTTTCGGGAGCTTCGATACCACCGTACATGATGTAGCCAATTTGGCCACCGACGTAAGATAGCGAGTGTCCGGAGCGGGGTTTGGGGCAGTTGCCCTTCTGGGGCAGTTATTGCCAAAGTAATTCAGCCGGCATTAGTGTTTCGG
>Ga0206692_1172443_pt1 | contig 12266 bp, 16 predicted proteins | sample M240m12015metaT_FD_159670 | JGI IMG/M metagenome (GOLD analysis project Ga0206692, IMG submission 159670) | Metatranscriptome of ammonia-oxidizing marine archaeal communities from Monterey Bay, California, United States - M2 40m 12015... | ecosystem: Environmental > Aquatic > Marine > Intertidal... | reverse complement strand
TTTAAATGGCTGAATCTAAACTTAACGCTTTAGAGTGGGTCCAACTAAACCCTACCGGAACCTGCCCTACGGCCCGTTCCGGCCATTCCATCACCGGAATGGGCAGAATTTCGATCATGTTTGGAGGCATCGACCCCCAGACCAAGAAGAACGGCAAGATCTTCCCGAACAACCAAGTTTACACCGTCAAGGTGGTGAAGGATAACATCGAGTGGCGTCCCATCCAGTGTGGTGGCGACGTGCCGCTCGAAAGAACCAACCACGCCGCCTGCGCGATCAACAACGACCGTCTGTTCATTTTCGGAGGATTCTACACCTCGAATCTGCGCTTCAACGACGTCTACATCCTCAAAACAACCGACTTTAACTGGCAACAACCCCCCAACCAGCGTTCCGGCATGGAGCCCAAGAACACGGAGTCGAAAATCGGCGCCCCCGAGCCCCGCGCCAACTGCACAGCCAACTTCTTCAAAGACAAGGTCTTCATCTTCGGAGGCCACGGCGGTGTCGGCTACCAAAGAACCTCCTACAACGACATCCACTACTTCGACTGCGAAACCTCCGAGTGGACCAAAGTCGAGTACCAGGGAGGCTCGCCCCCCAACCCCCGAGGCGGGCATTGCTCCATGGTCCTGACGGACAAGGAAATGCTCATCATCTACGGAGGCTGGTCCAGCATGGACCAATTCGCCGACATTCACGCCTTCGACCTTGTCAAACACAACTGGGTCAACCCTGACATCAGTCTCGAAATTCCCAGATGGTACCATAGTTCTATCTGCATTCCCGCCATCCCGAGCTGGAAATTCTTCGTTTTCGGAGGCTCGGTGGGGCAATTTTCGGAAGGCGAGAGCAGAACTCAGACGAAATTCAGCGACGAAATATTCTTTTTAGACGTGCCGGACGTCAAAGACATCAAACCCTACCCCATCCCGATCAAAGGCAACACTCCCAAAGGTCGCGAAAATGCCAGTCTATTCTGGGACTCTTCCGAAAGTCGCCTGATACTTTTCGGCGGATGGTCCAACACTTGGGTCTCCGACGCCTGGGCTTTAAAAGTCAACCTTATCACCGGACCCCCCTACGCCGTCTACAGCATCCTCCCCAACAAGGGTCCCCAAACCGGAAAAACCAAAGTCACCATCACCGGTGACGGTTTCAAAGACAGCAACACCGTCATTCGCTTCTCAGTCAGCAAGGACCAATTCATCGAAGTCAACGGCTCCTACGTCTCGCCCACCGAACTTACCTGCGAGACCCCAGCCTTCGACAAAGTCGACAAGCCTGCCGTAGTCACCCTTTCCATTTCAAAAGGCGACTACACCATCACCAACACCAGTTTCCAGTACTACCTGAACACCCAAGCCGATCAATGTCTGGCTTTCGGCCCCGGTTTGTCTTTCGACAACTCGGCAGGCAACCCCACCCTTTTCGTTATTCAAGCCCGCAACACCAAAGGTTAGAATAGACAAAGTGGTGCTGATTAGTTCGTGGTGAAATTCGTTTTGCCCGATAAAGAGCCCGTCGAAGAGGTGAAAAAAGACGAGCCTAAAAAAGAAGGCGAAGATGTTATCGAGGTCGAGGCTGATTAGACCGCCGAAGAATTCCCGTACACTTTGGTCGACAACGACAACGGAAGTTATACTGTCAAGTACAAGATGGATACCGAGGTCGACAATCTTCAAATTCACATCTATTACCAAGACTCAAATGGATAACTTATCCAAATCAGAGGCTCACCTTTCACCGCCTGCCACAAATTCGGCGTTCCCGCCAAAAACAACGAGTTAAACGGTCCCAGCATGATCCAAAACATGACCAATCAAATCAAAGATGTCGAGAGCTTCATTCAGAAGTCAAAGAGCGACATCAACATCAAGAATAAAAACATCTCCGATGACGTTAAGGAACTGAGATGTGTCAAAGAGTCCCTCGTCGTCATTCAGGCCAAAAAGCAGGAATATCTTTTGAGACTCGACATGATCGAATAATGTCTTAAAAGATACAAAGACGAGGGAATTAACAGAGAGGATGACCTTAAAAAGACCACCATTTGCAAGGAGAACTGGATGAACTTGTAAAACATGGCCGTTACTGGAGAGAAGGACATTTCCGTGCAAGTAAAAGCCGAGTCCGACAAGGCTAAAGACAACCTTTCAAAATTCGAAGAAAACCTCAAGGAGTACTTCACCATGATGAAAAAACAGCCCTTCTACACCTACGCCACCGGCGAACAAATTTCTCAAGAATAACTTAAAACCGTGTAGGAGCAAATCGACAGTTACCAAGTCGAACTTCAGGACTTCTAAGAATTCGCCGACACTTTCGGATTTGGAGATGACACTGTAGGCTCTTAAAAGAACCTCGAACTTATCATTAATGAGTTGACCATCGTGAAAAAACTGTGGAATCACATTAAAAGATGCAATGACGTTTTCCACGGCTATTTGACTTTAGAATACGTGAAGATCAATCCCGCCGATATGGAAGAGGAGGTCAAAACTTTGAAGAAAGCATTGATGGATATCAAAGGAGTGGACCGTAAATCCAACACCTTTATGGGCATCAACGAGGACATTAAAAAGTGGGCCACTTTTATGCCTTTATTGAATGAACTTAAGGACCCCTCCATGGACGTGGAGGACGGTCGTCATTGGGCCAAAGTCAAGATTCTGGTCAATAAGGAGTTCTAAATTGACGACAAATTGTAAATTCAGACCATTTGGGACCTGAAGTTGTTCAATTTCAAAGACGAGATCGAAGATGTCACCGACACTTCTAAATAGGAGCTTAAGATGAGCAAATAAATCAAGATTGTGGAAGGCAAATGGACAGAGGTCGAATTCGAGCTTATGAAACACAAAGATACCGATATTCACGTTCTCAAGCTTATCGAAGAAAACTTCGAGACTTTAGAAGAGCACTAATTATTGGTCAACAATATGTTGCTCTCCAAGTACGTCGGGTACTTCGAAAAGCAAGTCGAGTCCTGGAAAATGGACCTCGGAGCTATTTATGACGTGGTGCAGTGTCTCATTGAGGTGCAAAAGAGTTGGAGTTTCTTGGAGAATCTTTTCATCGGATCCTAGGAAGTGCAAAGAGAATTGCCGAACGAAAGTAAACAGTTCGAGCAGATCCATAAGGATATGTTGGCCATTCTCGAGAAAGGCTGCCAAATCAAAAACGTCAAGAAATTCTGTACCCAGGACGGACTTTTGAAATAGTTGGAAAGTCTGGAGAACCGTTTGAAAGTCTGCGAAAAGGCCCTGAACCGTTTCTTGGATGACAAACGTTGTGCATTCCCACGTTTCTACTTCGTGTCAGTCAATGACCTTCTGGACATTCTGTCTAATGGTTCCAGTCCCGAGAAAATCAATCGTCATATGTCAAAGATTTTCTAAGCCATCGATAATTTGACCATGGTTCATGAGGGCGGAAAAGGGGAACGTCCCACCGCTAAAACCATGAACACTTGTGTCGGTCAGGAGAAAGTCGATTTCACCAAACCGCTTAAACTTATCGACAAGGTCGAGGTTTACATGCAGGAGATTATCAAGACTGTCTGTGACACTTTGTAGACACTTTGTTAAAACTCAATTTAGAAACACGCTAAATTGAACAACAGAGAGTAATGGCTTAAAATCGACCCGTCATAGGTGACTCTTTTGATCAACTTCGTTATTTGGGTGCGAGACGTGGACGCTCAATTCACCGCGATTCAGAGCGGAGATTTGGACGGCATGAAGAATCTCAAGAAGAAAAGTGACGGCGAATTGGTGGGGTTGATTAAAATGGTGCAAGGTGACTTGGACAAGGCTCTGAGACAGAAAATCATGTGCATGATCACCTTGGATACCCACTCGCGTGACATCATGGACAAACTCATCGTCGAAAACGTGCGCAAAAACGACGAATTCCAGTGGCAGTCGCAGCTCAAGTTCGTGTGGGAGAAGGAGCAAAACTCCGCGAAATGTTACATCGCCGACGCCTCCTTCTGGTACAGCTACGAGTATCTCGGAAACGGCGCCCGTCTGGTCATCACCCCTTTAACCGACAGAATCTACGTCACGGCCACCCAAGCCCTGCATCTCTGTCTGGGCTGCGCCCCCGCCGGCCCCGCCGGAACCGGGAAAACCGAGTCCACCAAAGATCTCGCCTCCGCGCTCGCCAAAGCCTGCTACGTGTTCAACTGCTCCCCCGAAATGGACTACCAGTCCATGGGCAACATTTTCAAAGGCCTGGCCAGTTCGGGAACCTGGGGCTGTTTCGACGAGTTCAACCGTCTTGTGCCCGAAGTGCTCTCGGTGTGCTCCGTGCAATTCAAGTCGGTGTGCGACGGTGTCAAGGCGAAGTCTCCCAGAATCATCATCGAAGGAGACGAGGTCAACCTCGACCCCACTTGCGGAGCTTTCATCACCATGAACCCCGGTTATTTGGGACGTTCCGAGCTCCCGGAAGGTCTGAAAGTGCTTTTCAGACCTATCACCGTCATGGTGCCTGACTTGGTGCTGATTTGCGAGAATATGCTCATGGCGGAAGGTTTCATCGACGCCAAAATTCTGGCGAACAAGTTCTTCACTTTGTACATGCTGTGCCGTGACCTGCTTTCCAAGGCCGAACATTACGATTGGGGTCTCCGCGCCATCAAGTCCGTGTTGGTCGTGGCCGGAGCTTTCAAACGTGCCGAGCCTGAGATTTCCGAACAGGCTATTCTCATGAGAGCTCTCAGAGATTTCAACACTCCTAAGATCACCGCGGCCGACAGCGACGTCTTCTTCGGACTTTTGGGAGATCTGTTCCCCGGCATTGTCGCCATCAGAAAACAGGACTTGGCATTCGAGGACATCATCACCAAAGTTTGCACCGAAAACAAACTCTTCCCCGAGCCCGAGTTCATTCTCAAAATCGTGCAACTCGGCGAGCTTTTGGCCATTCGTCATTGCGTCTTCATCATGGGCCCCAGCGGTTGCGGAAAGACCCAGACCTACAAAATGTGGGTCAAGAGTAACGAGAAGAGCGGCAAGAAAGTCGACCTGGTGGACTTGGACCCCAAAGTGGTGCACTCCCGCGACCTGTACGGCTACATGCTGCCCTCCAAAGAGTGGAAGGACGGTCTGCTTTCCAAGTTGATGAGAACTTTCTCCGAAATGGAGTCCAGCAACCCCAAATACATCATTCTCGACGGAGACCTGGACGCCAACTGGATCGAGTCCATGAACTCCGTCATGGACGACAACAAGATCCTGACCCTGGCCAACAACGAGCGCATCCCCGTCAAGCCCCACATGCGTCTGCTTTTCGAAATCAGAGACCTGAAATACGCCACCCCCGCCACCGTGTCCCGCGCGGGTATTCTCTACATTTCCGACGACTACGGTCACCAGTGGCACAGTTACATCAAGTCCTGGATTTCCACCACCTACGGAAACGACAAAGACACCGGACCTTCACTTCAGAAGCTGTTCGACCGCTACATCGAGACAACCCTCAACTTCCTGAAAAAGAGCTGCAAGTTCCTGGTTCCCATTTCCTACATTTCCATGATCATTTCCCTCTGCCGCATTCTGAAACCTTTGATCACCCCCGACTGCAAGAACATCGAGTACATCTTCGTTTTCGCGTGGGTGTGGGCCTGCGGAGGAGGGTTGACCGAAAAGGACGGAGTCGACTACCGAAAAGACTTCTCCAGCTGGTGGAAAGGCGAGTGGAAATCCTCCGTCAAGTTCCCCCAAAAAGGCTCAGTCTTCGACTACTACGTCGACCAGTCCGGCGACCAGATCAAGTTCACCGAATGGGCCCAGAAGGTCGAAATCATCGACTTCGACACCCAAAAGAACCACCAAATGAACTCCTTCGCCATCCCCACCAGAGAAACCGTCTCGACCAAAGAGTTCATCAACACCTACTTGAACGTCGGACATCCCAGTCTCATTATCGGCTCCGCCGGAGCCGGCAAGACCCAACTTGCCAACGATATCGTGCGCAACATTTCGTCCAAAAACCCCGACAACTTCGCCTACACCAAAGTCAACTTCAACTTCTACACCGACTCCAGTTACCTGCAGAATATGCTGGAAGCCCCTTTGAAGAAATTGGCCGGCAAACAATACGGTCCCGGAGGCAAGATCAAAATGATCTACTACGTCGACGATTTGAACATGCCCCAGTTGGACCCCTACAACACCCAGACCGCCATCGCTCTTTTAAGACAGCACGCCGACTACGCCCATTGGTACGATGTCAGCAAATTGGCCATCAAAGAGATCATGAACTGCCAACATTTGGCCAGCATGAACCCCTCCGCCGGCTCCTTCTTCGTGAACCCCCGTTACCAACGCCACTTCTGGCTCGTCGCCGTGAACATGCCCGATAACGAGTCCCTTTTCGCCATCTACAACACTTTCTTACAAGGCCATTTGAAATACTTCAAGCCCTAAGTGCAGGAACAAGTGCCCGGACTCATTAAAAGTGCCCTGACGTTGCACAACAACATTTGCGGCACTTTCAGAAAGACCGCCGTCAATTTCCACTACGAGTTCAATTTAAGACATATTTCCGGCGTCTTTTAAGGACTTTTGATGGCCCAGCCCACTCAGTTCCAGACTGCCGACAAAATGGTGCAACTTTGGATCCACGAGAGTGAAAGAGTGTACGGCGACAGACTCGTCACCATCGAAAACCTCGTTCAGTACAAATCCATCATGTTCGACCTACTTAAGAAATCTTTCAGCAAGTTCAATTTCTAACGTTACTTCCAGGCCTCCGGCCCCGAAAATCTCATTTTCTGCAACTTCGTGAACGGTATTCAACAAGAACGTCAATACGACCTCATGCTTAACGAGAAATTAGAGCACCACGTCCAAGAGGCTCTTAAAGAGTACAATGACAACAATGCTTACATGGGTTTAGTGCTTTTCGAAGACGCTATCAAACACGTCTGCAAAATCACGAGAATCGTGCAGGCACCTGCCGGCCACGCATTGTTGGTGGGAGTGGGAGGATCCGGAAAGTAATCACTTTCCAAACTCGCCTCCTTCATCATGAACTTCACCACAGTTTTCATCACCATTTCCGGCAACTACAACATGAACGACCTGAAGACCGACATTCAGACCTATTACACCAAAGCCGCCATCAAAGACGAGGGTCTATTATGGCTTTTCACCGAAGGTCAGATCACCAACGAGCGATTCTTGGTCTACATCAACGATCTTTTGTCAAGCGGTGAAATCGCGGACTTGTACACCAACGACGAAAAGGACCAAATCATCAACAACGTTCGTTCCAAAGTCAAGGCTGACGGCATCTCCGACACTCGAGAAAACTGCTGGCAGTGGTTCATTGACAAGACCCGCAAGAACCTGCACATGTCGTTGTGTTTCTCCCCCGTGGGCGAGTCTTTCCGCCAGAGAGCCAGAAAGTTCCCGGCCCTGGTCAACAACACCGTCATCGACTGGTTCTAACCTTGGCCTTATGAGGCTCTGATGTCCGTGGCCTCCTCTTTCTTGCAGGAGGTGGATTTGGGCGAGGAGCACATCAGAGAGGCCGTCGTCAAATTCATGCCCACCAGTTTCACTTAAGTCAATGCCATGTGCCAAATGGTGCTCGAAACCGAGAAACGTTTCATCTACACCACTCCTAAGTCTTTCCTGGAGCTGATCAAGTTGTATATCAGCATGCTTAAGGAGAAGAGAACTGTATTGGAGGAGGGAAAAGAACGTTATGAAAACGGTCTCATCAAACTTAAAGAAACCGCGGAGCAAGTGGAGGAGATTGAAAAGATTGTGAAAGTCAAGGGTGTGGAAGCCGAGAAGAAAAAGAACGACGCCGAGAAATTCGCGGCCATTGTCGGAGTCGAGAAAGAGAAAGTCGAGGCTGAAAATGACAAGGCCAACATCGAGGCCGCCAAATGCGGGCAGATCAAATTCGACGTCACTAACAAGAAAGAGTCCACTGAGGCTGACTTGATGGCCGCTATTCCTCTGGTCGAGGAGGCCAAACGTTCGCTTCAGGGAATCAAAAAGAGCGATTTCGTGACCGCGAAGTCCTTCGCCAACCCTCCCGGAGGCGTGCCGGAAGTGTTCGCCGCCTGCATGTACCTCATGGCGGGACATTGGAACGACAGTATCGAGGTCGACAAGAACAAGAGACCCAAATCCGTGGAGTGGAAGGCCGCGGTCAAAATGATGAAGAACCCTGATGAGTTCGTCAGCAGACTGCAGGATTTCGGCAAGATTGTCGACGAGAATCAAGTCGTCGCCTCTAACGTTAAAATCATCAAGGATCAGTACTTCACCCGTCCTGACTTCCTCCCGGAAATCATGGAGCAGAAGTCAAATGCCGCCAAAGGTATTTGCTCCTGGGTGCTCAATATCGTCAAATATTGGGACGTCATTCAGCAAGTGGAGCCTAAGAGAAAGGCACTTTCCGAGGCCACCGAGCAGTTGGAAACTGCCACGGTGAAGTTGGAGGCCGTCAACAAGGTGGTCGCCGAATTGAACGCCTCTTTGCAAAAGCTCATCGACGAGTACAACTCCGCCATGGCCGAGAAAGAGGCCGCTTTGAACGAGGCCGAACGTTGCAGAACGCGTCTGGATTTGGCGCAGAGACTGGTGGCCGCGTTGGGCTCGGAAAACGAACGTTGGGCCAACGCCATCGTCAACATCAACAACGAGGAGAAGTTGGTGACAGGTGACGTGCTGATCGCCTCGGCGTTTATCTCCTACACCGGACCTTTCAACAAAAAGAACCGCAAACACATGATCCACAATCTTTTCGAGAAGTTCTTCACCGAGAACAAGATCCCCATGACGCCTGAAGTCAACCCCGTCAAAATCCTGTCCGACGAGGCCCAAATCGCCTCCTGGAACAAAGACGGCCTGCCCTCCGACGCGGTTTCGATCGAAAACGGCACCATTCTGACCAACTCCGAGCGATATCCTCTGATCATCGACCCCCAACTTTAAGGAAATGTCTGGATCAAAGAAAAGGAGAAGGCGAATAAACTCATCTGCGTGCGATTGGGGTCCAAGAACATCAACCGCGACATCGAGTTCTCGGTTGAGCGCGGCAACTCCGTCATGATCGAAAATATGGACGAGGCCGTGGACGCGGTTCTCATGCCGGTCATTTCCAGACAGTTCATCATCAGAGGCAAGAACAAAATCATGAAATTCGGCGGAAAGGACCTCACTCTCCACGCCAATTTCCGCATGTTCCTGCACACCAAACTCAATAACCCCCACTACCCTCCTGAGGTTCAGGCGGAAACCACGCTGATCAACTTCACCGTCACCGAGGAGGGTTTGGCGGACCAGTTGCTGACTTTGGTGGTGGGCAAAGAGAGACCCGACTTGGCCAAATAGAAAGTGGAGCTCATTCAGGAGCAGAACGAGTTCAAGATCAAACTTAAGGAGCTCGAAAAGGACCTGCTTTACAAGTTGGCGAACGCCAAAGGAGATATTCTGGACGATATCGATCTGATTGTCAATCTCGAGAATTCCAAGAAGATTTCGACTGAAGTCGCGATCAAGATGGAAATCGCGAAGAAGACCGAGAAGAACATCAACGAGTCCTCGGAGTTCTACAGACCCGCGGCGTTGAGAGGCGCTTTATTCTACTTCTTGCTGACCGACATTTGCAGAGTGCACAGTTTCTACAAGTACTCTCTGGAGTCTTATATCGTGGTTATCAACCGCGCGATTGAGAAGATCACCGAGAAGAAAGAGCCGAAGGAGAAAACCGGCGAGGAGGACAACTAAGAGGAGAAGCAGGAGGAGCCCGCGGAGGGCGAGGAGAAAGGCGAGGACAACGAGGAGAAAGGCGAGGACAACGAGGAGAAGGAGCAGCAGGAAGGCGAGGACAAGGAGCAGGAGGGCGGAGACGACGCCATCGAGCCTCTGTCCCCGCGCTCTCTACAAAAGAGAGTGGAGAGACTGATCGACAGCATCACCTACACTTCGTTCTGCTACACCCGTCGCGGTCTTTTCGAACGTCACAAAATCATCGTGACGGCGATGTTGACCCTACGTGTCATGATCCGCCAGAACAAGTTAAACGACAACGAGGTCAACCACCTGATTTTGGGCAAGATGGACCCCAACCCCGGCACAATGCCCGAAATCACGCGCGGCTACCTCAACGAGCACAACTGGGCCTGCTGCAAGGCTCTTGAACAAATCCAGTACTTCCACTAAAACAACCTTTGCAGTTCGCTTGACGTGGAGCATCTGTAATGGAAACGCTGGTGCGATCAAGAAAAGCCGGAAATGACGGACTTGCCGAAAGCCTTCAAAGACATCACGGCGTTCCACAAACTTCTGCTATTGCGCTCTTTGCGTCCGGACCGTTTGCTTTCCGCGCTGACGTTGTTCATCGTGGAGCAGATGGGCGAGGTGTACACTGAACAGGCGCCGTTCGACATGACCGAGACCTACAACGAGTCCAACAACAGCACGCCCATCTTCTTCGTGCTGTTCCCGGGCGTGGACCCCACCCCCCAGGTCGAGAACATCGCCAAGGAGTACGACATCTCCATCGCCAACGGCAGGTTCATCAACATTTCCATGGGGCAGGGTCAGGAGCAACGCGCCAAAAACGCCATCTTCGACTCCGCCAAGAACGGCAACTGGGTCATGCTCCAAAACGTGCACCTCATGCAAAGTTGGCTCGTCGGGCTCAACGGCCTCGAAGGTTACCTTGAGGAAATCTCCAAGACCTGCCACGAGGGTTTCCGCTGCTACATCAGTTCCGAACCCCCGGCTCTCCCCGACATGAACATCATCCCGGAAAGCATTCTCTAAAGTTCCATCAAAGTGGCCAACGAGGCCCCTCAGGACCTCAAAACGAACTTGAGACGCTGTTTCGCCCACTTCAATTAAGCCACCATCGAAAAGTCGCCCAAACCCAACGACTTCAAGGCCATTCTCTTCAGTTTGTGCTACTTCCACTCCCTGATTCTGGGCCGCAAGAAGTTCGGAACTCAAGGTTGGTCCAGAGGCTACAACTTCAACGACGGCGACCTGACGATCTGCGCGAACGTGCTGCACAACTACCTCGCCAAATACGAGCAGGTGCCGTACGACGACCTGAAGTACATTTTCGGGGAAATCATGTACGGCGGGCACATCACCGACGCCTGGGACCGCCGCACCAACAACACCTATCTCATGGTGCTCATCAAACCCGAACTCATGCAGAACTGCAACCTCTCGCCGGGCTTCAAGTCCCCCGACCCCTCCAAACTCGACTACGACGGCTACCGCTCCTACATCGAGACCAAACTGCCCATCGAAGGCCCCATCCTCTTCGGCATGCACCCCAACGCCGAAATCGGCTACCTCACCACCATGTGCGACACCATCTTCGACACCATTCTCAGCGTTCAGGGCGGCGGCGGCGGCGGCGGCAAAAAAGACTCCGGCGCCATGGGCATTCTCATGGACCTCAAAAACCGCGCCCCCCCCGACTTCAACATGTTCGAAATCATGCAGAAGGCCAAAAACAAAGAGCCCTACATCGTCGTCTGTCTCCAAGAGTGCGAACGCATGAACAAACTGTTAGAGGAGATCAAGATGTCCTTAGAGAACCTCAGACTCGGCATGATCGGGGCGTTGAACATCACCGAGTCCATGGAGGTCCTTTCCACCGGACTCGTCTTCAACAAAGTCCCCGCCACCTGGGAGAAAGTCGCCTACTTCTCCAAAAAAGGCCTCCTCAGCTGGTACAACGACATGATCGACCGCAACGTGCAACTTCAGGCCTGGTCCTCCAATCTAGAGACCCCCCTTTCGGTCTGCATTTCCTACCTTTTCAACCCCATGTCCTATCTCACCGCCATCATGCAGGTCACCTCCAGAAAACACCTTCTGCCGCTCAACGACATGAAAACTTAGACCAACGTGACGCAATTCCGGACCCACGAGGGGGTGAAAGCGTACCCCGAGAACGGGATGTACGTGCACGGCGTGTTCCTGGAGGGCGCCTCCTGGGAACTGGGCAACCCCGGACAGTCGGGCTACCTGATCGACCAGAAGCTGAAAGAGCTGCACCCGCGCATACCAGTCATCAACGTCATCGCCGTGAAGACCGCCGACGTGCAGACCGTGGCCCAGTACATGTGCCCCATGTACACCACCAGCATGCGCGGCCCCACCTTCGTCACCACCTGCAACCTCCAAATGGAGTCCGAAGAGTCCGACGACAAAAAGTGGATCCTCGCAGGCGTCTGTCTCCTCATGACCGACGATTGAGCTAATTTATATTAC
>Ga0206692_1506305_pt1 | contig 12295 bp, 12 predicted proteins | sample M240m12015metaT_FD_159670 | JGI IMG/M metagenome (GOLD analysis project Ga0206692, IMG submission 159670) | Metatranscriptome of ammonia-oxidizing marine archaeal communities from Monterey Bay, California, United States - M2 40m 12015... | ecosystem: Environmental > Aquatic > Marine > Intertidal... | reverse complement strand
TTGTGATTTTAGAATTAATCTAAAATAAATAAAATGACTCACACTGTACAAACGCTCAATCATCATTGAATTCCGCTATCTTTCCGCTCTCCAGCACCGATGGGACCATCTCTTCCCGAGCCAGTCCGAGCATCCAAGCGCTTTCAAGCTGAAAAAGACTTAAGCATTCTAACAATTTCACGTCGACAGCTGCAAGCCTCGCAATGATAAAGTTGCAAAGTTTGGTGGTGTCTGATCACTCAGGGGACATGAGGAGAGCAACACCGGCAAGTACCCACAAGTGAGGGTTGGAGTCTTCACTCTCCATCTGTAGACCAGCGGTGAACACAATAGTGGCGCCACGGGCAGATGTGGTGTAGACGGGGCATTCGTAGAAGCCTTTAGTAGGCTTGTCCTTGCGTTGGACGGCAGTAACGTGCACGACGGGGAGAAGAGGATGCAAATCCTTCAACTACATGTCCGTGAGGTAGCCTTGCTCACCACCACGGCCAGCCTCCCAAGCAGCACCCTCCAAGAAGAAGCCATGAATGTAGGCACCAGTCTCGGGGAACTCAGGGAAGTCAGTCTTTTCTTTAGAGTTGGTTACTTCAGTCACTAAAGTCATATCGTCGAGAGGGAGACCGGCAGCACGAGCAGTCACCTGCATAATAGCGGTCAAGTATGACATGGGGTTGAAAAGGGCTGAAATCCAAACAACTGAAGGGGTCTCGAGCGCCTCAGACCACTCAACGAGTTGCTGGTGGCGGAGGATCATGTCTTGGAACCAGTCGAGGAGGGCCTTCTTTGAGGCGTAGGCGTACTTCTCCCAGAATGGTGGGATAAGGTTGAGATTCAACTTCTCGGAGAGGGTCTCCATCGCATCGGTAATGTTGAGGGTACCCTTGAGACCGGAGTCAAGATCGTTGAGGGAGGTTCTGATTTCGGTGAGCAAAATGTTCATACGCTCGCACTCCTGCAAGCAGACAACAACGTAGGGGGTCTTCTCCTTAGCTTTGCTGTGAACATCGTACATGTTGAAGTCGGCAGGGAGTTAAGACAAGAAATTAATGATGATATTCTTGACTTTGTCGTCGGCACCACCGGCACCACCACCACCGCCAGAAACGGAAAGGATAGTTGAGAAGAGAGTCTCTGACTGAGTGGTCAAGTAACCGATCTCAGCGTTGGGGTGAAGACCGAACATCTGAGGCTGCTCTGGGGGAAGCTTCTCTTCAATGTACTTTCTGTAGGCTTCACGGTCGAACTTGTTAGGATCGGGTGACTTGAAGCCAGGAGCAAGAGTAAGCTACATCTGTTGCATAATCTCAGGTCTCATAAGAATAACGAGGTAGGAGTTGTTGGTCCTGCGGTCCCACCCATCAGTAATGTGACCACCGTACATGATCTCTCCATAGATGTAGGCAAGATCGGCGTAGGGCACCTTCTCGTACTTGGTCAAGTAGTTGTGCAAGACATCACCGCAGATGGTCAAGTCACCATCGTTGAAGTTGTAGTTGCGGGACCAGCCTTGGGAGCCGAACTTTTTGCGACCAACAATGAGGGAGTGGAACATGCACAAGCCGAAGAGGATAGCCTTGAACTCGGGCAGTTTGTGGCCCTTGGCCTTTTCGAAGTGCGATTCATCGAACTTGGAGAAGCAACGGCGTATGTTGGACTTCAAGTCTTAAGGAGCCTCATTTGCAACCTTAATGGCATTTTGCATGATAGACTCGGGCACAATTTCTTGATCGGGCAACGGTGGTGGTTCAGCAGAGATGAAGCAACGGAATTCTGGGTGAGCACCGCCTTCAGTGGCAAGCTCGAATTGACGCTCAAACTTCTTCATCCAAGAGATCATGAGATGCACATTCTGGAACATGCACCAGTGACCTTCCTTGGCAGCCTTGTGCAGCACCAAGTTAGCGTTTTCTTCTTGACCTTGACCCATTGAAATGTTAGTGAAGGTACCAGCCTCAATAGACTTGTTGTTGGCAAAGCCAATCTTTTCGACGTCGGGGGTAGGATCAACACCAGGGAACAAAACAAAGAAGGTAGGAATGTCAGGCTTGGTTTCTGTGTAAAGATCAAACACATCGAATGTGGGCTGCTCAACGTACTCAACGCCAAGCCACTCAGTCACGTACTGGATAAGAGCACCAGTAAGTCTGTCGGGTCTCATCGCTCTGAGAAGTAAAAGTCTGTGGAAGAGGGAGCAGTCTTTGAAAGCACGGGGCAATTCAACGGACTCAGCCTTCTCGTCCATGTACCATTTACGCCATTGGAGGGCCTCGGACTCCATCGAGCTCACTAGAGATTCGAAGACCTTTGATGCACCTTCAAGACCTTTAACTGCTGGCCAAGTAGCTTCCATAATGAATTTAAGTGATTCGGGCTAGTTACCAGCATCAAGAGCGACATCTTTACGGATAAGGGCATCTACTTCCTTAGAGTTGATAAGACCTTTGCGGATGTTAATTCTGAAGCACAACATGGTAGCAATAATAAGCTTGTGGCGCTCAAAGGTACCTCTGCGCACATAGTTGAAGCCTTCATAGGTGATCGACATGATGAGCTCCTCAATTCTGGCTTTAAGGGTACGAGGAGTCATTTCAACTTCCTCTTCTTCCTCAGCAGGCTCTTCTTCGGCGGGCTCTTCACCCTCAGCAGGTTCCTCCTTGGGTTCCTTCTTAGGGTTAAGCTTCTCAGCAACAATGTCAATAGCGCGGATAATAACGATAATGAAAGAGTCCAGGGAGAATTTGTAGTAGGAGTGGATTCTGGTCAATTCATTCATCAAGAAGAAGACAAGGGCACCACGGGATGCAGCAGGTCTGTAGTTCTCAGAGGCCTCGTTAATAGCGACCTCAGTAACCTTTGCAATCTCTACCTTCTGGTTGATCTCAGTGGAGAGAGCTTTAGATCTTTCGAGAGACTCAATAAGCTCAATATTCTCGAGAATATCACCAGTGGCCTCAGCTAGCTGTTGAAGAAGACCGTCTTCAAGTTTCTTGAGAGTGATCTTGAATTCGTTCTGTTGAGAGATGAGCTCTTCCTTCTTGGCAGCAAGATCAGGACGCTCCTTTCTAACAACGAGAGTTAGGAGCTGATCCTCAAGACCAGACTCAGTGACAGTGAAGTTAATGAGTGTGCACTCAGCCTGAATTTCTGGTGGGTAGTGAGGGTTGGATAACTTGGTGTGCAAGAATAGGTTGAATTTGGGGTCAAGAGTCAATTCTTTGTCACCCATCTTGATGATGCTGGTGCGACCACGCTTAATGATCTGACGAGCATAGATAGGAGCAATTGAGGCATCAATAGAATCACCCAAGTTTTCGATCAAAACAGGCTTACCCTGCTCGACACAACGCTCAAGAATCTTGATAGCACTGTTCATAGTTTCGGGGGTCAATCTAGTTGACTCGAGACTGTTGTTAGCCTCTTTAGTCTTAATCCAGGTAATACCTTGCAATTGAGGATCAATCATAAGGGAGTAACGATCAGAGCTGGTAAGAATTGAACCATTCTCGGATGAGACTTGATCAGATGGAAGTTTTTGAGTGTTCCACTCGGCCTTCTGAGCATCAGTAGTTAAAATAGTGAGAGGATCAATGTTGGGGGAGCAAGGAACTTTGTTGTCTTTGAAGAACTTCATGAAGTTATCAACAATGATAGCCTCACGGAAGTCTTTGTTGAAAGGTCCAACGTACGACACGAAGGCAGAGGCCATAAGTACGTTACCGGTCACGTATTCAAGATCTTGACCGAGTTGCACAATGGAGTTAGACCAACGATCCAACTCGGAACCAAGGGCATTAACCAATCTTTGGGCAGAGTCAAGACGCTTGGCGCAGCGGTTAGCTTCAGCCTCAGCTTTGTTCTTCTCATCCATAGCTTTCTAGAAGTCAGCTTGGAGAATAGCAAGCTTAGCAGATAGCTCAGCGACCATATTTTCCATCTTTTCTTTCGTTGCATTAGCTTCTTCCAATTCGAGTTTGGCAGCAGCAGCCTTTGCTTTTTTGGGCTCGACAGAGACGAACACATCATAGTAGACAGTAATGTTGATAATCCAATCGCAAAGACCTGCGGCAGCTGATGATTTACCCTTAAGAATCTCAGGGGTGAATTCCTCATCAGCAAGAGTGGATCTGATGGCTGCAAAGTTCTATGCCTTAACCTTGTCAGCATCGATTTCCTACTTGAAGCCGTTCAAGACTGCGAGGAACGCATTGGGGTTGGCCATGAGCTTAAGAGAAGCTTTCCATGGTGCTTCAACATTAAGTTTACCGGTCTTTGTAACGGGAACATCAGGTGATACTCCAGAAAGCAAGTGCAGCACACAGTGGAAAGTGTTTGCGACAGCAGCGGGTGGGTTGTTAAGAGCCTTCAACATCTCGAAGTCCTTAACGTTGAGACCAGCAAGAGCGGCTTCGGCTTTCTCGACAGCGGGCAAGGCAGCATCAAGATCCTTCTGGACGGCAGCCATCTCAGCAGCCACATTTGTGGCAATCACTGCGCACTTAGCTGACTCAGTGTTAGCCTTCTCAGCTTCAGCATCGACGATTTCTTTCTCAGCACCGACAGTCTTAGCCTGTGCATCGGCAACCTCTTTAATCTTTTCGACCTCAACGGACGATACTTTCAAGTCAGCCTCAAGGTCGGCCACCATAGCTTGGGTGTCCTGAATCTTAAGCACACCGTATTCGTACTTCTCCTTAGCATCTTGCAAAGCCTTGACTTTCTTTCCAAGCATACCCTTGAAGAGCTTAATCAACTCAAGGAAAGACTTAGGAGTGGTGTAGATGTATCTGCGGAGAGTATCCTTTACAATTTCGGATTGCTAGTTCACGCACTTGAACGAGAAGGGCATAAAGTTGACAATCGACTTGCGCACTTCGTCACTAGGCATCTCAACCTCCTCCAAGAATTTGGAGGCGACAGAGAGCAGTGCATCCTCGGGCCAAGGATGGAACCAATCAATGACTGTGCAGTTGATAAGAGCGGGGAACTTTCTTGCTCTGCTACGGAAACCATCACCGACAGGCGAGAAGCAGAGGGACATGTGGAGGTTCTTGCGGACGCGGTCCAAGAAGAACTTGTAGCAATTGTCCTTGTTGTCAACAATACCCTCAGACTTAACAGCAGCGCGTACATTGTTAACGATACCTTCAATGTCTTCGTCGTTGAAGAGATCAGAGATCTCACCAGATGAGAGCAAATCGTTGAGGGATACAAGGAAGCGCTCATTGGTGATTTGACCTTCATTGAAGAGGAACATAAGACCTTCATCTTTGCAGCCAGCTCTGTTGTAGAATGCCTGCAAGTCAGCCTTAAGATCTGCTAAGCCGTAGGAGCTGGAAATCATAATACCAACAGTTCTGAACTGGCAGATTGAGGATGAAAGTCTGGAAAGCGACTGCTTACCGGAACCACCGACACCGACAAGGAGGGCGTGGCCTGATGAGTTAGAGATGATACGGGTAATCTTGCAAACGTGCTTCATAGCATCGTCGAAGAGCACAAGGTCCATAGCAGCGTTGAGCTCATTGTACTCGCGAAGCGCATCTCTAAGTCTGATGGCGAGAGCATCAATACCGGGGAATTGATCGTAGAGTTTGTCATCAAGACCACCGACGAAGTAGGCAAAGATGAGGGGTTCGGGAGTTGGCATCTGGAAGTACTTGGTCAAGTTAAATTTACCGAAGGACTTCTTGGTAATATCGGCAGCAAGAGCACGGTAAGAGTTCAAGTTTTCAGCGTTGACGAGACGATCACCGTAAACACGCTCAGACTCGTGAAGCCATAACTTAATAAAGTTATCGGGTTCTTTAATAGCCTCGGGCTTACCGGTAAGGAGACCCTGGAAAATGTTGGTCAAGTGACGAACGTTAAACTCGTAGTGGAAGTTTGCAGCGGTCTTTCTGAAGGTAGTCTCAACATTGCCGTGGAGAGTAAGTGCCGACTTAATAACAGTGGGGACTAACTCTTGAACGGAGCCCTTGAATTTAGAGTAGTGCTTGTTGAGGAAAGCAGAGTAGATAGTGTTGAGGGAGCTCTGCTCGGGGAATGGAATAGCGCAGATCCAGAACCATCTTTGCAAACGGGGGTTAACGAAGAAGGAACCAGCAGAGGGGTTCATGGCAGCAATGTACATGGTGTTCTTGATGTCTCTAAGAGCCCACTTGGTGCCGCGCTCGTACCAATGCTCGTAGTCCTTGTGTTGACGGAGGAGTGAGATGGCAGTCTGAGTCTCGTAAGAATCCTGCTGAGGCATGTTCAAGTCATCAATAAATTGAAGGAGCTTGTACTTGCCCATGGGAGCAAAGGTCTTACCAGCTTTCTTCTCAAGAAGTGTCTCAAGCTGAGACTGAAGGAGAGTAGAGTCAGTGTAGTAGTTGAAGTTGATAGTCTACTGCAAGTAGTCCTGAGTTGTGGTTGTAAGATCATTAAGGAGACCCTTAATAATCTGAGTCTTACCGCAACCAGCGTTACCGACCAACATGGGGGAGAGGTTAGAGTGAATGAACTTCTTCATCAAGTACTGAGTAGAGATCGTGTCAGTGGTGGGGATCGTGTAGTTCTGAATTGGCTTGGAAGTGTCAAGAGTGTCAGTGATGTCCTTGGTGTTCATCTTGATCCACTCCTCAGGCTTGTTCGCCTCCATGTCGATGTAGTAATCGAAGACGGTGCCCTTGGCGGGGAACTTAACAACCTTCCACTTGTCCTTCCACCAGTCGGAGAAGTTCCTTCTAAAGTTAACGTTGTTCATCTCGGAGAAGCCGGCACCAAGGCACCAGACAGCGCAGAAGACGAAGACGTACTCGAGGCCCTTAACCTCATTGGTAGCGAGAATCGCTTCGAGCAGCTTGCACATTGTCATGACGAGTTGCACATCGCAGACGGGCACGGTGTACTTCATAGTCTTCTTGATGTGCTTGAAGGACTCTTCGATGTATCTGTCGAAGTATCCCTGCAAGTCTTTCTTGCGCTCAGCATCGTACTTCATGGAAGCGATCCAAGACTTAACATAGGCCTTCCATTGGTAACCATCAGAATCAGAAATGTAAAGAATACCAGCGCGGGAGACAGTGGCGGGGGTAGCGAATTTCAAGTTTCTAATCTCGAAGATGAGTCTCATAGCAGGCTTAAGCACAATACGCTCATTGGAAGCAAGCGTGAGAAGCTTATTGTCGTCCATGACAGAGTTCATAGACTCGATCCAGTTAGCGTCAAGATCACCATCAAGAGCAATCCACTTGGGGTTGTTGTCAGCCTCCTCAGAGAGACGACGCATAGTGTTGGACATAAGACCATCCTTCCAGTCACGAGTTTTGGGGTCACAAACACCGTAGAGCTCGTTGGTGGAGACGACCTTAGGGTTAAGATCGACAACTGTTGTTTTGAGGCCATCAGCAGTCTTGGACTTGGCAAGGGTCTTCCAGGTGGTAGACTTACCAGCGCCGGGTGGTCCCATCGTGAACACACAATGACGAATAACGAGCAATTCACCGAGCTCGACACACTTTCTAATGAAGTTCTCGTCGGGGTGGAGCTTATTTTCGATAGTGGTCTTAAGAATCACATCTTCGAAGCGCATGTCACGTTGACGAGGCACCTCAAGGCCTGGGAACAAATCACCGAGCAAACCGAAGAAGATATCCCAATCCTCCGCAATAATCTTAGGAGTGTTGAAATCTCTCAGAGCTCTAAGCAAAATACCAAGTTCTGGGTTATCAGGCTCCGAACGCTTGAAGGAACCAGCGACGACCAACACAGACTTAATGGCGCGGAGACCCCAATCATAATGAGGGCACTTCGAGAGCAAATCTCTGCACAAGAAGTAAAGCGTAGTGAACTTCTTGGCAAGAATCTTGGCATGCACGAAACCCTCAGACATGAGCATGTTCTCGCAAATAAGTTCGAGATCGGGCACAACGACAGTAATAGGTCTGAAAAGAGCTTTAAGACCTTCGGGGAGCTCGGAACGACCAATGTAACCGGGGTTCATGGTAATGAAAGCACCGCAAGTTGGGTCGAGGTCCATCTCGTCACCCTCAATCTTAAAGCGGGAACGCTGACCCTTGATAGCATCAGTCACGGACTTGAACTGAATAGAGCACACAGAGAGCACCTCGGGCACCAATCTGTTGAACTCATCGAAGCAGCCCCAAGAGCCTGACGCAGCAAGACCCTTAAAGATACCAGCCATTGACTTGTAGTCCATTTGATCGGAGCAGTTGAACACATAGATAGCCTTGGCGAGAGCAGACGACAAATCCTTTGTGGTCTCGGTCTTACCGGTACCGGCGGGACCAGCAGGAGCGCATCCCATGCACAAGTGGAGGGCCTGGGTGGCAGTCACGTAAATTCTATCGGTCAAAGGTGTAATGACAAGACGGGGACCGTTTCCAAGGTACTCGTAACCGTATCTGAAGACGGCGTCAGCAATCTTAAGATTGAAGTCATTTTCAGCATCCGAGAAGTAGACTTTAAGTTGGGATTGCCATTAGAACTCCTCAGCACTGAAGACATGCTCAAGGTAGAGTTTCTCAATAATATCGCGAGAGTGAGCGTCCATGGTAATCATGCAACCAATCTTTTGGCGCATAGGCTTGGAGAGGTCACCCTGGACCATAGTGATCAAGTCGGAGAGGAGCTTGACCTGGTTGACGTGAGCCTTCTTCATGGCTTCCTTGTCTTTGGGGATGTCGTTGAAGGCTTACTCGACGTCTTTGGTCCACGTCAACATGTTAATGAGGAGGGTGGTCTGGGCGGGGTCCTTCTTCAACCATTCGGCTTTGCCGACTTGGTACAATCTCTTGAGGGAGGCAGCGGCAACGTCACGGAGGGAGCTGCGCATAGTGTTGATAACTTCTTGCATGTAGTTTTCGACTTTGCCGAGCAACTTCAAGTCAGTGGAGAACTCAACGTACTCAATACCGACATTGGTGTGCATACCAACAGCAACGGGGCGATCACCACCTTCTTTAAGCTCGAGATCCTCAATAGCCTAGAAAATCTTGCTCATGAAGCGCATGATCTTCTTGGGGGTAGAACCGTTCGACAAAATATCGAGCAAGTCAGAGGAGGAGGTGAAGTAGAAGCGGGGGAAGCACTTCTTCTTCTCGTCCATGAATTTGTTAAGGGCCTTCTCGCAAACAGTAAGTTGGGCCATCACGTTCTCGAAGCTCTTAAGTACCCAGTCTTAGTCGCAGAAAGTAATGGTGAACTCTTTCTTGACGGCGTCCTTGAGGATACGCTTGACTTCCTCATCAATAAAGACGAATTGCTTAGCCTACTCGGGTAGCTCCTTCTTCACCTCATCTGAGTGCAAGAACAAGTTCTCAAGGTAAGCCCAATTGCGTTGCACCTCAGAAGACACAGTCAAGATCTCAGTGATGTTGGAGAGGGACTTGGTCCATCTCTCAACCTCCTTCTCGAAGGTGGCGATGTAGCGAGATGACTGCATGGAGGAGGCAGCATTTGTGTGCTCTTCGAGGAGGTCGAAGTTCTCATCAGTGAGACGAATCATCATCACGTCGGTGTTCTTGTGTTGGAAAAAGTCGAACTTGATGTCTTTCCAGGTCTCCTCAAGCTTGGCGAGAGTTTTCTCCATCTTGGCCTCTTGTTTGGCTTGGTCGGTGATCTCTTCAACGTCTTCTTTGAAGTCTTGCAAGTTCAAGTTGTAAATGTCTTGGAGTTGGAGCTTGTCATCGACGGTGAAGGACTTGCCGACCTTGGTGCGGATAGCGTCCCAATGGCGGTCACGCATTGCTGGGTCAGCTAACTCAGCAATGAGGGGCAAGAAAACGAGCCACTTCTTGATTTCGTCAAGAAGACCGTTGTAAGCGTTGGCACGCTTGTCAACCTTCATTTCTTTGAGGGTCTTAAGGAGCTTCTTGACCTCGTCTTCCATTTCGTAGGGCTGAGTCTTAGCCCATGAAGTGCCAAGGTAGTCCATGAAGAGCTGTTGGCAGGTGGAGATGTGGTCCCACAATCCCTTCATATTGCCAAGCTCAAGCTTGATGGAGTCGATGTGCTTGTTGCAGCCATCAATTAGCTGGGGGTTGCCGAACTTTTCAGCGGTGAAGCCAAAGTCAGAGGTCTTCTCCTCGTAGGTTGCGACTTCTGAGTAGACGGCGTCGAGCTTCTGGAGAGCTGACTCACGACCGCAATCATACTTGTAGAAGTCACGCTTCTTCATCTCTTGGATGAAGGCTTTGAGCTCGTCCTCGAGTTTGCCAATCTGAACGTTGTTCTTTTGGGTCTCACTTGCGACGATGGGAGTGATCTCCTTCTTGATGTCCTTGGCAAGCTTCTTGAGGGAGTTCCAGTCCTCAAACAACTTCTTAGACTGTTTGACTTGGGAGTCCTTGGACAAGTTCTTGGTGGCAAGGAAGCTCAAAGTCTCCTCGAGCTGGTCAAGCTTGAGGAGCATGCGGTCACCCTCGTCATTGACGTTTTTGACAGCATCAACAACTCCGAGGAGCTGCTTGATAACGGTAAGATCCTTGTCCTTGGTGTTGGCGGCGTGCTATGACTCCTTGATGAAGGCTTGGGAGTTCTCAATAAGCTTGGTCACGTACTTGGGGAGTTGGGGACCAGTCAAGCTGTTGTGGGTAGCGGGGGTAGTCGAAACGAAGGAAGCTGTGTAGGGGGAGCCACGAACTGGCACCATTTTGCCCTTATCATCCTTGAAAAGAACTTAAATGTTGCATGAGCACTCTTGGTCGACTTGGTACTTGACGAAGTATTGGCCGTCGTCGTGGTCCGAGATCTCGCAAGGAACTTCTTGACCTTCGGAGGTCTTAATGTTAACCTCGAAGATGTCACGGCCAGACTTTCTGTTTTAGCCTTCGTCGTTACGGGCCTGGATGATGAACTCAACGGGCTCGCCAACAGCTTACTCTTGAAGAGTACCGGGACCGAAGCAGAGTGACTTAATAGCACGGGTGTTAAGGAAGTAAGTGTAACCGACAGAGGTGGTAGTGAGCTCATTTCCAAGAATTGAGAGCTGAACAGTGCATTGCTTGGGTCCAAAGTTCTCAAAGTTGGGAGTCATACAAGTGATTTCAGTCTCGGAGATGAAAGTGCCAGAAGCATCAAGAGTGTTCTTGGTTGGCGTGTCAACAAGAGTGGTGCCAACGGTGAAGTACACTTTGATTGACTGGTCTTTGAAGCCCTGACCCTTGATGTTGACGGGTACACCACCAGTCAATTGACCGAGAGGGGGGTCAATCTCAGTAATGGCATAGGAGGGACCAACAATCTTGTTCACAGCGAGTGCGTGCAAGTCGTTGAGCCAGCCGTTGTTCCAGCCGCCAAAAATGAGGAAGCGAGAGTTCGAGTAGTCGTAGGATGAACCAGCGTACTCACGAGCAGTGGGCATAACAGCGGAATTTTCGGGCTTGATCTCATTCCAGGACATGGAACCAATGTCCAAGTAGTAGGATGAGTTCACGTAGGCGCCGAAGGTACGGGCCTGACCCTCATTGAAGTTGGATGACTCACCACCGAAGATGAAGTACTTCCAGGTGGGGATAGCCTCAACCATAATGGCGGAGTGATTCCACCTTGACACATCGTTGTAGATGTCGGGGTCGGTCCACTCCTTAGTGTGCATATCCCAAATCACCAAGTTGTTGTATTGGGTCTCGGAGTTCCAGCCACCATACGAGTAGAGTTTGTCTTCGCAAGCGAAGAGAGTGTGACCACCGCGACCTTCAGGCATAGGTGACTGAGTAGGGACGGGCTCGTGCTTCTCCCAAGTCTCCGTCTCAATATCGAAAGAGTAGATGTCGCTGAAGGCAATGCGTGCGTAGTTGAGACCACCGTGACCGCCATAAATCCAGAACTTGCCGTTCCAGTAGCAGCTACCAGCGTTGGCACGAGGTGGGGGTGCTCCAATTGCGGACTCTTGGTTGAGGGCGACGGGCTTGTCGTCCTTGACGCGGGACCAGGTGTAGTCGGCGACGCGCAACCACCATGAGTCATTGAGACGCTGAGTGGGGGTGGTGTGACCACCGTAGACAAAGACGCGGTCGAATTTGGGGGTGGCGAGAGCAATGTGCTGCGCTCTGGGTGGGGGGATCTCATCACCAACACCCTTCTCTTTCTCCCAACGAGCCTCCTTGAGGTGAAGCTTCATCGAGTAGATGTCGCCGGTGGGTGCGATTTTGCCGCCCGAAGGTGCATCCTCAATACCACCGTACATGATGTAGTTGCCGCGGTCAACGAAGGTGAGCGTGTGACCGGAGCGCCCTTTAGGGCATGTTCCTTTTTGAGCAATGTTTGCCCAAGATAGTTCAGCCGGCATATG
>Ga0206692_1621032_pt1 | contig 12355 bp, 1 predicted proteins | sample M240m12015metaT_FD_159670 | JGI IMG/M metagenome (GOLD analysis project Ga0206692, IMG submission 159670) | Metatranscriptome of ammonia-oxidizing marine archaeal communities from Monterey Bay, California, United States - M2 40m 12015... | ecosystem: Environmental > Aquatic > Marine > Intertidal... | reverse complement strand
AAGGGCTATTTTTTTTTAAAAATGGGAGAGAAAAAACTTATGAAAGATCACCTTCGTTACCGGGTACCCCCAAAGCGGCGTTAGCCGGCCGAAGCTAAAAACATTTCAAAAGACTTAAAAAATAAACGCGATTTGAGAGGCTTTCGGACTTGCGCGAGTGTATTATTAAGGGAGGGGCGGGGATACTCAAACACTTTATAGGATGCGGCGTGTGTACTGAGCGCGTGTGTGCGCGCGCTCGATATTTTGGTATTGGTTCTATTAATCGTCGAGCTGCGTGAGCATCGCCAAACCTCGCCGAATCCAATGATCTTCATTCATGTCGGTCGGTACGGTAACCCCAATCACAAAGTTGGTCGAGTGGCCAGTGGTAGAAAGCATACCACGTCGATCACTTGTCTTATAAATTGGACATTTGTAGGTTCCCGACGTGTCAATCTTCGACTCTTCTGCAGGCTTGAACCAAATGTCGGCCATGTTAGAGAACAGCTTCTTTGGCTCGGCCTCTGCAAGCACGTGACGCTTCTTGTCCCACTTGGCCCCGTCGAGGTATAGGCCGTAGCAGTGAACGCCATCTTCCGGACCTTTGCCAGTCTTGTCGCCAGGCCGCTTCATCACTTCAAAGTCAAATGCAACGCTATCAATTGGAATCTTGTACTTACGTGCAAAGTTTTGCAAGGCGCCGGTCAAGAAAGCTTGCGTAAAATAGAAACCTGGCAGCCAGTAAGCTCCCGGCTTGCCTTCTTCGTACCAGAGCTGGAAGAAGGAGAGACGGCGGAGCAGGTCGTTGTAGTAGCTGCCCAACGGCTTCAACGATGGGTAGGACGCCTTCTTCCAGCTGGCCGGTATGCGGCCAACCCCAAGATTGACAAAGACATCCTCCAAGGTCGCATTCATCACCACCAAGCCCTTGAGCGCCTTCTTCAAGTCAAGCAAATTACTTCGGATCACGTTGATCAGCCGGTTAAACCGCTGCATTTCTTGCACAAGCACCGTGTTCATCGACTCTTCGTAGACAACGGGGTACTTTTTGGTGCATTCGTAAGTGTCAAATGCTTCTGGCAACCGCTCCAAAATCCCTTCAAGCACCTCTTCGATGCGGTCGTTGCCATCACCACCGCCAGACCCGGCTTTGGTCTGGGTAGTGAGCACGTTTGACAGCAAGATTCGAGTCTGCATCATTTCTTTGGTAATGTCAACGTTGTCGTGCATGCCAAAGACCTCTGGCGGTTGGATGACTGGAAGCTCGTCCAAAAATGCCATGCACGACTCGTAACCATCTGGTGGCGGTACAAAGTACGCCGGATCATTAGAGAACTTGAACTTTGGCTCCTCCACCGTCGGCTCGCTGTACGCATTCTTCAGAAGGGACAGCAAGGTTCGCCGGTCCCAATCGTCAGTGACGCGGCCACCGTAGTTGCATTGGCCAGTTAGGTATTGCAACGCCTCGTACGGCACAATATCATATTCTTCCATAAAGATCTTCAACTGCATGACTGAAATTATGAAGTCAGACTCGTTGAAACCGTAAGGAACGTTGAAACCCTGGGCGCCAAAACCACGCCGCTCCTGCACTACAGCATGGAAGAAAACCAACCCAAACAGCATCTTTTGAAACTGCTTGTGCTTCTCTGGCTGGTTGTTGTCTTCAAAAAAATTAAAGAACTCCATATCGCCTACCGGGTCGCTCATATAGGATTGCTTCATGTTGTTCTTGATGCCAGCAGGCGGCTCATTGGTCATTTTTACACCGTTTTGCAAGACAGAAACCGGGAAAGCTGCTGTCGGATAAGACGTCAGCCAGAGCCGGAACGTGTCGTGGACAGTTCCCGGCTTCAACCCTTCGCAAATCTTTTCCATGTCGTTCATCCAACTGACAGCCAAGTGGCAATTCTGTAAGCATACCCACGTCCCTTCCACTCGCGCCTTTTCAATCATCTTCGCGGCAATCGGGCCTTGACCTTGACCCAACGAAATAGTCTCAATCTTGTCGCCACCAAAACCTTTGTCGTTCGCGAATTTCAGCAACGCTGCCATCGGATCTGCCCCTGGGGAGAGGACAAAGATCAACGGTGCCAATGCAGTCGAGTCATCGTAGATCTTCCCAAGGTCAAACATTGGCGGCTGCGTAAATCGCTGTCCCAAGTTGTCCTCAACAAAGGCACGCGACGCATGGACCACCTTGTCTGGACGGACGACCCGGAGAAGCATCAATTTTTGGAAACCCGTCAGTTTTTCCTTCCACTCTTCAGGAAGCTCCTCGTACTCGTGCGGAACTTTGCTGTCGTACAGGGCCTTCCATGCCTCCAAGTTGGCCTCGAAGTGCTCTCGGATCCCTTCAAAGTTGGCAACCTCCGTGAGACGACAAAGTTCGTCCCAAGTTGACTTTTGAACCCAGCTTGGGTCAGGGTTGGCCAACGGATTGTCCAACCCGACGCCTCCCGTGAGCAAGAACATGAGTTCGTTCTGATCCATGGCATCCCGGGATTTCATCAAGTTGGCGCACAGCAAGAACGAGAAGAGCAGCTTGTGCATTTCAAACAGCGATCGGCACACGTTTGTGTAGAGCGAATAGGTGAAGTGATCCGACAAAAATCGAAGCCTCTTGGCCACGTTCTGTGACTTGTTTGAGCCATATATTGAGGAAACAAACAGAGCAACAAACCACTCCAGCGAGTACTGATACATCGGATCAATGTCCTTCAAGTCATCAATGACAAAGAACAAAACAGACGAGTGCTGCGCTACCGGTGCATAACCTTTCCGAAGCTCGTTAATCTTTGCTTGCGTTTCATCAGCGATAGCCTGCTTGGCGCTGACTTCATCCGAAATGATCTTGGCGTTGTCCAACACTTCAATCGCAGATGCGTCTTCAAGAATGTTGCCTTCCGAGTTGGAAAGCGTTTCCAAAATTTGAACTTCGACTTCCTTCAACTTCTTTGCGTTGGCAGCAGACGCTAAAATGAGCTGCTGCCGCTCTTCTTCGACTTCTGGCCGTTCTTTTGCAACCACGATCCCCAACAGCTGGTCTTCGAGGCCTTCCACAGTGATCATAAAATTGAGCAAGTTGACTTTGGTCGACACTTCTGGCAAGTAGTGAGGGTTTGGCAGTTTCGTTGTCATGTAAAATCTAAAATCATCTGAGTATTCAATCACATTCTCGCCAAGCTTGATGCAAATGACGCCCGCTTGCTTGAAGGTGTTTCTGAGCAGCAACCCTTCCAGGGACGGGTCAAGATCTTCCAGGACGTTTTCAATCAGCACTGGCTGTCCGAACTGGATGCTGTTTTCAAGAGTTCGCATGTACGTTGCATCGGTCAACTTTGTAATTGCGAGCTTGTTCGGCTTCTCCATATTCTTGACCCACTTGTTGGCTTGCCCTTGAGGATCGATCATTAAAGGCCAACGCTTCGAGTTAATAATCATAGTTCCGTTATCGATGGACAAGTTGTCCGTCGGCAAACCGTCAATGTGCCACTGCCGTTGCGCAACCGGGTCGCCAATAATTTTACTCAAGTTGTAGCCTTCAGAGCAAGGAAGCTTTGCCTCCTGGCACGTTTTCACCCACTCTGATATCTGTTTTTCTCTGTAAGCCGGCGTAAATGGGCCAAGGTATGCAAGCACACCAGATGAGATTAGGATGTCGCCAGTCACATTCAAGTAGTCAGCGCCCAACTGGTTTGCCGCTGCGCCCCATCGCACTTTTTCTCCCCCGAGACCTTTGATCAACTTTTCAGCAGCCGCCAACTTGCGCTCACAAAGCGCAGCTTTGGCTTCCAGCTCTTCTTTATCTTTGGTTTTTTGGTCCAAATCTGCCTGCAAATCAGCAACCTTCTTTTTGACAGCAGCAAGCGAGTCTTGCTTTTCTTTTAACACTGCCATCAACGCTTCCACCTCTTCCATCTTTTGCGCCAAGGCAATTTTCTTTGGGGCGACCACTTTTGCAACTCGGTCGTACATCTCCATTGCAAGCACCCACGAACACAGCCCTTCAGCTGCCTTGGACGCTTTTGCAATAATCTCCACCTTGAACGTTTCGTTTGGCACGTAAGTCTCACGTATAATTTTCATAACTTTGACTGGGATGTTGTCCTTGTCGTACGCCTTGAGGCCGTCAAGAAATTTCATGTCGCCCAACATCTTCTTGGCAGGACCCCAGAAGTCCATCACCTTCTTGGTGCCCCCGTTCGGATCCGCCACCTTTTCGCCTTTGACTTCCTTCATGACACACACAGCCTCCATCACGAGTTTGACAGCAGCAGGGGGGTCTTTCATAGCTTTCACCTCACCAATATCAGAAGGCTTCAATGTGTCAAGCGCCTTGAGTGCTTTGTTGAGGGCAGGAATTGCGTCAGCTAGGATGGCTTCGCACTCTTCCTTTTCTTTCTGCGCATGGCCCGCTTTTTCGTTTGCGTCGGCTTCGTCTTTCGCGACAGCCTCTGCAACAACTGCAGCATCGGCAGACTCTTTTGTGATGATGGCCGTCATCTTCACATTTTCCTCAGCAGCAACCACAAGCTGAGGTTGAAGTTCTTCCAACTCTTCCTTCATGCCGCCGACCTGCGATTCTGCAGACATAATCTTCTCAAGACCAGTTTCGTACTGTGATTTTGCAGTCATAATCTCCTTCCGCTTCTTCTCCAACAAGTTTTTGAAGGCTTTGAAGAGTTCAAGGTAAGACGTTGGGGTCACGTATACATGCCGCCCAGCATTAGTCACGTAATCCACAGACAAGTCTCGGACAGAGGATTGGAAGTGCTGGCATAGACTGACCACGGATTTTCGCTCATCGTCTGAGAGCTCAATTTCTTCAATGCTAACTTCAGCCACCACCTTCAAGGCTTCTTCAGGCCACGCTTGGAACCAATCAATGGTGCAACAATTGACCAACGACGGGAACATACGGAGACGAGTAGCCAACGTAGAGCCAAGCGGGGACATGCCGAGCACCAAGTGCAAGTTGTCCTTGCAGCGAGCGACAAAGAACGCGAACAGTTCAACCTGCGTCAGGACTGCATCTTCGCCAGCAGCGCGTTGAGCAGGTTCTCGCACTTTTTCAAGAATCTCAATTTTATCTTCCATTGGGAAAATGTTGTTGACTTCGCCAGCGTTTAAGATAGAGTCAATGTCTTCAAGCCACGACTCCTCCTTGATTTGCGTGTCGTTGAGCAAAAACACCATCTTGCGGTCGTCAGCTCCAGCTTTTTTCAGCACGAGCCGAATGTCATCCTTCCATTCATTCAGTCCGTAAGCTTTTGTAATTTCTGGTTGGAAGAGTTCGTACCCCATAATTTGAGCTGCAAGACGAGTAATGCTTTGCCGTCCGCTGCCACCGACGCCGACCAGCAGGCCGTGCCCACCCTCTTGCTTCAGCATACGGCAGACCTTGGACAAGTGTTCGAGCACGTACGTAAAGATGACAAGGTCCATCGGTGTCTTGTTAATCTGGTTGTACTCGTCGAGGCTCTCCTTGACGGTAAGCCGGTAAGCATCGGTATCAACCATTTCATCGTACGGCTGCGAATTGTCAGTTGGATGTACGTACGACCCAAACATGAGCTCGTCCATCTCATGCATGCCAACTTTGCCACCTTCTCTCTTTGCAAGGCGGGCAAAGATCGTCTCAAACGACGACTTGAAGTAATCCTTGCAGCAGCTCGAGATCTGATCAAACATCCATTTCCGGTCGTCGTCGTCAATGAGACGATCGTAGAAGACACGGTACGTCTCGTGGGCCCACAGCCGAATCAGCTTTGGCTTGTCGTCGGCTTTGCCGCCCGGCATCAGCAAGATACCATTGACTACACGGGCCATGTCACGAAGATTAAACGTGTAGTGCGACTTTGAGGGCGTTGGCAGCAACGTTTTCTTCGTAATATTGAAGATGTGCAGGGTTGCTTGAACAACGTTTTTGCCGATGGACTGCAACTCCATTGGGTATCCAAGCTCACGGAACGCACGGGTGATTAAGCTGGTGAAAATCCTTTCCCGCGTCTCGTCACTGAAGTCGGTCATACCAATAATGTTGCAGTGCCGGGCCATACGCGGGGTGATCGGGTTCCGGCCTCCACCCGGTGGGCCCATAGCTGCGAGGACCATAGTGTCTTCAATGTCCATCCGCGTCGTCTCAATCAGGTCCGTCCAGTAGCTGTGGTCCAAAAGAGTTCGAAGAAGCTCAATTGGCGGCTGCGCGCCGTACTGCTCGACTTGCGGCATATTCAAGTCGTCTACAAACACGATAGCAAGCTGGTTTGGCCGCGGGCCAAAGACGCCACGCCGACGCTTGTCAAGCTTGGACAGCACAAAGTTTTGTGTCACTTGGGCGCTGGTCTGCGCCGAAAAGGTCAAGAACATTGGAGCAAACTCTTCTTTTGGGAGTTCCATCAATTTTTCTTTGACGTAGACAGATTTACCGGTACCGGTTGGGCCAACGAACAACGTCGCCATTCGGTTCTTGATGGCGAGGTCAGTGAGGTACATGTACCGCGCCGTGTCCATGGTTGGAACCAGGACATCCTTCAGCTTCTGGCCAGGCTTAACAACCATTTCAGTGTCAATAGTTGCAATCCACTTCATCCATTTTCCCTTGCCTTGGGTGACAAACAAATAGTCGTACACAAGGCCGTCGTCTGGGAACGGGGTTGGAAACTTAATTCCATGCGCGTGCTCTTCAATTTGATCCGTGTAGAGCTTGCGGAAGTACTCGTTGAAGAGCTCTCGGCTGTGCCCATTCATTGCACCGCCTACAGACCACGTGAAGGCGAAGAGGAAGATCCCGTAAATCCAACCCTCAAGAACCTTAGCGTTGGCCTCGCCTTCAAACGAGCCCATGGACGCTTTCATGAGCCGCATCAGCGACGTCACCATGAACATGTCGTCCACTGGCATCAAGAGCGAGCAGTTGTTCCGAATGTAGAAAATAGTTGGATCGATAAACGTTTCGAAAAGACTGTTCAACGTTTCACGCATCCCTTCTGAAATGTAGGCCGGGAGCTTTTCGATCCACGATGTGACCAGTGGTCTCCACCCAAGCTGTTGTGGCTCAAGGTAGATCATGCCGCATCGGCTCACGGTGGCTGGAGATGCCTGCGATAGGTCCATGTTTTCAAAGATCATTGACATTGTGTCAGACATGGCAATAATTTCGCCAGACATCAAGCACAGCTTCTTGTTGTCATCAAGGACAGTGTTCATGCTTTCGATCCAAAGCGTGTCGACCGGGCCGTCAAACCACACCCAGTGCCGGTCCGGGGAGGTATCCTGAGACATCCGACGGTACTCGTTCGGGACCACACCGTCCGTCCATTCGTGCGAGACAGGATCAAACTGACCAAAAAGCTGGCCCATCGTAATCGCTTTTGGGTTGATAATCGCATACTGGCATTTGCGGTATTGCGGGTCGCCGTCAACAATATTGTCACCGATTTCTTCGTGCTTTTCACAAAGCGTGGTCAAGATCATTCCCAAGATCTTCAAGACCATAGTCTTGCCGGAAAATGGCCCGCCAACCATCATAAAACCATGACGGACCAAAAGCATTTCGTACGTCTGGATAAGTTTGGTGGTAAACGTTTCGGTGAGCTGCAAGCCCAGCTTCTTGCAGTTGAGCTCTGCGGCCCACAAAAACTCTTTGTAGTCCGCTTCAGGCAAAGTCATTCCAGGGAACAGGTCCGAGATAATACCGTCGAAAAGCGGAAGGTCGTGCGACAAAAACTTAGGAATATTGACATCCTGAATGGCACGGAGCAGCAACAGCTCCTCCTTTTGGTCAGGGAATTCAAGCTTAAGGTTCGCAGCAGCCCGGAGCACTGCCTTGACAGCACGCATGCCGTAGTCGTAGTGGAACTGCGACGACAGCAGCTCGGAGCAAAGTTTATAGGTCGTCGTAATCTTGTAACCGCATTCACGAGCGTTGATGTAGCCGCAAGAGTAAAGCTGAATTTCAGCAATCATTGCATAGTTAGGGACCATCATCGCCACGGTCCGGAACAATACCTTCAAATTATCTGGGAGCTCTGACCTGCCAGCGTAGCCCGGGTTCATCGTAATGTAACTGTTGCAGGTTGGGTTGAGGCTGAGAAGAGTGCCTTCAAAGATGAACTGCTTCACTTTGCCATCAACAGCACGCTTAATGACTAGCAGCTGTTGTGCAATCACTGAAAGTACTTCAATCTCAATTCGGTTAAACTCGTCGAAGCAAGACCACGCTCCAGACTGGGCAAGACCTTTAAAGAACTTACCCATGGCAATATAGTCAAGACCGTCAGAGCAGTTGAAGACGACGCACTGGATGCCAATCGCTTTCGCAAGATCTTTGGTAGTCTCCGTCTTACCAGTTCCGGCTGGCCCTTCAGGCGCACCGCCAAGATGCAACGCATATGCTCCAATCAAGGTACGGTAGCACCTGTCGGTCAATGGGGTGACCACCAAACGGAACGAGTTGCCAAGGTACTCGTATGCGTAATCGCAGGTTGAGTTGATCATTTTCGCATACAAATCGTAGTTGCCGTCTCCAACGTTGTCAGTCCAGTAGTACCGGAGCTGCGCAAGCCAATTGAAATCATTGTCTGTCTTGAGGCCTTGGTTTGCGAGTTCAAGGGTAACGTCTCGAGAGTGCACGTCCAACGTAATCATAGCTTCGCACGTCTTACGCACAAGCTTGGCGATCTTGCCACGGACGAGGTCAACGACGTCCATGAGCTCCTTCTTCAACGTCTCGTAGTACGCCATCACGCCATCCGCACCTCCCTCCTTGATGGCTTTGTGCATGCCAGTGGTCCAAAAAGTCTGACCAATAGCAAGGGCAACCTGGCCCGGTTGAATGCAAATCCATTCGACACGCTCCATGGTGGTGTAATCGTCAAAGCCTCTAGAGGTGGCTTGCTTGACAGAGTCTTTCATGACTGCTTCAAGGATAAGCAACCACTTTTCGACAGAGCCACGCGCTTCGGCCGTGGAAATAACAGATGTCAGCTCAATAACCTCCTTCTCGGAAGAGATCATGTGAGTAATGTCGAGCTCTGGCGTAAAGGTCAAGCTCTTGATGCCTTCGAAGCACTTCTTCAAGTGCGGCTGCACCCGCGTTGGGTCTTTGGTTTCGGACAAAATTTCAAGCATTTCGTCGTTAGAAAGGAAGAAGAAACGAGCAAAGTAGAGACGCTTCTTCTCGAGGTAGTCATTCAAACCTTTGAGGATCTTTTCGAGCTTGCTGTTTGACTCGCCAACAATCTCAGCCATGTTTGGGTAAGCACACGTTGCCAAGCACTGCGGGTCGCTGATCAAATGTGCCATCATTGCTTTGAACTCTGCGTCTACTTGAACGAAAAGGGCGCCTTCTGCGGGCATCTGAGCCATAATATCTGGCGAGCTGAAGATGGGTTCCAAATACATCCAGGTAGCCTGCATCTTCAACCAACCCTCTATAATATCGGACATGTCCGTCAACGTCTTAGACCAAACGGTGATCCTCTCCTTGAATGGGAGGATGAATGGGGAGCCGGCCATCGTTTGCGTCTTAACAATGTGGTCGTCAAGAATGGCTTGAATGTCGTCGCAACCTCCAAGAATGACAAAATCGCCACGTTCGGCAGTTGCAAACTCCATCGGAGCCCAGTCTTCCTCCATCTTGTCCATTGCCTTTTCAAGGCTAAATTCTTTGGACGCACCGCCGCTCACGGCTTCAAGCGCGTCAAAGTGCGGCTTCAAATCCAGAGTGAGGACTTTGGCAAGCGTTGTCGAAGGGTTTGGCTCAACGTTCTCGCCCATGATGGACGACATCTTGGTCCAGTGACGCGACCGCAGACCTGGGTTGCACATGACTTGAATAAGGGCAATATGCTCCTTGAAGGACTCCATGCTCTTCTGTACGTTGTCGCAGATCTTAAACATATTGGTGGCCGCAGAGTACTGCTTTCGCGTCTTGAACGTCTCACGCCAGTACTCGTCAACTCGGTCCTTGATGGCATCACCGTCGAGCCCGTCGAACGGGCCGTGGTACCAATGCTGCTCGGTTTTTTGCCATGACAATGTGTGCTCGAACAAGTGCATGAAAGGCTCAGTGTCGAAGAGCAGCTGCTTAATGTCAGGGTAGTTTGACTTTTCCCACTTGAAAAGCAACTCTTCTTTGTTGATTGACGCCACCGTTTGAAGTAAGCCGTTGAGAGCACGCTGAATGTTCCCGACTTCTTTCACGTAGAGCTGCATGGAGGCCATGTCTTGCGCGTCAGCCAGGCCTTCAATTCGCTTCCGGTTCTTCTCAACCTCGCCGATGAGCTTTTCGCGTTTCGTGTGCAATGCATCTTCCCCTCGCACTTTCGCTTTGCCCATCATGATCTCGGCATCATCAATCACTGGGTTCATTTCGACAGGCCACTCCAAAGTTGTCGTGTTCAACGTCCGTTCTTCTTCTGAAAACTCGTGAACGGTCAGCAACGTTTTCATCTGCTCCCCTGAAGTCTTGATCTGAGCCTTGAGCTCGTCAAGCCTCTTGGTTTTGACTTCTTCCATGAAAATGTTCAAAGACATGAGGTCACTGGAATCTTCAGGATCTTTCAAGACACGCTTCCGAATCTTTTCGTAATCAGAGCAGATCTTCGAGTTGAACGCTTTGTGCAAGAATGCAAGCCTCTGGACCAGCGTCTTGGCGGCTTCTGTACCTCGGTTGATCAAGCTGTCCACCAACGGCCGCGCAACCACGTGGATCGGTCCAAAGATGATCAAGCCGTGACATTCCCGAGTCGCATCCGCAAGCGCAGTGTACTTTGCAATCTCAGCAAGCACGTCTGGGAATTCCTTCTCCTCTGTGCAGAACTGCGCAATGAACGTATCCGCCTCCCCCCCTGGAATCAGCTGCTTGTAGTCGTCAAACGTCGCCAAGTGTTCCAAGGCAGGCTTGTACCGTTCTGCTATGGCAGCCTCCACAAATTTCCGGTTCTTCGTTAGAGCTGCGGCATGCGCGTGGTTTTCCAGCCGGGACATGGCGCCTGCAAGCCATGCATCGATTGGGGTAAACGCCTGCAAGGTTGCTGCCAGCTTGTCAAAGCAGCCGTTAAGCTTTTCTTGCATTGTCTCCAAGGTTGGCTCGCACCGCAGGCTGCCACCTTCAGCATCCAGTACGAGCTCTACGCTGAAAACTGGGGTGGTGCCAGGAAGGTCATGAGCAAAGCTGTCAGCAAAGTCTTGAATCGATTGGTCTAGCACGCCCTGCAGTTGGATTCGCATCAACGAGTTGACTGCACGGAAAACGTTTTCCGCTGCCGCCGCCGCAGCAGCAGCAGCATCGTTGCCGCCATCCTCTGCATCGTCTTCCTCGGCATTCCCAGTGTTGAAAATCTCGAGGACCTCTGGGAACCAATGCGTGTGCAGGAACTCGTCAACTTCCTCGCACTTGTCGGCCACTTTGGCGACGAACGTGTCAATGGTCATTGGCACGTCGCAGGAAGAGAGGATGTGCGCGACATCGTAGAGCCGAGTGCTCTTGTAATTCTCCCACAATGCCAACATTTGCATAATGCCAGTGTGAGTGATGCACAGCTTGGACTGGAGCTCGGCCGACTTTTCGGCAAATGTGGATTCCCACGCCGTGCTGTACGAGACGCCCGTTGGGAGCTCCTGGCTCGATGAAACGTGGTCTGGATGGTTGGTCAAGGTTTCGACCATGTCTTTGTGCATCGTCTTGTCAAACAGTTCGTGGACTTCTTTGTCTAGCAAGTCGAATGTAGCTCTCACATCGCATCCTCCACCGCACTGCCGGGGGTTGCACTTCCTCAAGTTTGGGTAGCTCTCGCACACTCCTTTAGTCATAAACTCCGCTGGCAGGTTGCCCAGGATACGTGCCCACGCCTCCTCTTCCAGCGGCCGGAACTGCCCCTCGGCAGCAGACTCGTGCAGCTTGCTGACAAGTGTGCGAATCTTCTTTGCCTGCGAAAGCATCTCCGGCGGCATTTGTAGCGCGGCTTTTGGTGGGGAGTATGACGATTTTGCCTGCGCTGCACGTGACTTGGTTCCCATATCTGCGAGCCGTGCAAGCTCCGACTTGAGTTGATGAGATACCTTCCACGATTTTGTTCGCTTCAACGTCTTGTCCGAAGCTCTTGTTGTTTCCCTCATCTTCCGTTCCCGAGCGTGAGATGGCGATGTCGTAGAGGAGACCTCGCGCACAATTGGAGGGAGCACAGGGATGTGCTGCAGTCCCTCTGGCCCCGACGTCATTGCCTTGCGGCCTGCGGCAGACGCCATCGTATATGTGTTTTTTTAGTTGACAACTAAAACTTCACACGAGAGCAACGAGTTGCTCTGCTACAGCCGTTCAAAGTGACGCGGGAACAAACTACCGGCGCCGATTCTTTTCTTTCTT
>Ga0206692_1588575_pt1 | contig 12451 bp, 16 predicted proteins | sample M240m12015metaT_FD_159670 | JGI IMG/M metagenome (GOLD analysis project Ga0206692, IMG submission 159670) | Metatranscriptome of ammonia-oxidizing marine archaeal communities from Monterey Bay, California, United States - M2 40m 12015... | ecosystem: Environmental > Aquatic > Marine > Intertidal... | reverse complement strand
AGGTGCTCAACTTTGTTAGTGAGAAATGGAAGATCTTAGACGTCAGGGAATTTACCTGGTAATAAAGTGAAGGGCGATCAAGCGCCAGGGCTGTGGTAGCCAGTAATGCTAGGTGCTCAGTCATCGGTCATGCAGAGCATAGCAGCGCCTCTACGGATCCAGTTCTCAGGGTTCTGGTCGGTGGGCAGGTTCATCATCATGATGAAGTTGGTGGAGTGACCCGTGGTGGTCAGTTCTCCTCTTCTCTGGGAAGTCTTGTACAGAGGGCACTCGTAAGTCCTGTCAAGTTTGAGGTCCACTTCGAAGATGGGCTCGAGCCAGATGACGGGGAATTGAGAGATGGCGATCTTAGGTTCCATGTCCTCAACCATCTTCTTCTTGTAATCCCACCTAGCTCCTTCGATGAAGTTACCGTGGACGATCACACCAGTTTCGGGGTGCTCCTTGACAGTCTCAATTAGACCGCTCATCACGTTGGTTCTGAAAGTGAGCTTGTCAATTTCCAGGCCGTTGGCACGGGCATGCATCTGAAGAGCAGCGGTCTTGAAACCCTGGGGGAAGAAGAAGCCGGGAATCCAGTAGGACATGGGCATGCCTTCCTCAATCCAAGCGCGCATGAAGATGATACGTTCGAGGAAGTCATCGAACCAGGAGGCGAGAGGCTTCAAGGAGGGGTAGGCCCAGTTAACCCACATGGCGGGCACTTTGCCGTCGAGGAAGTCATTCATCATCTGCTCCAAAGCTTGGGACATAACGACGGTTCCCTCAATAGCTTTGTCAAGTTCGACGAGAGAGTGACGGATGCAGTTGAGCAAAAGGTTAAAGCGCTCAAGCTCTTGTCCAAGGAACACTCCCAACGCCAGAGGCTTGCCGTTGTCGTCAAACTTAAAGACCTCGGGGTGAGCGGTCTCTCTGTTGAGGTTAGCAGGAACTCTAGCAGAGTAAGACTAGGCTTGTTCACGGCATATTTGTTCAGGTGTCTTGGCAGCACCTCCAGCAGCAAGTCTAGGCTGAATGAGTAGCACAGAGCCCATGAAGTCCTTGACGACGTTGTTCTCGTAGATCATGTTGGCGTTGGAATGGAGTCCGAACACTTCAGGATCTTCATCCAGAGGAAGGCCTTAAAGGTACTCGTTCATCTGTTCGAAAGTGCCTTCGGGAGGAGCGTAATACATCTCAAGCTTGGACAGCTTGTAGTTGTCGTTCATAACTTCAGGGCAGAAGTACTTGCGGAGCATGGAGTTCATGGTACGGATATCACGGTCATCAGTGACACGTCCTCCGTAGTTGACTTGAGCCACGATGTAGTTAAGGGCGATGTATGGTACCTCAGGTTGCTCAGCCAGGAAGAGGAGTAGCTGTTAGTTAGAGCACTGGAAGTCAGAATTCATCCATTCGTAGCGCTCGTTCCAGCCAATAGCTCCGTACTTTCTCCTCTCGAGAATAGCAGCATGGAAGTAAGCGAGGGCAAACACCATCTTTTTGTACTCACGAGGCTTAGCATCGCAGGACTCATACACTTCTGCTCCTAGCTCTTCAAAAGTTCTGGTAATGTTAGCCTTGAGACCCTTTGGAGGCTCATTGGTCAGCTTGATTCCACTCTAAAGCACAGGCACTGGGAAATCAGGACTAGAGGTAGTGGTAAGCCACAGTCTGTAGTCGGGACTGGTCAGACCCTCGTCTTGCTTCTCCTGCATGCGTTCGAGTTCAGGCATCCAAGAAATGTACAGATGACAGTTCTGCAGGCAAACCCAGTTTCCGGCTTTCTGTCCTTCTTCCATCATCAAGACGGCTTCTCTATCTTGACCTTGTCCAAGAGAGATAATCTTGAGTCTATCACTCATGCCCACAGACTTGGCTAGGATAACCAAGTTAGCAATAGGGTCGGAACCAGGGGTGATGATGAAGATGATAGGCGTAGTGCTGGTGGAGTCAGCCAAACTGCCAGTCAGATCGAAGGGGGGAGACTCAATGAAAACTTTGCCAAGTTCTTTCTTGACGAAGATCTTACATGCGAGAGTCATCTTGGGCTCACGGAGTAGCTTAATGAGCATCACTTTTTGGAAGCTGCTCAGCCTGTCCTCATAGATCGCAGGTAGGGAGATCTTCTGGGGGTTCTCAGATGTCATGATGGACTTCCAGATCTTGATGTCATTTGGCTCCTGGAAGGACTTGGACAAGTCCTTGAAGTTGTAGTGAACATCTTCTTCCAGAGCAAGCATCTGCTCCCACTGTTTGTCAGACAAGAAGTCGCACTTGTTGGTTCTGTCAGGGTAGGTGTTAGTGGATCCACGGAGGAAGTAGGTCCACTCTTGGTAGTCGATCAGTCCTGCTTTGCGTAGGATGGAAGTGGTGTTGAGGAACGAGTACATAAGCTTGTCCTTCTCGAACAGACCACGGCAGATCGATGTGTAGAAACTGAGAGTGATATCAGTCACTACCAACTCAACACGCGTTTCCTTGTGCTCAGACTTCTCAGACAATTCGAGTCTTCTGTTGAAGAGCTTAGCGAAGAACTCAAGGGAGTACTGGTACATGGGGTCGATCATACTGAGGTCAGCAATGACAAAGTAGAGGACAGAGCCACGAGCAGCGATAGTACGGAAAGACTCTCTTTCTTCAGTAATGATGATAGAGGTCTTCTCAGCTTCAATCACTCTCTCGTTGATGGTGGTGGACACCTCCTTCGACTACTCTAGCACGTTAATTAGCTCTTCATCAGCCAGAATATCCTCACCAGCTCCAGCCACGAGCTTCAGAATCTTATCTTCAGTGTCCTTGAGTTGGCGCTTGAAGTCAGCCAGTTGCACGATAAGGTTATCTCTCTGCTGCTCGAGTTCGGGCTTCTCATACTTGACCACATCGACCAGAAGTTGGTCCTCAAGTCCAGCGGGAGTGACTGTGAAGTTAATCAAAGTAACTTTAATGCAGATTTCAGGCAGGTAATGGGGGTTCTAGAGCTTAGTAGTGATAAAGAACTTAAAGTCAGGGTTGATAGCGGTCCAGGTATCTCCCAGTTTGATGGAGTCCTGGCCAGAAACCTTGACAATATTCTTCTGGAGAAGGGGCTCGAGAGAAGGATCAAGCTTCTCCTCAATGTTCTCAATCATGACGGGGTTGCCAGCAGGTAGGCACACTTCAATGATTTTGAGGAACTTGGGGTTGCTCAGCTTGGTGACCATGAGTTGGTTCTCTTTCTCCAAGTTCTTGATCCACTTGTTGCCTTGGCCTTAGGGATCAATCAGGAGGGGCCATCTCTGAGCAGCCATGCAGATGATACCGTTTTCAACGGAAAGGTCATCACCAGGTAGTCCTTTAATTCCCCAGTTTCTGATGCTCACTGGATCTCCCAGAATGTTTCTGATCTCGAATCCCTTGTCAAAAGGAATCTTCTTCTTCTTCAAGAGCTCCATCCACTCTGTGATGGTAGCCTTACGGAAGGTGTTGGTGAACACACCGATGTAGGACTGGTAGCCAGCAGCAAGCATCATGTTTCCAATCAAGTTGTACTCATCCGCTTCCAGGTTCTTGACTGCCTGGACCCAACGAGTGCTTTCAGAGGCCAGTCCTCCGGTAAGTTTGTCAGCTCTCACTAGCTTAATTTCAATCATCTCCTTCTTCTTGGTCAAATCCTCCAGGATCAGCTGGTTTTCTCTGAAACTGGCATTGAGAGCTGCGATCTTGTTCCTGACCTTAGTGAGCTCATCCATCTTTTCCTTAAGAGCAGCGTCAGCGATCACGGCATCTTTCTCAGCGATGGCTAGCTTCTCCTTGAGGGGAGTAACAATTTTAAGCACTTTGGAGTAGGTGTCCATAGCTCTTACCCACATACACACAGATTTAGCGGCAGCGGAGAAACGAGCAATGTTGTCAGGCTGGAACCTTTCATCGTCCACGAATTTCTTCAGCTTCTTTAGAGTGGCTTCCTTGATGTCATCCTTCTTGTAGGTCTTCAAGGATGATACGAAATTAGCAGGATTATTCATGAGTTGTTAGGCAGTTTTCCAATCTTGTTTTTGTCCCATCAGTAGGCACACAGCGCTGAACACCATTACCAGTTCTTCCTTAGGTGTCTGGTACATCTTCACTTCAGAAATATCAGAAGCCTTGAGGGTATCTAGAGCAGCAATGGCCTTGTTGAAGGCGGGCAGGGCCTCGTCCAGAATGCCCTTGCACTCAGCCTGGATCGACATGACATTAGCCTTCACTTTTCTAGCAGCAGCTTCGTCGACAGCAGTAGTCTTCTCCTGCTCTCCAGCCGCAGCGGACTCGATCTTGAGTTCCTCAACCATAGCCTTCACGTCAATCTCTTTCTGATCAATCTCAGGTCTGAGCACGATCAGGTTATCTTGTAGAGCTGAGACAATAACGTTAGTTTCAGCGAGTTTCTAGAGACCAGCCTCATAGCGGAATTTCTTCTGAGGCACAGACTCCTTTTGGATCTTAAGTTGGCTGACGAAGGTCTTGACCAATTCGAGGTAAGAAGTGGGGGTGGTGTAGTTGTATCTACGTAGCTCGTTGTAGTACTTATCAGTAGCGAGGGACACTGAGTTATGGATGAACACAGTAATTTCAGAAAGCTCAGCGATGCACTCTTTAATGCCAAGAGCTTCAGCATTCTCAGTGTAGGCGCGGGTAGCCACGTCGTAGAGGGCTTCTCTAGGCCAGAGGTTGTACCAGTCCATGGTGCAGCAGTTGATGATGGAGGGGAACTGTCTGCAACGCTCTCTGAACTTTTCTCCGACGGGGGAGAAAGCCAACACAATGTGGAGACGTTCTCTGCACTGGGAAACAAAGTAGTTGAACTAGGCGTCTCTGCCGTTTCCTTGTCCAGCTTCACGAGCGCGAGCCTCGATATCCTCACAGACCGTGGTCTTCTCGTCAGCAGGGAATAAGTTGGGGATTTCACCAGAGTTCAACAGGTTGTTGATGTCTTCGAGGAAACTCTCCATCACAATCTGAGTGTCGGAGAAGAGGAACTAGACGGTTTCCTAATCGATACCGCACTTACGCAGTATCAACTTGATGTCGTCATGGAATTCTCTCTCTTTGTAAGACTTAGTAATCTCAATAGAGACTGTCTTGATGTCATTAATTCCAGCTCCAAGTCTGGCCATGGACTGCCTTCCCGAACCACCCATTCCCACGCAGAGGGCGTTACCTCTCTCTTGCCTCAGAGTACGCGAGATTCTGGTCAAATGCTGAATACAGTCTTCGAAGAACACGATATTCATAGGAGATTGCTCTGCGTTGTAAAGCATAAGCAGCTCTTCTAGGCGAGGGATAAGGGTCTCAGTGTCACTCAGAATGATGTACTGCTTGTTTCTCGCATCTTCGTAGTCACCGAAAATGACGTTTTAGTAGCTGGAAAGTTCCCAGTCTAGGCTGAGCTTGGTCTCCATTTCCTTGTGCATGATCTCACTGAATAGATTTCTGTCAGTAGCATCGATGAGTCTGTCACGGAAGACGCGGAACATCTCACAAGCAAACAACTTAATGCAGTAGTCTTTGTCCACAATATCGTCAAGAGGGCACATCAGCATGCCCTGGATGACCTTGGACAGATCACGCAAGTTGAAGGTGTAATGACACTTAGAGGGGGTGGGCAGGAATTTCTCTTGGCAAATTCCATAGGTGTCCACACCAGTGCGGATGATGTCTTCCACGTTGTTCGACAGAGCAGGGTCGCCCTTAAGGTCGAAGTAACCCTTCAAGATGCTACCGAAAATGGTTTGCATAGCATTCTTAGAAAGAGAGGGAACCCAAATCATACAGAAATGGCGGAAAAGTCTAGGGGTGACTACGTTTTTACCACCTCCGGGAGGACCGCAAGCAGCCACGAATCTTGTGTCCTGTACCTTCTTGAAGAATAGCTTCTTGGTGTCGTAGAAACCAGTTTGGTCGATTACTTATCTGAGGAGCTCACAAGGAGGCTGGGCTTTACCAGCGTCCAGTTGGGGCATGTTGACGTCATCAACAAAGAAGATCATTCTCTTTCCAGGCTTAGCTCCGAGCACATCTCTCCTTCTCTGTTCAAGTTTGGACTCGAAGGCATTCACTAGGTTGTGGGTAGTAGTCTTACCAGAGAAGTTGACAGTAGCATTGTTCACGTTTTCAGGAGCATTATTCAGGAAATCTTTAGTCACAACGGACTTACCAACACCGGTCTCTCCAGTGACGAGGACATTGTAGCCGCCAGTAGTGAATTTCTCAAGCATACAGCCGTACTTGACAGTGTCGGCAGTAGGCACCAGCACGTTGAAGAAGGACTCTGCCTTGTTGTATTTGAATTCAGGCTTTAATTCGTCCCAGTTCTGGAAGGTGTTGTACTTGGGGTCGATAGTGTAATCATAAATGTCATCACTGGGCAAATCGACCTTGCCTCCGTTGGGGAGTTCAACGTTGTTGATGGCTTCACGGAGCATGACCTGGAATTTCGCACGACTGTTGTCATGGAGATTGGCTCCCATAGACCAAATGAAGCAGAACGAAAGGTATGTCATGATCGTAGTGTGGGGAAGCATGTGCTTGCTAGCGTCGTCAAGGTTGATGGCTTCCTAGTTAAGGAAAATTAGCACCAAGTTAATGCAAGTGGTGATCAAGTTGATGTCAGCGGAGGGGATGATCTCCTTGCACTGTTTTCTGATCTTGGGCAAAAGTTCGCCAATGATTTGGATAACAGTGTCCTTAATAAAGGGCATGAAAGTAGGAGAAATTTTCTCTTCTTAAATCTCAGCCCAAGACTCAACCACAGGTTTCCAGCCAAGGTAGACGGCCTCCATGTACACCATTCCACATCTGGACACGGTAGCGGGAGAAGCTTCAACCAGGTCGTTAACCTCGAACATCATAGTGCAGATGTCGGGCATCTTAATGCGCTCTCCATTGGGGAGGCAGAGCATCTTGTTATCGTCCAGGACGGTGTTCATGGACTCAATCCACATCGCGTCCACGGGCCCGTCAAAACTAATCCATCTCTTCGAAGAGTTAATAAGGGCATCTTCAGAGTCAGCACAGTCGACGGCGGTCTTGACAAGAGAAGACACGATTCCCTCTTGCCACTCATTGGTGTAGGGGTTAGACTCTCCATACAACTCTCCCTTAGTCACAGACTTAGGGTTAAGAAGGTCAATTTTGACAGGCTTGTACATAGCTCCCTCCACTCCATCAGTGTGCAGTTGGGTCAAAGATTTAGCAAGAATTCTGGCTACTGTAGTCTTGCCAGTACCAGTAGCGCCAACAATCATGTTTCCGTGTCTGATGATCATAGTCTCGAGTAGCTGCTGGATCTTCTTGATGAAGTCAGGTACAATTTGCTTCTTCTCAAGGCGGAGTTGGTTCTCAATTGCGATCTGCAGTTTACCGTAGTCGATGAAGGGCACAACAGAAGTAGGGAAAAGATCAGTAATAATACCGAAGAAGAGAGGCAAATCGTGGGTCAAGAACTTAGGGACATTGGAGTCTCTCATAGCTCTAATTAGGATGACGTCCTCAGCAACGGTGTCTCTCACCTCACGCTTGATCTTACCAGCCATGACTAGCACGGTCTTCACAGCTCTCATTCCAAAATCATAATGCTTCTGCTTAGAAAGCTGCTCGGAGGCCAGAGAGTAAAGACGGGCCATCTTCTTGGAGAGGGCATTGGCCTGGGCGAATCCCTCAGAGAACATAGTGATTTCAGCAATGAGACCATAGTTGGGGATCATCATAGACACAGGTCTGAACAGGGCCTTCAGGTTATCGGGTAGCTCCTGGCGTCCAGCGTAACCGGGGTTCATGGTGATGAACACTCCGAAGGACATGACCAGAGGGATAACTCTTCCACAGAACTCAAATTCAGGAGCTCTGGCTCTCACAGCAGTCTGAATGGTCAGCATCTGAGAGGCGATGACGGAAAGTACTTCAATTCCGATACGGTTGAACTCATCGAAGCACGACCAGGCTCCTTGAGAAGCCAGTCCCATAAAGTATTGCTCCATCATCTTGTAGCTCAGATCGTCAGAGCAGTTGAACACGATGGTGCAGATAGCAAGGGCTTTACCCAGATCCTTAGTGGTCTCGGTCTTTCCGGTTCCAGCAGGTCCCTGGGGGTTACCTCCATAATGAAGATGGAGAGCACCAGTCAGTGTCATGTAACACTTGTCAGTAAGAGGCGTCACAACAAGACGGCCTCCATTACCCTGGTATTCGTAACCGTAGCGGAAACGAGTGTTGGTCTGTCTTAGGTAGGCGTCGTGAGTCTAGTCGTCCGTGTGTGTATCTCCGTCAGTATCCCTCATTTCCTCCCAGTAGTATCTGAGTTCTTTCTGCCAGTTGAAGGCGTTGAGGTCGTCGCATCTTTCCTTGATCAGGCGGGAGGTCACATCCTTGGCGTGCACATCAAGGGTGATCAGCGCGGAAAGCACGTTTCTCTCTTACTTGCCGAGGTCACCTCTGACGAGGGCGATCATGTCCTGGAGTTAATCGTTGGAGAATTTCTCAAAGTCAACGAGAGCTCCACGGTTCTTGCCTCCCATAATCTCTGCGATGGCTTCTTCAACTCCAGCAGTCCACTTAATCTGATCACAACAGAGAATGGTCTGCCCAGCAGTCACGAAAAGCCAGTCAGCACGTTTAGTACCGTCCACAGGGTAGTTCTCCAGAGCACTCTTAGTAATCAGGTACAGAGAAGAGAACATGGTGTGTTGAATGTTGTTCATCCAATTCTCGACGGGGCCATGGGCGAAACAAGACTCAGTGAAGGGAACAATTTCTCCTTCAGGACTGGTCATAGCCGTAATTTCCTTGGAGTTTTTATCAGTAGTGAACTTCACACGTTTGATAGCGTCAAAGCATTTGTTCAGGTAGGGCTGCACGGCCTGGGCATTACGGGTCTGAGACAGGATCTGGATGAGCTCATCATTGGTTAGGAAGAAGAAACGAGGGAAAGCAGCACGTTTTGTTGTTAGGTAGTCCTCTAGCTTCTGTTTGACCTCATCCAGTCTCTTGTTGTTATCCTCAAACTTCTTGCGGAGACCGCCTCCATCGACAATGTTGATTACTGTTTTGTCTTTGTTGACCTTAAGCATGTGCTCTCTCCAGAACTTATCAACAAGCATGAACATGCGAGTCTCGTCCTTAAGCTGCTCACGGATATCGTCAGCACTGAAAATGGTTTCAAGGTACATCCAAGAGCGTTGGAAACCAGTCCACTCGTTGATGACAATGTCAATGTACTTCAGCTTCTGCTCCATCTCTTCTACTTCTTCGCGGATTTCAGCCACGAATTTTGAGCCCATCATAGTTCCGACAGTCATTGCATCATCTTCTAGGAGCATGATGAGGTCGTCAACTTCAGAGATCAGGAACTTGTCCTTGAAGTCACGGTATGGAATGATCACGAATAAGGTTTCGGCCCACCTTTCTACCACTTCTTTCAGTTTCTTTTCGATCTGCTCTTCTCCTCCAGCGTAATCAGAGATTTCCTTAATTTCTGTAATAAAATCATCAGCTTTGAAGTCTAGGAGTTCTTGCAGCTTCATTTCCTATAGGTTAGAAGGCATGTTTTCCTTGAGGAGCTCGAACACTTTGGCCCAATGGCGGTGCTTCATAGCAGAGACACCCAGGGCAGCGATAAGGGGCATAATGGCTTTTACTTCGTTGACTTCTTCAGTCAGGGCGTCCAAGACCTTGTCACTGGCACCCTTAGGAATCTTGGTAGTTTTGATCTTGATGTTAGCCTTGTTGTATTTAGCAATTTTGGCTACAGTTTCTTCAGTGTCTTGCTGTCTGAAGAAGCCTTCGTACCACTCTTTGCGGTCCTTCTTGAACTAGCTTCTGTTGTTCCACAGCTCGTGGCGGAGCTCGTAAGCCTCCTCGAATTTCTTGAGTTCGTCAAGCTTGAAAGGCTTATCCACTCCGAGGACGGCCTCGTAGCCGCGGAAAGTCTCGATTCTGTCAAGAGAGATCTGGAATTTCTTGGTGATCTTAGAAAGTTCAAGAAGAGCGTCGTTCTCATGAGTTCCGGGGTTCTAGAGACTGTCACTGTTGATCAGATCTTGGAGTAGGATGATCTTAGCTTTTTCAGCCTCAAAGTCGACGTTAAGTTTATCCTAGTTAGACTCGATGTGGTTCTTGGTCTTCTCTATGGCGCCGCTAATCTCGTTATCGAGAGAAGAGCCAGTCTGAGTGAGTTGCATGGTCACAACTTCGAGCTTCTGCTGTAGCTGTAGAATCTGAGGCTGTCCACAGAGCGAAGATGGAGGAGCGTCTCTGTTTCTGAAGCGGACCAGGGCGGTCTTAATTTCGTCAACATCCTTGCGTTTCTCCAAAAGGCTCTCACGCTGGTTCTGAGCGTCCTTCACAGCTCCAGTGAACTTGGCAAACTCAGCGAGAGTGTCAGTCTTAGCAGCCAAATTTTTGGAGATTCCTTTGATTCCCTGGTCGATTTAAACGAGCTGGGCGTTGGCAGTCTTGATCAGGTGCTCACGGAGGTTCTCCATCTCATTAGCGACCTTGTTGGACAGGTCTTCTCTGAGTTTGCGTCCAACCAACTGCATGATACCGCAGTTAGTAAGGTTGGGGATGGACTTAGACATCAGGAGCTCCCATCTGTTGTAAAGCATGAATTGGTTCCAGATGTCCTTAGTGGTGGGCTTCTCAGCCTTGAAATCTTCGAATTTGAAAGACATGTAGAATTTGTAGATTTCGCGGCAATTCTCAGCCTTCTTTGCCTGCTTCTCGATGCTGGAGAAGTCGGAGTCGAGTTAAGACTGGATTCTCTCCTTGATCGTGGTGTACCCGAAAGAGTTGGTGACGATGGTACGGAAACGAGGTTGAGTATCCGTCATCAGGCCGTGGATGTGGTGCTGGAAATCAGGCTGCGTGGTGACACGGTTAACTTCTTCAGCAGTACCTCTCATGTCTAGGAGAAGCTTCTCAAAGAACTGAGTAAACTCAGACTTCTGAGGGTTGAAGCGCATGTCAGTAGTGGCTTCATCCATGTCGAAGAGCATGGAGATCGAGACGAAGTACTTTCTGGCCGTTCCGAGTTGCATCTCGTGAAGGATTTTCTGGGCACTTTCTTGGTTAATTTTAACCTGAGTGGCGAGGACCATGTAGTCGATCAATCGGATGTATGTGCCGAGAGAGCGGTAGTTCCTCTTGGTGAGGAGAAGGAGACGTCTGCGTAGCTCGTCTTCAGATCTCTGGGAGCTCATACTCTTGTTTTTGGCTGCTTAGCCTCTCTGAGAGCTTTCAAGGTCTTCTTCTTCACGCATGGTCTGATCTTCAGTGAGCGTCTTCACGAGCTTAGACAACTGAGAAGAGACGATGGTCTCAACCTTCTCGTTGTAGAAGGTTCTGCATCCAGTGCGGTAAGAGTCCTGCTCTTGCTTGAATTCCTCAAGGGACATCGTGCCGACCCGCTTGGTGACGAGGAAGGTGAGCTTCTCCTCCATGGTGTAGAGTTGCTTGTTGATCTCAATGTGGACTCCTTGGAAGTCACGTCTCTGTTGGATCAAGTTCTTGGAGAGCTCGATACGGGTCTTGTTGTAGGTGTGGTACCTGACATTGCCCTTCCAGAGGTCGAACACCTTAGTGATGAGGTAGTTCTTGAAGAACTTCATACTGGTCAGAACGTTAAACATGGTGCTTTGGAGTGTCCACTGAGCCAGAGAAAGGAATTCTGTGGGCGTGGGCTTTTTGGCAGGTGCGCCCTTCTTTTGGGCCTCAGTTTGGCAGATCTGGACCACTCCAGTGCTAGAGACGGTGAAGTACTCGCTGTTGAGGCATTTCTCGTCTTCGATGACTTCGAGGTCGTAGGGGCGGAATTCGCTGGCCTTGACCTTGCGTCTGTTACAGTTGAGGAACTTAATGGGCATCGTGATACCGTGCTTGGCGAAGAAGGCGATGGCGTGAGTGCCGGTCTTGATGCTCGTCTGCATGTTGTAGATGGCGGTGCCCTTCTTGATGAAGTTGGCCTTGGTGAGCTCCTGCACTTTGTTGTTGTCAGCATCTTCCTGAGAAGTGATTAGCTGGCTGAACTCGTCGTACTTGAGGTTCTCCTGGTCGGGTTGGCCATGCTGGACTTGCTGGTCGGGCTCCTCGTCGTCGTAGTCGTCCATCTGGTCCATCTGCATTTCCATGTCCATGCCGTAGCCGACCTGGTTGCCGTCCATATCGTACTGGGGTTGCTCCTGCATTCTGCTGTTGCCTCCACCACTGGCTCCCTCTTGGATTGGGGGGAGTTTCGTGGTGTTGGCGACACCGGGGGCCATGGTGCGGCCACCAAGGCTGGACATGACGGGGAGAGAGTACTCGGCTAACTCAACGTCAGCGTTGAAGTTGTACAAACTCTTGTAGTAAGAACGGTCCTGGCGGCGGGTCTGAGAAGCGGCCAGGGCGAACACGTTAGAATTGTTGGGGCCGGGTTTCTTAGCCCGGTTCTGCATCTATTGGGATGACATAAATT
>Ga0206692_1088781_pt1 | contig 12664 bp, 1 predicted proteins | sample M240m12015metaT_FD_159670 | JGI IMG/M metagenome (GOLD analysis project Ga0206692, IMG submission 159670) | Metatranscriptome of ammonia-oxidizing marine archaeal communities from Monterey Bay, California, United States - M2 40m 12015... | ecosystem: Environmental > Aquatic > Marine > Intertidal... | reverse complement strand
CCCACGTTGCCCCGCCTGCCTGGTAAGTAAAGAGGTGTTTGATCATGCAGGAGGCGATGCCGTGTGTTGCGCATCTCTTGCAGTTAATAAATTTAATTGAAACCAATTTTATTATTTAAACAGTTAGGAGAATGAGAAAGAAAACTAGTTTGTGCCATTTGAGAGTTGTGTGTGTGTGTGTGTTTGTTTGTGTGTGAGTGTGCGTGCGGGTGTACGGGTGTGTGCACACTGCCTGCACGTGATTCAACACGATCATTAGTCGTCGAGGCCGCAGATGAGGGCTGCACCTCTGTTAATCCAGTGGGATTCTGGCTTGTCGGACGGCAGCAAGATGTCCATCACAAAGTTGCTCGAGTGCCCAGTCGTCGCGAGCACGCCTTTTCGTTCCGTCGTCTTGTAGACTGGGGTGACAAAGTGTGGCTCCTTCTTTGCATCTTTGTTAAGCACTGGCTCCAACAGCATGACAGGCAAAATGTCGTAAAGCACCTTCGGAGCAGATTCTCCCAACTGCATGCTCTCCCGGTCCCACTTCATGCCTTCCATAAAGAGTCCGTAGACGTACACCCCAATCGCCGGCTCCTCTGCGATTGTTTCTGGGGCATCTCCCTCAGTCTTTGTCACAGTAAAGTCAAAGACAAGCAAGTCAATCGCCACGCCTTTGGCACGGGCGTAGTTTTGGCGTGCGCCAGTCAAGAACGCTTGGGTGAAGAAAAAGCCAGAAAGCCAGTACGTTGCTGGCTTGCCGTTATCGATCCACGTTCCCAAGAAGGTCAGGCGCCGCACAAAGTCTTTTACGTATCCACCAAGTGGCTTGAGGGATGGATAAGACGACTTGAGCCACGCACCTGGAATCTTACCAATAAGCATCGAGTTGAAGATACCCTCGAGCTCGGTAGACATGACGACAAGCCCAACAATGGCTTTGCGGATGTCTTTCAACGTGGAACGCACCACCTTGATCAGCCTGTTGAAACGGACGCACTCTTGGCCGAGGACTGTGTTCATAGACTCTTCGTAGAGTACCGGGAACCTCTCGGCAACCAATTCAGTGTTGAACTCTTCCGGCACTTCAGACAGGATTGACTCGCACATTTCGTCAACAATCTCGTTCGGACCTTTGCCGACGCCGCCTGCCTGGCGCGGCAGCGTAAGGAGAATGCTGTTGAAAAGCTCGTTCGTCTCTTTTTGGTCTTTGCTGATGTCTGCATTGGCGTGCATCCCGAACACCTCTGGATGCGGTATTGCTGGGAGGCTCTTGATGTAGGTTTTATAGCTCTCAAAATCACCCTTTGGCGGTGCAAAGTAGGTACCGCTAGGCGAGAATTTGTAGTCGTCGCTGCCAACGATAGTGTCGTTAAAGTAAATGGAGAGCAAGCTCATGAGGCACCGCCGATCCCAGTCGTCCGTGACACGTCCACCGTAGTTGCACTGGCCAACGCAGTACGTGAGCGCCTCCAACGGAAGGTCATCGTAGTCGTTGACAAACATTTGCATCTGCCGGATACTGATTCGGAGATCTGAGTCATCAAAGCCGTAAGGAATGTTAAAACCGAGCGGTCCAAACTGACGCCGCTCTTGAATGACTGCATGGAAGAACGACAGCGCGAAAATCATCTTCTCCCACCGCTTTGGCTTGTTTGAGTCCTCAAAGAAGGTTTGGTCAGCGATTGGATCGTTGATGTACGACCTGTAAATGTTTGCCCGAAGCCCCTTTGGCGGCTCGTTCGTCATTTTGACACCGTTTTGCAGGATTGACACGGGGAAATCCTTCGACGGGTAACTGGTGAGCCAGAGCCGGAAGTTTTCGTGCGTGTCTTGCGGGACCATCCATTCTTCAGTGAGGAATTCCAGCCGCGGCATCCAAGTTGTACTAAGGTGGCAGTTCTGGAGCACAACCCACGTGCCTTCCTTCATGGCCTTTTTAATCATTTCTTCGGCAATCGGACCTTGGCCTTGCCCGAGCGAGATGCTTTGCGTCTTCTCGGCACCCATGCCCTTGGTATCCGCAAATGCCTGGAGCGCTGCCATCGGATCGGATCCCGTGGACAGCACAAACACCAGGGCGCTGCAGCAGTCCGAGTCAGCGAATGCCCCAGCAAGGTCAAACGGAGGCGGCTCGGTGTACTTGGTCCCAATGTTGCCGGTTACGAATTCGACCACCTTTGGCGTAATCTTGTCAGGCCGGACCAGCCGAAGAGCAATCAGTTTTTGAAGAGCAGTAAGCTTCTCATCCCACGGCGCTGGGAACGAATCGGAATACGGTGTCGCGCTGTCGTAAAGTGCCTTCCAGCCTTCAATATTTTCAGCGAACGAGCTTTCAAACCCGTCAAAAGAAGGCAACTCGCACGCCCGCGTAATCTCACCCCACCTTGCGTCCGGAAACCAGCCTGGCGCCGGATTAGGAACGTCTTTCCCAGTGCCGACGCCACCAGTTAGGAGGAAGCGCCACTCTGAATCGTCAATCTTGCCGTTGCCTTTCATCAGGCCAATGCACAAAAGGAAACTGAACAAAAGCTTGTCCTTCTCAAACAACGATCGGCACACATTTCTGTAAATGGAGTAGGTGAAGTGGTCGTTAATGTTTTTGATCCTTGTGTCGAGATCCTCGGCTTTCTCGCTATCTTTAATAGACTTGATGTACAAGTTGGTAAACCAGATGAGCGAGTACTGGTACATCGAATCAATGTTTGCAAGGTCTGCAATGCAGAAGAATACAATCGATCCGTGAATCGAAACCGGCAAGTAGCCGGCACGCGTCGCGTCAATCTCTTTGGATGTTTCGTCGGCAATGACCTGCTTTTCAGCAATCTCGGTCGACAGAATCTTGGATGATGACAGTACCTTGATGGCGCTTTCGTCTTCCAGAATGTTGCCCTCGGATGACGAGAGTACCTTCAAGATCTTGTCTTCAATTTCCTTGAGCTGCCTCTTGTTGGAAGCAGATTCAAGGACAAGCTTGTTCTTGGCTTCCTCGAGGTCAGGACGTTCTTGCGCAGCAACAATGCTGAGCAGCTGATCTTGTAAGCCTTCTGGCGTGATCATAAAGTTGACCAACGTCACTTTGACAGCAATCTCTGGCATGTAGTGCGGGTTTCGGAGACGAGATGTAATGTAAAACCTAAAGTCTGGGCTGTATTCTACAATGTTTTCGCCAACCTTCATGTAATCAACGCCGCCTTGCTTGAAAATCGTCTTCAGAAGCAACGGTTCAAGGATTGGGTCAAGCTCTTCTCCGACGTTCTCGAGCAAGACAGGGGTTCCAAACTGCACCGAGTTTTCAATGGTCCGCACAAAGTTTGCGTCAGACAATTTAATGATGCCAAGCTTGTTGTCCTTCTCCATGTTCTTAACCCACTTGTTTGCCTGCCCTTGCGGGTCAATCATCAACGGCCATCGTCGGGACTTGTCAACGATGATACCGTTGTCTGTGGAAAAGCTGTCCACCGGAAGACCAGCTATGTGCCAATCTCGAATCAGCACCGGTTGCCCAAGGGTGGAGGCAAGTGAGTAGTTTGCGGAAGTTGGAATTTCCCGCTCTTCGCACTGCTTTGCCCAATCTTCGAGGCAAGAATTCCTGAAAGCAAGTGTAAAAGCGCCGAGGTAGGCGACTAATCCCGACGACAGCAAGACATCGCCAGTGACCTTGGTGTATAGCACGCCAAGGTCTTCAGCTGTTTGACCCCAACGAACCTTCTCGCCGCCCAGGCCGCCAATCAGCTCTTCCGCACGAATCAACTTTTCGCCGCACAGCTTAATATTGGCGGCAAGCTCCTCCTTTTTTGCGACCATTGCAGCAAGCTCGTCGTTGAGTGCTTGGAGCTTATCAAGGACGGCCTTCAGCTCGGCTTGCTTCACTTGAAGCAGCTCGGTCTGCACTGCTAATTCAGCCATCGATTCGGCAAGCTTTGCCTTCTTTGGCGCCACAACCTTTGCAACCCGCTCGTACACTTCCATTGCGCAAACCCAAGAGCAGATGCCCATGCACGCCACGGATGACTTCTTGACAATCTCAGGCTTAAAGTCTGGGTCGACCGTGAACTTCTTCCGAATCTGCTTGATGACCTTTTCTGGAATGTTGTCCTTGTCGTAATCTTTGAGTGACTGCAAGAATTTCATGTCTGACAAAAGCTTCTTAGATGGACCCCAAAAGTCAAGAATCGTGTTACCCTCTTTATCTTTAATCTTCTCGTGTTTCACCCCTTTCATAACGCACACAGCTTCCATAACCATCCGAACAGCTGCTGGTGGGTTTGTCATGGCCTTCACTTCGCCAATGTCTGACGGCTTCAGCGTGTTCAACGCTGAAATTGCAGCATCGAGTGCTGGCATGGCAACTGCAAGGTCAGCCTCGCAGGATTCTTTGATCTCGTTTGCTGCCGCAGCGGCATCTGCGGCCGTCTTCTCATCTACAGCCACAATGGCCTTCTTGGCATCTACTTCGACAGTGTCTTTTGCAATCTGCTCCATCTTAATTTCGACTTCTTTTGAAGTGACAACCAACTTTGGCTGCAGCGCTGTAAGCTCTTCTTGCATGACGGCCACCTGCTGTGCGGCAAAATCAAGCTTCTCAAGACCACCTTCGTAACGGCCTTTCAACCCAAGAATCTCGTCACGCTTCATTTGCAAGAGCGCCTTGAACGTTTGAATGAGCTCGAGGTACGAGGTTGGTGTGATGTAGTAATGTCGCCGGAGAATGTTCAGGAACTCGGCCGACGTCTCCATAACGCTGTTGTGGAAATGTTGACACATTGCCACCACTTCCGTCCGCACTCGTGGCTCAAGTTCAACCTCTTTCAAAAATGTCTCTGCAACCATCACCAATGCATCAGCTGGCCATGGTTGGAACCAATCAATCGTACAACAATTCACCAGCGAAGGGAATTGTCGCAACCGAGTACGGAACGCGTCACCAATGTAACTCATAGACAAGCAGATGTGCAGGTTTGCTCGAACACGTTGAATGAACATGTTGTACATGGCCAACGGACCAGTGTCGGCCACTTCGAGCCGCTGATCTTTGACAACTGCCATCATCTTTTCGCAAATCTCAGCCTTGTCTTCAGCTTCGTACAAGTTTGGCACATCGCCAGTGTTTAAGAGCATGTTGATGTCTTCAAGCATCGCTTCTTCTTTAATCTGGTTGTCAGCAAACAGAAAGCAGGTTGGCTTGCCGTCGTAACCCGAAAGGCGGTGCATCTTCCGAATGTCGTCAAACCAATCACTCCGCGAGTAGTTTTTGGTGAGTTCGATACGGAACATTTCGTACTCTCCCATGGCAGCAGCCATCTTGACAGAGCTCTGACGACCACTGCCGCCCATACCTACCAAGAGCACGTGGCCGTTTGCCTGCTTAATTACACGGCAGACTCGGCTAACGTGCTCAATGGCGAACCTGAACATGACCAAGCTCATTGGCTCTTTACTGAGCATGTTGTACTCGCTCAGGGCTTCTTCCATACGAGTCTTCAGCCCGTCCATGTCTTGCACTTCATCGTACTTGCGCGGGTCTGCGCCTGGCACCATGTAGTCCCCAAAGAAAAGACTTCGCAAGTTGTCGTCTACAATCTCAGTGGCACCTTCATTGAGGAGGTGCGGGAAAATCTTGTTAAAGTCTTTCTTGAACGCGTTTTGGCACACACCGTTAACAACGTCAAAGAAAATACCACGGTCGCCGGCATCCGTCAAACGGTCGTAGAAGACACGGTAAACTTCGTGGATCCACAGACGGATCACCTTGTCGCCATCTTGGAGGCAGTCTGGCGGCACAAGCATGACACCTTGAATCACACGAGCGAAATCTCGAAGGTTGAACAAGTAGTGCGATTTAGCTGGCGTTGGCAACAGCTTTTCCATTGCGAGAGCGTAGGTCTCTGCCGTTGCCGAGACCAACTTGGACCCGAGCACCCCGAAGGATGAGTCGTAGCCCTTGCTAAAGTGCCACGACATGATCGCGCTGAAGATTCGAGTCATTGTTGATTCTTCAAACGAGTCAATGCCAATAATATTGAACCACCTAACAAACCGAGCAGTTATGTGGTTCCGGCCGCCACCTGGGGGTCCCATGGCCGCCACCATGTCAATATCTACGAGGTTGATCCTTGAAGTGTCTTTGTGATCGTACCAGTAAGAATAATCGTTGAGCTGCCTGAGGAGTTCAATTGGCGGCTGCGCACCGTACTCTTCTTTCATTGGCATGTTGAGGTCGTCGACAAAGAGGACGCATCGTTTGCCCATTTGTGGACCGAGGACACCTTTTCGTCGACGGTCGAGCTTGGACAAAACAATGTCTTGCACTTGCTTGGCTGACGTTTGAGCCGAAAAATTGACGTTTACCGGCACAAACTTGTCTTTTGGTAGTTTGAGGAGCTCGTCGTTGACGACAGCCGATTTACCTGTACCGGTTGGTCCTACGAAAAGCACAGGACGCGATCGTTGGACAAACAAATCAAGGAAGTACTTTTGACGCGTGGTTTCTGAAGTGGCGATGATCAGCGTGTCTGCTTTTGCGTTTGCTGGGATCTCTTCGACTTTAATCATATCCAGCCACGACACCCACGTGCCTTGCTCTGCGTTGAACATGAAATCAAAGATGGTGCCTCGCTCAGGAGGCATTTGCTGTTTGGCAAACTTCTGGGTTTTCGGTTTTGGAAACTCTTCGTTTGTTCCTCCCAACAATGCTCGAACAAACTCTTCTAATTTGAGCCGTTCGACTTGCGGCATGTTAGACCCGAGCGACCACGCACAAGCAAAAACAAAGAGTGATTCGAGCCAGCTGGTCGTGTTGGCAGCGGATGGGATATCACCCCCACGCCAATTGTCGATGAGGCAGTCGAACAAATCAAGCATTTGCTTGACTTTGTGGACCACTGAGGTTGGCACAAACTCTTTCAGCTGGAGACGAACGTAGTTAACAATAGGATCCATTGCCCATTCAAACAGTTCGTCGAGCTGCGCGGTAACCTCTTCGGTGGACAAGGCCTCTGGAAGGCTCTGCTTCCACGAGGTGTAGAACGGCCGCCACCCGAGCCGGGCTGGTTCGAGGTAAATCATGCCGACACGGGAAACTGTTGCTGGCGATGCCACGAGGAGATCTTCAGGTTCAAACATAACGCTCATTTCGTTGTTCATGGCCATAATTTCGCCGGACATTAAGCACAACTTTTTGTTGTCGTCAAGAACAGTGTTCATATTTTCAATCCAAATGGCGTCCACTGGGCCATCAAACAGCAACCATTTTCGACGGAGATCAGGGGATCCATCAGCTTGGGTCACTGCAACTGCCAAGTCACGGTACGAATTTGCTAGAACGCCGTCAGACCATTCGTGCGAAGTTGGGTCAAAGCTACCATAAAGTTGGTCCATTGTCATCGATTTTGGGTTGATTTCAATTGTCCAGACTTTGTGGGCATCTTCCCACAAGCCTTTCTCTTCAAGATCGCCAAGAGTGTCGGAGAGCAGCTTCCATGCAGACGTTTTGCCGGCGAGCGCGTCGCCAACAATCATGAAGCCGTGCCTCACCAACATGATCTCGTACACTTGGAAGATTTTGCTGATGGCGTACTCTGTTGGCTGCAGCTTGCGTTTTGCAAATTGTTCCAGAAGTGACGCTCGAATCGTTTCGTAGTCTGGAGGTGGTAAGGTGATGCCCGGAAACAAGTCAGACGTGATGCCCTTGAAGAGTGGGACGTCGTGTGCAAGGAACTTGGCCAAGTTAACGTCCACAATAGAACGGAGCATGAGAATGTACTCGTCTTCTTCTGGGTACTGCAACTTGAGGTTGCCTGCGCACGTGAGCACAGCCTTGACGGCACGCATCCCGTAGTCGTAGTGCGACTGCGACGAAAGCTGTTCAGAGCACAACCGGTACACCGCCACAATCTTGTTGGCAAGCACACGGGCGTTCACGAAACCCATAGAGTAAAGAAGAATTTCGCCAATCAAACCGTAGTCTGGGACCATCATCGCCACAGTTCGGAAAAGTACCTTCAAGTTGTCCGGAAGGTCGGACCGGCCGGCGTAGCCAGGGTTCATGGTAATGAACATCATGCAAGACCTGTCGAGCACTAGCTCGGTTCCTTCAAACATGAACGTTTTTACTCGACGCTTCTTCGCCATGGTGATGCTGTGCACCTGCTGGGCAACAACAGACAGCACTTCCAACTCAATCCTGTTGAACTCATCGAAGCAGGCCCAGGCACCAGCTTGGGCGACCCCCTTGAAGAACTTACCCATAGCTTTGTAGTCAAGGCCGTCAGAGCAGTTGAAGACAACGCACTGCTTGGCGACAGCCTTTGCGAGATCCTTCGAGGTCTCCGTCTTGCCGGTTCCTGCAGGGCCCTCTGGTGCACCGCCGAGGTCGAGTGCCAGGGCGCCCATAAGTGTACGGTAGCACCGGTCGGTGAGCGGCGTGATGACCAGACGGCCAGAATTGCCAAGGTATTCGTAACCGTACATGAGCGGGGTGGTAATCATCTTGACAACCACATCATCTTGGTCCGGCTTGTCTGAGATCGCATGCTTCTCCCAGTAGTACCGGAGCTGGGCAATCCATTTGAAGTCGTTCAAGGTCTTGACTTTGGCATCGGCAAGCTCGACCACGACGTCACGGGCGTGGACGTCGATGACGGTCAGAGCAGACAGCGACGTTCGGGTCGCCTTTTCAAGCTTGCCACGCACCATCTCAACAATGTCATTAATATTGTCGGTACACATTATGCCGTAGGCGTCCAAACCGCCAGGTGTTTCGATGGCTTCCTCGACAGCTTCCGTCCAGTAAATGGAACATACGGAGATAATGACCATGCCTGGCCACTTCTTCACAAACTCTTTACGCGGCGTCTTGGCATAGTCCTCGACGCCTCCCAGGGTTCGCGACCGTACTGAAATGATCATATACTGAAGCACCTCGTTGAGCCATTTCTCGACCATGCCGTGCGCGTCTGCAGGGATCAACACTTTATCAAGCTCGACTTCTTCGCCTTCGGCGCTGATCATGGAATGAATCTTCTGTTCTTCGTCGAAACGAAGCTTTGCAATGCCTTCGAAGCACTTTCGCAAGTGAGGCTGCACTTTGGTTGGATCTTTCGTCTCCGACAAAATCTCGAGAAGCTCGTCGTTTGAAAGAAAGAAAAATCGGGGGAAGAAGAGACGTTTGACCTCGAGGTACTTGTTGAGGCCCTTCTGAATGGCCTCGAGGAGGACGTTGGCGTTCTTCAACGTGTCAAGCATGTTTGGTTGGTCTGTCACAACCAACGCACGGGTGTCTTCAACCGACTTTGTCATGATAGCTTTCCAGTTCTTGTCGACAGTTGTAAACTTGCGGCCTTCTTCTGGCATTTGTGCCATAATGTCTTCGGAGCTGAAAATGGGCTCGAGGTACATCCACGTGGCTTGCACCTTCAACCATTCGTCCAAAATATCCTGCATCGAGATGAGCTTTGTAGCCCAGTCCTCAATAGGACCTTTGAACGGCCCAATGAACGGGGATCCCCGCATCGTTTGTGCTTTGACAATGTGGTCGTCCAGCAGCAACTGGATGTCGTCAAGACCAGACAAGACCGAAATGCCAGTATCCCGGTATGGAGCAAACGTGAATTCAGTGTCTGACCACCCGGCTTTCATTTCGATCATTGCCTTTTCGAGGCCGTACTCCTTGCTGGCTGCTGCACCGATGGCTTCCATCTTCTCCATGTGCTTGTTGAGGTTGAGGTTGAGCAAATCGTTCAACTTTGTTTCTTCGTCTGGTTGAATGTCGTACCCAGTAAGCTCGCTGATTTCCTCCCAGTGCCGTTCCCGCATACCTTTGTTGCACAGCGTCATCACCAACGGCAAGTCCGCCTTGAATTTGTCAATCTTGCCCTTGAGCAAGTTAGCTGTTTTCAACGGGCCACGCTTTTCGCCAAACTGTTTGCTCAACTTGAACGCAGTCCTATACATCATTTGCACGTCATCTGCAATAACTTCGGCATCGAGGCTAAGGAATTCGCCGTCGAGCCAGGATTTGGTTCCGTCGTACCACTTCTTCGATGTGCCCCACAACAGCTTGTACGGCGTCATTGTGGATTCAATCAGCTGAATCTGCGGCATAAAGTTTGACTTGTTGAACTCCAAGAGGCCTTCTTCGATGTCGATGGCATCCGCCAGCTCACGCGCAGTGGCAAGCTGCTCGACCATTGTATCCAAAAAGCCGCAGTTGGTTGCAATGGTGTCGGCGCGCAGAGGGTCGGACTTTTCTGTAAACTGTTCGACTTCCTCCATGTACCGGTCGAGCGTCTTTCCAAAGTCGTCGATCTTTTTCTTGAGTGCAACCTCTCCTGCATTTCGGGACTCGTCTACTTTCCGTTCGGTAATGTCGAAAAGTGGCTCCAGCTTTTTAGGCCAACGAACAGTTGTAGTGTTGAGCTTCACGTCCTCAGAGCTGAGGGTGGCGTACTGCATCAAAAATTGAATATTTTCCTTCGCGACAATGATAAGCTTGTCCAGCGCAAAGATGGTTTCTGTTTTGGTAACCTTGAGGAATTCTTCGAGGTCAACCATATCTTGGCTGGTCACTGGCTTCTCCATCAGGCGGTTTGCAATTTTGTTGAACTGCTCGTCAATCGACCGGTTCAACTTTCGGCTCAGATCGACGACGCTCTTGATCAAAATAGCAATCAACTTTTCTGCTTCGGCAGCGAGGTGTACGTGAAGCTTTCTCGCGTCAAGGGCAATCAGGTTTAATGGCACGTTTGCCCGAAGAGCCATGATCTCGGTCTTGACAGCTTGCATTCGAAGGATGTAGGCCTTGTATGAAGCGAGCTCTTGGTTTTCTGCAGACAAGAATGTTTCAACCTCGAGCTCAGCCTCGCTGATGGACGTCTTCGTCCTGAGCAAGTACTTGTACTTCACGTACAACTTCAAGTAATTATTTGCCCCTGTTTCGTTGGCCAGCAGAACTTTCCGCAGTCTCTCCTGCGCGTTAAAGTTGCTCTCGTCTTCGAGCCCACCGCACTTCAAGAACTGCTGCTCCTCTGGAATTTGGCTGTCGCTGTTGGCAAAGATCTTGTTCTCGACTCTTGGCAAGCCAACGGCGGCAGTGACGATGTGCTCGCACGATTCCCGAAGGGCGGTTGCGACGTCTTCTAGAGACGGCTTGTGAATCACGTTGCCATCTCCATCAGCTTCCAACTGCAAGGTAATGAGCTGCGGACGAGTAAACTGAAGATCTTGGTACTCTTCGCCAAAGTCGTTGCCGTCGCCGTACGGTTCCATGAAATCACACAAATCGTTCAACGATTCGCGAACAGAAAACCTCATGTTATTGGTCATCATGGTGGAAACGCATTGAAACAGGTGCTCCAAATGTTCGTAGCCCCCAATTGTCGCGTCAGATTCCATCACGTACTCCATCCACTCTTCTTTGTTGTCCATGATGACTCGAACAACAGAGCCGATCCACTGCTGCTCGAAAAAGTCTCTCGTTCTGTCGCAGTTGGAGGCAATGGACGCAGCAAACCTCTTGACAGTCATCGGACGAAGGTCCTCCAGTTCGTCCGTGTCTGCAAACCGGCGGTACCCGCAGTCAACCTCCCACAACTCGAGTAGCTGGAGCATGATCGGATTTGTGATGAACAGTTCGTTCTCTAGGAACGCAGCAGCAATCCCAGCAGCTTGGTGCCACGGCACTGGCGCCCGAACGGTTTGGGTTTCAAATGGATGCGGAACGTTTTCAACCTGCAGCCGTTTCCGTTCTGCTGGGTCCTTGAGGACGTAGTTGAGGATGGACAGCTTCTGGCTCTGAAGATAACTCGCAGTGACCTCGCCCGTGAGCTCTTCGAGCAGCGGCTGGTAATCTGGGTCGTTGACCAGCTCCTCTGGCAGCCGACTTCGGACGTTTTCTTGGACCGGCCGCGTTTCTGTACCTCCCGTAGACGGCACAAGCTGCAGCATGCATTCATCAAATTGTGGCAGGTCATCTGTTGGAATTCCAGTCTCGTAGTAATGCACAAACCTTGCGACATCCCGTTTCGTTGGCATGTCGCTGTCGGCGACAGCATTCTCCATTGCTATGGTGTTCAGCTGTGCTTGCGGCGAAGTAGGTCGGCTGGATGCTTCGTTGAAATGAAAGCCAGACATTGCCTGTGCAAGCTCGGAGACCGCAGCGGCATCCCCATAATCACCGCCGTCTACGGCTGCAGCCGGGGCTGGAGCTTGCAGCAACGCTGGTAACGATTTTTTCTTAGCACCCATTTTCTTCGGCGATACAGATGTGCGTCCTGATGGCGGAATGGCCTCAATCTTGAGGTCTTGAGCAGTTGGTCTAAAATTGTTTCCTATGGACTCGCTTGGCGTTCGAAAGTGTTTCTGCTCCTTGTACGGAGCACATTTTGTCCATGCTTTGTCACTCTTGAGAAGCGGCGCGTACTCGTTCTTGCCGACAATCTGCTTGTACAAGTCGGATTGCTCGGCATCTGGCAGCACTTGTCCTCCAACAACGGGTGGCACCACTGATACAGAGTTTGGCGACATGAACCTCGCCGCCTTAATGGGCGAGAGCCGCCCGACATCTGTCATGGCGGCAGAACCTTTTTCTCACAAAAGGTCGCCTACCGTGTGAGCATCACTCTTTTCTGATGAGCGATTGGTTAAAGAAATATGGTTTTACTTTTTCGTATGTGCTTTCGTT